>ERZ1034855.113-NODE-113-length-43395-cov-9.081126_pt1 | contig 43395 bp, 27 predicted proteins | sample MGYA00520699_ERZ1034855 | MGnify/ENA primary metagenome ERZ1034855 (study PRJEB33766, sample SAMN09781730) | gut metagenome | biome: gut microbiome | host: Homo sapiens | place: Madagascar | study: EMG produced TPA metagenomics assembly of the PRJNA485056 data set...
GAGCCCCTGCGCAGGGGCAAGTCCTCCGGAGGGCGGCAAGATTTGCGCGCCGTGCATGATTTGAGGGCTTCGGACGGCGAAAGCGCCCCTTGGTGGCAAGATGTTCGCGCGGTGTATTCCCCAACGGCGCTCTGCGGGTCTTTTTGGACACATAGCACGCATATCTTGCCAAAATTAGCTGTATTCGAATACATGCAGGCGATATGTTGCCACGAACCGGTGCTTTTCCCGTCCGAGGCCCCTTCGGGAACGCATCGGGGCGATATCTTGCCACGGCCGGCAGCACGGGAACGCATCAGGACGATATCTTGCCATGGCCATGTGCCGGATGATCGCCACCGAAGCTCATCGACGGCCTATCTCAGACTGTAATGGGTGTAGAAAATCACTGAACGCGTGAAGTGGGTTACGTATCGTCTATCGTATCCAACTCAAGCGACGCAAGGTCTTATTCCATCTGATTGCCTTACATGGCGCCCTTGGGGGCTTTCTCGCGATAGGGGATGAGCAGCAAGCCTCCAATCTTTTCGCGCAGGTGGGAGCGCGCTTTCTTGCTGTCCGTTTCAGGCGTCTCGCATCACCTGTTCGGGTGTCTTACGGACTTTGATTCGAGCATATCTGGATGCGGGCAAGGAAAAATACTCCAAGATTAGGTAGAAGTCATAAAATGAAAAAGAATATGCGCATTTCTGGGCAGCATGACGCTATCGGCGGTCGTGCAGTGTGATCAGCGCCATCCTTTGTCTTTAGGAGGGGGGGGCGGTAGGGCAGCCCAGAGATTCAAGCAGATGATTGAAATACCGAATCACTATACGCAGAGAGGGCGCTCGTTATTGGGAGAGCCTCTACTCTGCGTGAATCGGCCGGCTAGGCAATGCGTAGTTGGCTTGCGGAAGGGCACAACATATGAACTCGCATCGCGTAAAGCGAACACTGAAAGAATCGATGGGCTACAAGGTTTTTGCCGTCTTCATGGCGTTCACCCTGTGCTTGCCCACGACGTTGACCAGCAACCTGACCAATATGCGTCAGGCGCAGGCGGCAACTGAAGCGGCACAGGAATATGCGTCCGCCGATGGCGGCGATTCTGCCGCTACGGGCACTGATTCCATCCTCGATTCCAGTTCAGGCGCCGCACAAGGCTCCAGCTCCGAGAACAGCACGGATTCAGCTGATCCTACCGATGCCGGCACTTCTTCTGGCTCTGCCGATGGAGCGAACGCCACGGTTGCGGGCAATGGTTCGACGGCAACGGATCCCTCGCACAATGCCGATGCAAGCCAGCAGAACAATGCCGCAACTGCCCAGGATGAAAGCCGGAAACAAGCTCTTGAAAAGACCGAATGGACCAATCAGTTTTACGCCCTTAAACTGACGTCCAAAGGTCTTGTGGTGGACCCTGTTGCCCTAAAGGATTCGCTTCAGCAGGCTTCCAGCCAAAGCAAGGTAACCGAAGCCCCATCCCAGTCCGAAAACGCAGAGGGCGAGAAGCAGGCAGTCCAGCTTCCTGCGAGCATCCCTGCAAGCTTGGACCTTTCGTTTGAGCTTGATGCTTCCAAATGGAACCGTGCGGATGCCGGTGCCGATGAATCCGCGCCAGCGCATGATGCTGTGGTTCCAGCTGACTGGTTCACCCAGGCGTTGCCCGAGGGTTTTGCGGTTCAGGATGAAACCGCCAAGTTCGACGTGTTTCAGAACGATGATGGGGGGCAACGCCACTACGGTGAAGATCGCCACGGCTTCATGGAGCAACGGGAAGTTCAAGTTCGAGTTCTGCGCTCCGGTCGATACCGTCACGGGCAAACCCGCCCTTGACACCGAGGCTACCGCAGTAGAAGTCAACACGGAAGGCGCCACGCGCACCGTTCTGTCTGCCAGCGTGAGCGTTCCCGTTTCCTTCGACTCCCAGCTTGCCCAAGACGACGAGAGCGAAATCGATTGGGAGCTGCAGCAAGGTGCGCCCGACGATCGATCCGTCAAGCTTTCCATTCCCTCTAAGGCGACGCTTGCCTTTATGGCGGGACTTGCTAATACGCTTGGTGGCGAAGGAGTGCCCGCTGCCGTGTCCAATGCTGGCGATGCTGCCGCGCTGGTCGATTCCGAGACCTTTCTTTCTTCCGAGCGTGGGGGCAAAGCAGAATTTACCACGGTGTGGGCCGACGGCAATTCTGCCATGCGTCCTTCCGCCAGCCAGCTCATGAACAATTACGAGTATCGGATCTATTTCCAGGTTGAAGGCGACGACAAGCAGTATTGTCTCACCCAAACCGACGATGCGGGCAACAACGTTCTTTCGGAAGATGCCAAGCGCCTGCTGGGCATGACCCAGGAACAATTCGAGGCGTTGCGGGATCCTGGCAATGATCGCATCATTCAGGTAAAGCAAACGCAGACCAATACGTATTCCGTTTCTGCGAATGAATTGTATTCACAGGTTATAACCAAAACTCTCCTTCGCGACGATGAAGGAAATCCTGCTCTTGATGAAGACAAGGATCCTGTCTATACCCAGACCGCCAAGAACATCACGTGGGCAATCAAACACGAGGGCTTTAATTGCGACGACGTTGTATATAACAATGCCTACGTGGTTGCCTCTCGGGATCGTTACCCCAGCTACGTTACCGACACCCAAGAAGTGTTACAGCTTCTTGGCGATGTTACGTTCAATTTGAGCCTGCATATCGGTGACGAGGCAAACGAGCTTGCCGCCATGTCCGACGATGAGCGCATGGAGAAATGGTTTGAAAAATGGGGTGTGCTCTCTTCCATCATCACCCAAAAGGTGAAAAACGGTGTTGTTGTAGAAGAGCTGGTGCAGAAGGGGAGCGAAGGCAAAGACGGCGAATTCTATAAAGCCATCACGACTGGCGGCCTGAAGTTGAGCATCTCCGACGATGGTGAATCAGGTGCGCTCGGTCCTGCTCGTTGGCCTCTGTATCACCCCGATGGATCGACGTTGGTCTATAGCTTCAAGCAAGACGAAGAGAAGCACACCACCACGATCGACAACGGTGACGGTACAAGCTCAACCTATACCGATTCCTACCAGGTAACGTACAACAACGCCAATACGCCGAATTACGGTTCGGATGTTTCTGCGGCATACAACAATGGCACGGTGTCCGTCATCCACAGGGGGCACCACGCGTGTTGATTTTACGAAGAAGTGGCTCGACGATGATGCTTCTGCACGCCCCGACACCAACTACACGCTGTGGCGCTATTCCGCTAAAGATGGGGAAGGCCCCGATACCGCATCCCAAGTGACCGTGCGCGAAGATGGTGGTGCGTATATCTCCATCAGCCTTACGGCGGAACAGAGTAGAAATGCCCCCGATGGCACGATAGATCTGGGTGCTCTCTTGCGCAGCAAGTATAAAGATGTATCCACCGCCAAATACGATCCTGCTGGTTATCCCTATGTGTACTTCCTGCGCGAAGATGCGCCGGCGGGTTATGAGCGCCTGTTTGGTTCCGGTGTCGATGCCGAAGACGGCACGGTTACGGGCGATACTGCGCCGAACTACTACAATGACGACTTTTCTGGCAAGGTCGATGTCACCCAGGGCTTCGTCCGCGCCGACGGCGACAAATCGGTGTATTCGGGCGGCACTATCATCAACCGTCGATCCGAGACAACCACGCCTGAGCTCACCAAAACCTGGGACGCAGCATCTTTCCAGGATCAGATTGCCGATATATCGGTGACGTTCAAACTCGAGCGAATTCTAAAGAAGCACGCCCGCTTCGATGAGAATCTAGGCTATTGGGTGGCAAACGGCGACAACTACACGTTTACCGACCCCGATACGGGGGGAACCAATGAATTCCCGTATATCTTCTCATACTGCGAAGACGTTCCTTTCGGGGATCAGAACAAGACGGTCACCGGTTGGACTGCGGAAAACCTTACGCAAACGGTGAGTTCTCAAGTACCCCGTTTCGATGCGAACGGCGAGGAATGGGTTTACCGCTGGAGTGAGTCCTACATTGAAAAGCCGGATTCGTTCAGCTTCTTTGCCCAAGACATCGATCATACAACCGGTCAGAGCCTTATGACGGGTACGTTTGCGGTACTGTCTTCCATTACCGATGCGTCTGGCGAACATGTTCCGCTCATTTTCGAGGGCTACTACGACAAAGAAAAGGGCGTGCTGGTAAATAAGTACATAGACCAGACCACCGCCCGTGCGGAAAAGTACTGGTGGAGCGAGAGCTCAGGCGAATATACGCAGGACACGAGCAACCTCGGTTACGATGCCAAGCCGGTCAGCGTCACGCTTACGAGGAACGGTAATGCCTTGCATCAGTTCACCCTGACTGGCACTGCGCAAGACGAACCGACCAAGGTTACCCTTGATGATGGAACTGTCTTCTTCTATCAGGAGACTACACCGTGGAACATGGATTTCACCGGCCTGCCCAAGTACGATGAAAACGGTGCCGAATACACCTATATGGTCATGGAGGGCAGCGAGGGCTACGTTCGTCAGCACGAGTACCATCGCAACTACAAAGAGGACCCCGACGATCCTTTCGCCGATGGGGTCCCGAATCTCACAAAAATCAAGAACAGGCCCGGCGAGGACGCCTCCATTGTGCGGGTAAGCAAAACTTGGAGCGATGGCGGTAACACATCGGCACGTGTGCCTGTGAGGGTGGGTGTCTTTGCGGCCCATGATATCGAGAAGGACGGTCAGGTCGTATATACCAAGGATCAGAAGATCGGCGACACCATGCTGTCCGAGGATAACGGCTGGTATTCCGAGCTCCCTATCGGGGTTGGTGGGCTTGATCAGGCCAAAGATGTCTACATTCGCGAGCTTTCGGTTGACGATGCGCAAGATGCGGACGGCAACTACCTGGTGCTCACCCGCGATGAAGTTGCATCCGGCGCTGCTGGCGCCGATTATCAGCAATTCCTGATCAACTGGGCAGATACCAATCCGGACAATCCGTGGAATGAGCGTATGGTTGTCTCTTCCAACGACAACCAGGGCTATGCCTTCGATGTTTCTTACGGTAGGAACGATTCGCTGAATTCGCTCGAGGTAAGCAACAGGCGCGTTGGCGTGGTGGACGTTACCGCCAATAAGACCTGGACGGATCAGGGGTCTAACCCCAGTAACCGCCCAGAAGCGAGCCTCGTGCTGTCCTCTTCACGCGAAGGCAATGTGTTCCATGCGGACGAAAACGGCGACGTGTACGTAAACGTGGGGGATTCGGGTGTTAATGAAAAGCGCTACGTGTACACTTCTTCCGATTTATCCTCGAAAACGATATACAACGTCAAAACCGATTCTGCCGATGTTTGGCTTGCCGACAAGGATGGCAATAGGGTCGATGGCGACGAGGGTGCCAAGCTTTGCGTGCGCATAGATAGCACTGCTTCTGATTCTCAGGTGCAATTCGCCACGTTGCCGAAATACGATTTGGCGGGCGCTGTGGTTGACTGGACGATCGAAGAGTCTTGGCTTGAGGATTCTGCCGACTATGCCTCTTCCGAGACGGATCGCACCATGTCCTACGATTCGAAATGGCATTTCGCCGATTCGATCGATGTGACGTACAACAATAAGCGCGTTGAAACCAAAGACGTTACCTTCTTTACCAAATGGTACGACGGGTATGTGAACGAGCAGGTACGGCAGCGTCCCGATGTATATCTTACGGTGTGGCGCCAGGTCTACGAATATGATGCTCAGGGCAATTTGGTCATGGACAGCAATGGCTATCCCAAAACCACGCTCGAAAAGGTAACTATCCCCGATGCCTACACGTGGGAATCGATAGACGATTACAACCGCAAGGCAACTATCAAGAACTTGCCCAAGTACGATAGCCACGGCAAGGAAATTGTGTACTACGCAAGCTTTTCCACCAGTGTCCCTGGCTCTTCAACGGCAAACCTTGACTACGGTGATCCGTGGTATACCTTCAGTGCCAACGACGAAGACCCAGGCAATGTCAAGTGGGACGAGGCAAGTGATGAGGTTGCAGCGGCTAAGCGCACTGAAGTCGTAGGCGAAGATGAGCAGGGTGGTACAGTAGACGCAATCCGCGAAGACGGCACCTTGAACTATCGGATTGCCAATTCCTACTCTGCCGAGGGCGAAAAGCACTGGGAAAACATGCCGTATGGCTTCAATGATGTCGATTTACCTGGTATCTCGGTGTACCTGCAGCGCAGGCTTGCGAATGGTTCGTACGATGAAGCCGGCGCATGGCAAAAGGGCGATCCTGTTGCCTGGAGCGACCTGGTTATAACCGAAACCGAAGACGGTGGGTATGCTGTTCAGCGCGTGGATAGCACCGCATCGGCGGAGGGCGTCGCTGATGGTAAAACTGCTGTTGCGTGGACGAAAAAGCTGACGAAAAACGATCAGGGCTATAGCTATTCCCTTACCCAATATGGCGAAAACGGCGATGGCATCGAGGTTTCTGCCGAAAACGACCTGCCGAAATACGACAGAAACGGCCATCTCTACGAGTATCGCGCCGTTGAGGTGATCGATGGGTTGGCGAATAAGACAGGTGGCTTTACGGTAAACGATCTGACGAGCACTTCTGCTGGTTCTGCCGCAGGAAAGGTGTATCAGGTGTACCAGGGCATGCCCGGATCCTCCCTTATTGCCAACTTCTATGCATCGGAGAAGGGCAAGCTTACGGTAAAGAAGCTCTATGACGGGCTTGACGCAGGCGACAAGGTCCCCGATACCACTTTCGCTCTGTACCGCTACTACATTACGAAAGACGGTACTAAAAGCGATGCGCAGCCTGTGGCAACGCACACACTTTCAGCGGGCGATATTGCCCTGAGCGCTGGTGCTGATGGCACGACGACGGGCGAGGGAAGCTACACCTTCGACAATGTGGACATTTACACACCGTCAGGTGAATACTGGGTGTACTACATCGTTGAAGATTCGGTTGATGGCTATGGCACCCTTGTGGCCAAGGGCGACAAGACCTTTGCCGACACCTCTGATTTCACCTGGGGCAGCTTCGTGGGCAATGGCATTGCCTCGACCGATCTCGAGGGACCAAGCCTTCTTGATTCAGGCACATTTGCGCAACCTTCTGCCACCGCTGTGGCGAACGATACCACGCCTGATGTCACGTTCCAGAACTCGTATTATCCTGAAGATGCAACTGTTTCGCTGCAGGGCAAGAAAACCTGGCAAGACCAAAGCAACGCTTTCGGAATCCGACCAGAGAACATCACCCTTGAGGTAACACGTTCCTATCAAGACGGCACGCCTGATTCCCAGGGTGAAGCTGCGGGACTGGTTGGCTTTGCCCTGGGCGCATTGGGCCTTGGCTCCGATGCTTCTAAGGGAATCATCCATCTGCAAAGCGACGATCCTGCCGCTGCGAACTACCTTTCATGGGATAAGGATTCCCAAACCGATGCCTGGGTTTACACCATTTCGAACCTGGAGGAGTACGCGCCTGATGGGAAGCCTTGGCGCTATACGGTTAAGGAGATTCCGGATACGAACTCTAAGTATCTTGTTTCTGCCAATGGCGGCACGGTCAATGCCGACAACCATGAATCCGATGCGCCCGTTCCCGTTCCTCCGATTGTCAACTACCTTGACACGGAGCTTACTGTTTCAAAGGTTTGGAAGGACAACGAAGACCTCGACTGGAAGCAGCGCCCTGATGTGACCGTTGCTTTGCAGGCAAAGGTCGACGATGGCGAGTGGGGCGAAGCCGGTACTGTTCTAAAAGACCAGCTTGGCATCGTTGATGGCGAGGGCAATGCCCTTACCAGCTTCATGTACAAGGGCTCCGCGCAGGCATTTGAGCAGACTTGGTCTGCGAAGGAACCGGACAACCAAGGCAAGAGCGAGTACTCGTATACCTGGAAGCAACTGCCTGCGCAGGCAAAGGGCGAAGATGGCACCATCCACACCCTTGCCTGGCGCGCAGTCGAGAAAAAGCTGGTATACAACGCTGGTTCGAGCAACGAAAAGGTTGTAGAGGTTGCCTCTCCTGATAACGATGGCACATACCGCAGCTATTACCCCTATCAACCCTCGCAGACTTCTTCTTTGAATGTGAATGGCCAGGGCGTAACAGAGTGCATCTCCACCATAACAAACACCCTCGATGCGACTGCGATTACGGCGAAGAAAACCTGGATCGACAACGACAACGAGTGGGTAACGCGCCCCGGCACGAACGCTGCAGGCGATGGCTGGTCTGTTACCTATGCGGTGCAGCGCTCCACCACGCCCGGTGATAACAATTCTTGGAAATGGCTGTCCGAGTACGGCGCCGATATCGGTAACCCCTTTGCCAACGACGCAGGCGAGCTCGCTTCTTTCTTGCTGAAGACGACCATTTCAGGTACGGGCGCCGATGCCACGGCAACGTTCGAGAACCTGCCCAAGGCAGATGTCGACGGCAAGGAATACACCTATCGCCTTGTTGAAAAGGTTGTTGGCAGCTACAAGGTGGAAGGCACGCTTGTGGCCTCGAGCGCCGATGGCAAGGTTCAGCTGGTTGCCGTGGGGGTTGGCGCAAATGCTCCCGGCGTGCCCGGCCAGACCTTTACCAACACTTTGAATACGGTGGATGTATCGGGTACCAAGCGCTTCAACGACTATGGTACAGGCCTTGCGCCCACGACGCTTGACCAGGTTCAAAGTTCAGTAAAGCTCAAGGTGCAGCGCTCTCTTGATGGTTTGGCGTGGAGCGACGCCGAAAAGGATGGCGGTACTGCGCCCCAGGCTGAGTGGGCTATGGGTGAAAACGGCGCCTGGACATTCAAGTTCTCCTCGTTGCCCTATGCTGATCAGGCGGGCAAAGTGTACCAGTACCGTGTGGTCGAGGTGAGCGATGGAGCTTCGGGCTTCTTCGATAGCTATGCCGACGATGCCAGCGTGGACAAGGCTACAGGTGACGTCACAACTGCAACCATTACCAACACGGCGACGCGCTTCACCATGGACAAGATCGGCGACAAGTCCACGGGTTCCGACGGCGAGCGTTTGAATGGCGTTGTGTTCGATCTTGTGCGAGACGGGAAGACGTTCGCTTCATGGCAGCGTGACGAGCAAGGCGTTGTTTCTAGCACGGTGTGGCATGGCGGCAGGGCATCTGGCAGCACCGATCCTGGCGTGGCTATGACCGGCGACAATCAGGGCTTCTTGGTTGGCCTCCCTGCAGGCACCTATACCGTGAAGGAAACGAAGACCCCTGCGGGCCACGTCCAGGCTGCGGATTTCCAGATCCTGGTTTCTGCCGATGGTGCTGTGACGTTGAGGTCGGGAGGGAAATATGCCCAAGCCTCGGCAGGCCCCGATGGCGTTGTCTGCGTTTCAGTCACTGATGCGGTGACGCGAGGCGAGGTGGTGCTGCACAAATTCTATGATCATGGCAGCAACAAGGCTGCCGTTGCGAATATGACGTTCGACTTGTACAAGGGTGCCTACGATGGTAATGCTGCCAATGGCGGCGGTGTCCTTATTGCCACGGGCATCACTACAGGGGATGACGGCGTTTGGTATTCGAGCGAAGACGAGATGATGTCCTACCAGAACGTCAACGAAGCTTTCGGCGAGTTTGCCAAGTATTACCGGCACGCAAGCGACGGCCTTCCTTTGGGCGACTACTACTTCGTGGAAACGAGCGCATCGAGCAACACTGTCGATGCGCTTGGTAAGGCATTCTCATTCCAGGTTGAAGAAAACAAAACCAGCCAGCCTAACGTGAAGGTCGAAGCGGAAAACGATGAGTTCAATGCATCGGCACAGTTGAAGAAAACCAACTCGGAGACTGGCGAACCCGTTTCGGGAGCAAAGTTTGCCCTAAAGCGTGATAACGGCACCTTTAGTGGCGAGCTTATTGCCTCTGACCTCAGGTCCGGCACGGAGTATGCCTTCGATGCCACCGCCTCCAAGGTTGAAGCCTCGAAGGCCACCGATGCTGGCGTGCTCAAGCTTACCGGCTTGAAGAAGGGCAGCTATACCCTTACCGAAATCGCGAACACCGGTTACGACCTGAGCGGCACGGTGCCAATCAACTTCACGGTAACAAACGAAGACAACGGAAAGGCCCTTTCGCTGGGCACTGGCGGCGAGCTTGTTAATACGCCGCTGCATGGCTCGATCAACCTGGTGAAGGTCGATGCCTCCGATAACCGCCAGGGTGTCGACGGGGCGCAGTTCACCCTTCAGAAGAAGGATGCCGATGGGCAGTGGGCCGATGTGGCTCACGGCCTTTTGACGGGTAAGAGCTACCGTGCTGCGGTGGATGCCGCAGGTGCCATCACTGCTGTTTCGGAGGCTGATGCTGCAAGCGGCGTCGCATCAAAAGCGGGCGAACTGGGTGTAGAGAACCTGCCGTGGGGCATCTATCGTTTCGTAGAGTCCAAGGCCGCTGACGGCTATGTGGGCATGGTTGATGGCGGCTGGCCTATCTCAAATGAGATGGAGATCAAGGCCGATAACGTTCAGGCTTCATCGACGGTGCCGCTTCATGCAGGTCAAATCGCTAACAGCCAGACAGATCTTGTTATCTGGAAAACCGACAAGGACGGTACGGTTCCTTTGAAGGATGCCGAATTCACCATTGTGCCCAATGAAGGTTCTTCATTTGTGGACGGATCTGCCTCCAAGGCGTTTGTCACGGACACGACAGGCAAGGCGCTGCCGATCGACGGTTCTTCTTCGCTTACGGGTCAGCTTATTGCGGGCAACAGCTACACAATCACGGAAACCAAGGCTACGAACGGTTATTCGCTGCCTTCACCTGCCTCCATCGTGATCACGATCGGCGATGATGGCACTGCTCGTATCGTGACGGATTCGGCAATGGGGAACTGGGAAATCCAAGTCAGCGGCTCTGTGAGCAACGTTCTGGTCAAAGACGAGGCAACGAGCGTCATCTTCTATAAGCAGGATGAGAATGGCAGGCCGCTTGCCGGTTCCGAGTTCAAGATAAAGGGCACGTTCAGCGACGGTAGCACCGAGAAAACGGTTGCTCCCGATGGGGATATGGCCAAATTCGTGGCAAGCGGGCTGTTCGTTGTGGGCAAGACCTACACCATCGAAGAGGCGAAAGCGCCTGCGGGATACGAGAAGCTGCCCGCCGGGCAGTTTAAGATAACCGACGCCGGCACCGTCGAAGCGGTGGGCACGGTTCCTGCTGGCTGGACAATCGCCGATGGCGGTGCGGTGCTCGTTGCCAAGGATACGCCTATCGAGGTTTTCCTTAACAAGAAGAGCACCAGTGGAATGGATGTTGCCAACGCAACGTATCAGATCTCGGGCAAGTTCCGTGGCGTAGACGGACAGCCTCAGCAGGATGCCAGGACCTACACCACGGCAACCACTCAAGCTTTGAAGGGTGCGGTGAAGGTGGAAGGTCTTATCGGTGGCGAAACCTACACCATCAAGGAGACGGCATCTCCTGCAGGCTATGTGTTGGACGGCACCGAGTTCACGTTCACCGTCAAGGACGACGGCACGGTTGTTGCGGGTTCTTCGGACCAAACCAGAGCCAATGGCGCAGCGGCTACGAGCCAGGATTCCCATCGCAACGTTGGCTACTCCATTGCCAATCGCGATACGGTAACCATTACCCAGACCGATGCTCCCGTTCGGTTGGGTTTGGCCAAGCGGGGAAGCAATACCGGAGAGCAACAGCTCTCTGGTGCTGAATTCACTATTGAGGGCAAGTTTGCCAAGGACTACACAAGCGGCGTTGCCGAGCAGAAGACCTACCAGCGAATGAGCGTGAGCGACATCTCTTCGCTGCGCTTCGTGGCGGGCGAAACCTATTCCATCACCGAAACCAAGGCGCCTGATGGCTACGAGCTGATCCAGGGAGCCTTCACGTTCACCGTGTCAGAAGACGGCAAAGTGTACGAAGGGGGAGCGAACGATCAGGGTATCTCGAACGGTCAGTACCTGCTGTACGGCGACTACTTGGGCTTCGTTGCGGTGGACAACCCCATCGAGGTAACGCTTTCCAAGTACGGCTCCGACAAGGGTGATAACAGCGCCGATTCCGCAATTTCTGGTGCCACGTTCCGCATAAAGGGCGTGTTTGCCGACAGCTCGGAAGCAGGCGAAACCGAGCGCGTGTTCACGATGGACGCGGGCTCGTATTCCCTGCCTGGATTGATTGCGGGCAACACCTATCAGCTGTGGGAGGCATCTTCGCCTGCTGGCTACAAGCAGATCAAGGGTACGCTTTCTTTCATGGTGAATGCCGAGGGCACCATCGATCAGGTGAATGCCGAGGGCGCTTCGTTTGAAAACGGCACGATGGGCATCGAAGACGGTAAGGTTTCCATCAAGGCCGTTGACGACCCGGTTGAGCTTACTATCGTGAAAAAGGACGAGTCTGGCCAGAATGCGCTTTCGGGTGCTGTATTTGGCGTGACGCCGGTTGGCGGCTCTGCATTTGCCGACGGAACGACGGGGGAGAAAACCCTTGCTGCCACCGACGGCGATGGTAAGACGTCTCTTTCGGGCCAGCTTGTGGTGGGCGGCAAGTACGAGATCTCGGAGCTTGTTGCGCCTGCGGGCTACAAGCGCGTTGGGCAGAAGCTCACGGTCCAGGTGGCATCCGATGGCCAGTTGAAAGCAGTGGGCAGTGTTCCTGCGGCGTTCAAGTCCGAGAAGACGGATTCGGGCTCTGCCGCCATCACCGTATTCACGGGCGATGTATGGAACAGCCCCACCAAGATGTACATCCAGAAGAGCTCGGCAATCGATGGGCTGTGGAGGCTTCCAGGCGCAACGTACCAGCTGACGGGTGTTTTTGCCGATGGCTCCTCCCAGCGCACACTTACCACTGACAAAAACGGCATGGCCGAGGTTGATCGCGCGCTGCTGATTGCCGATGGCGCAACTGAGTACACGCTGAAGGAAACGGTTGCTCCTGAGGGCTATGTGCTCAATGCGGCAGACTTCGTGTTCACGGTGTCAACCGATGGGTCCATCGTTGCGAAGGGCGAAGCTGTTGCGGGCTTTGCCGTGACAGGCGAAGGCAACATCACCGTTTCTGCCACCGACGATCCTATCGAGGTTGCCATCAGGAAGGCGGCTTCTGATGGTGCAGGCGACAGCGCCATGAACGGTGCCGAGTTCCGGATCGAGGGCGTGTTCGCAGAAGAAACGGAATCGAGGGCAGAAACCCTTACCACCTACGGCGACGGTTTTACCGAGGCGCTGTCTTCGATGCTCAAGGCGGGTCAGGAATACACCATCACCGAGACCAAGGCGCCTGCTGGCTACAAGCTTCTTTCGAATGCGCTCAAGATCAAGGTTTCCAATGATGGTTCCGTAACCGTTGTAGGCGAAGTGCCTGCGGGTTGGGCGATCGACGATCGCAGCGACTCCGAGAACGGTGCTGTGCTCATTGTTGCGACCGATGATCCTGTCTCCATGACGGTGGCAAAGCAGGCGGAAGGCGCCGATGCATCCGCCATGCAGGGCGCTGGGTTCAGCGTGACGCCGGCAGAGGGCAGTATCTTTGCTGACGGAACCACTGGAGCGAAGACCCTGGTCACGGGAGCGGACGGTAAAACCTCGCTCGATGCGCAGCTGGTTGTGGGCGGCACGTACACCCTTGAAGAGGAAAAAGCGCCTGCCGGTTACAAGCTCATTGAAGGCGTGCTTTCCTTCACGGTGAACGGCGACGGCACCCTTGCCGTCGCAGGCCAAGCCCCTGAGGGCTTTGCGGTTACCGCGGCGGGTGGTGTGGCAGCGGTTACCGCCACCGACGCCATTACCGAGGTATCCTTATCTAAGGTGGACATCGACTCGAACGAGGCGCTTGGCGGTGCTGAGTTCACGATCGAGGGCGCATTCAGCGATGGTCAGGGTGGCTCAGTCGAGCGCGTGGGCAGCGACGCTGCCAAGGTGATCGTAGGTGCCGACGGCAAGCTTACCGTTTCGGGCGGTTCTGCCGTTGCCGATGGCGAGGGCCTTGACGCTATCCGAGGCCTTGTCGCAGGCGAGAAGTATACCCTTACCGAGACGCGCGCCCCCGAAGGATACGAGCTTAATACGCAGCCCTTCGTGTTTACCATGGGCAACGACGGCGCTGTGGTTCCTGCCGGCGAGGCGTGGGGCTGGTCTGTTGAGGGTGGCTCGGCATCAATCGTTGCTGCCGATAAGGCAATCGAGTTCCGTATCCTTAAGCAGGGCCGCGCAATCGGCGGCGAAGGAGTCGAATCGGCCGATCCTGATTTCATGGCGGGCGCTGAGTTCGCGGTGACGGGCGTCTTCGCGGGCAGCACTGAGGAGTCCACCGATGTTATGACGGTGGGCACCGACGGATGGACTGAGGGCTGGTCGTCTCTGCTGGTTGCCGGCAACATCTATGCGATTTCCGAGACGCGTGCGCCGCTGGGCTACAAGCTTATCGCCGAACCGCTGAACGTGATGGTGAAGGCGGACGGCACGCTTGTGGCGGTGGATGCTGAGGGCAATGCCCTTGATGCGGATGCTGTTGCGCAGGGTTGGAGCGTGTCGGAAGATGCCGAGGGCATTGCGCAGATAACTGCCGTCGACGAGCCTACCAGCGTGATGCTTTCCAAGGTATCCGCCGAGGGCGGCCAGGCACTTGCCGGCGCCGAATTCGACCTTGAGGGCAGCTTTGCCCAGGGCTTTGGGCAGATGACGCCAGGGAAGAAGCGCATCGTCGTGGACGGCCAGGGCAACTTGCGTATAGCCGACGTCGAGGCGCAGATCCTTGGCGGTGAAACGGTGGGCGAGTTCAGCCAGGCGTCTTCGATAGAGGGCCTTGTCGCGGGCGAAAGTTACCTTCTTACCGAGGTGAAAGCGCCTGCGGGCTACGAGCTTGTGCAGGATACGCTTCGTTTTGCGGTAAACGATGATGGCACCATTTGCCTCGTTCAGCGCTCTGCCGCTCCTGAGGCATGGACGCTTTCCGACGATCAAGGTGAAATTGGCATTACCTGCGCCGATGTGCCGCTGAAGGTAAGTCTGAGCAAGCAGAATAAGCAGGGTGCAGCATTGGAAGGCGCCCAGTTCACCCTTTCTGGCGCGTTCCCCGATGGCTCTGCCACCAAGACGTTTACCTCAAACGGCGATGGCGTGGCGTTCAAGGACATGCAGCTTATTGGCTCTTCAGAGGGCGAGAAGTATGTTTTGACGGAAACGCAGGCGCCGGATGGTTATATGGCGATCGACCCGGTAACGCTTGTCGTCTATGCCGATGGCGCCGTTAAACTCGACGGCGATTCTCTAGCTGCCTCTTCGAAGGTGGCTATCGAAAACGGCGAAGACGGTATCGCGTACATTTCCGTTACCGACGATGCCGCTCCGATCCCCGACGATCAGGGTGGCAGTGATTCCTTCCTCTCCAAGACGGGCGACTGGACTTTCCTGCAAGCGATTCTGGCTGCTATCGTTGTAGTGGGCGCCGGCTTTGCTGCAACGGTCAGCCGCCGTCGTGGGGCACGCGCACGGCGCGCCGAGCGTGAGTAGCGCATAGGGGATGCCATACCGAGCGTGAGTAGCGCATAGGGGACGGCACGCCGAGCGTGAGTTTGGCGGTATTTCTACCGTGATTGCCTCCCATTTCTTGAGCTGACAGGCAGCTTGGGGGATGGGAGGTTTTCTTTTGCCTTGGCAGACAGGGAAAGTGCCTCAAAACGGAGGGCAAGCCCCGAAAGGCGCGGGAATCGTGACGACCCGTCTGCAAAAAAGAAAGGACTGGCTCTGGATGAATTCCAAAGCCAGTCCTTGGTTGAAATGCTGCTATCGGTTTAATCTGCGTGTCTAGCTAGGTGCGATGCAGGATCCCTGTGAAGGGTGGTTTCCGATGCCTTGCGTGCAGGTTTCGGCGATTGCCTCATTCTTTCTTCGTGGGTTCGACAGGCATGCCATCTTCGGCTTTGCCACCGCGCATCCTTGCTTCAAGAATTGCCAAGCAGTTACGCAGTTAGCGTGTTGTATTGCTCGTCGTCTACGGGTTCGAGCCATTCATTGCTTGTGTCTTCGCCTGGATATTCAAATGCTAGATGGCTGAACCAGGAATCAGCTGCTGCGCCATGCCAATGCTTGACGTTGGCGGGAATCTCAACCACATCACCTGGCTGTAAACGTTGAGCTGCCTTCCCTTCCTCTTGGTACCAGCCCTCGCCGTCTACGCAGATAAGCACTTGTCCACCGCCGCTGCTTGCGTGGTGCACATGCCAGTTATTGCGACATCCCGGCTCGAAGGTCACATTGAAGATAGGGAGGTAGCTGCCTTCTTCGTTTACGGGATTGAGCCAAGAACGACCGCTGAAGTACTGCGCAAAACCGTCGTTTGGCTTGCCCAACCCGAAAAAGCCACCATGGGATTCGGCGCCGTTCGTCACGGTGCTGTCTCCGTCTTCTGCGTATACATCCTTTGCCATATTGAATGCCGCCCATGCATTTGGCCACCCAGCATAAAAGGCGATATGCGTAAGGATTTCGGCCATTTCCTGTTGCGTGACCCCGTTTTTTCGTGCGCTTGCTAGGTGATAGGCAAGGGGGCTGTCGGTAATTCCTTTGCCGATGAGAGCGCTTATTGTCACTATGCTGCGCAATTTCAGCGGCAGCTTGTCTTCGCGGCTCCAGATTTCTCCGAAGAGAATGTCGTCGTTAAGATGCGCGAATTCGGGGGCGAATTCCCCCAGTGCATCATGTCCCGCGGTTTGTTTTGTGGTCATGGATTACTCCTCTCGCTTGCATTCGCATGCGCAATCGCCAGCATCGGCTGTTCGCAGTTGATGTATCAGGAAGTCAAGGTATTCGAGCTTCTTCTGCTCTGCGTGGATGCCGTTAAGCAGTTCACGCCGATACCCTTTCAGAAGGCAGATGCGAGCACATTCGCTTGCCGCCTTGTCGAATTCGGCAACAAATGCTTCGTCGCACCCCGCATCCTGAAGGTTTGCTAAAGTTCTGTCGTCCACGATCTACCTCGTGGTCATAACCTTTGTGGTGCCAGCAAGTGGTTTTTCTCCGGGTCTGCCCTTGGGCCCTACAAGTGCGTGGGGTTGATAGAGTTCTTCGAGGAAGTTGATCTCTTCGGTAGAGAGCTTAATATCGAGTGCAGCCACGGCGTCGTCTACGCGCTCTGATTTCGAGCAGCCCACAATAGGAGCTTCAACGCCACGCGCCCAGTGCCAAGCAAGGGCGATTTGCGACATGGGCACATTGTGGCGGGCAGCAACTTTTGCAACGCGTTCGATGATGGGCATGTCGATAGCTCGGTCATGATCGTATTTGTTCACCATGGTTTTGTCGGTGGTGCTGCGAGTGCTTTGACTTTCCCAGGAGGGATGGCAGAGGTGACCGGAGGCAAGGGGACTATAAGGGGTAATTGCCATGTCGAACTGGCGACATACAGGGATCATCTCGCGTTCGTCTTCGCGGTAGAGCAGATTGTAGTGACATTGCATGCTGGTGAATGTGGCCCAATTATGCGCGATGGCGATGTCTTGCAGGTTGTGCAGCTGGTATGCATACATTGCGCTCGCTCCGAGTGCGCGAACCTTTCCTTCGCGCACCAATTCGTTAAGGGCTTCCATGGTTTCCTCCATGGGAACGTCGTAGTCGAAGCGATGAATGATGTAGAGATCCAAGTATTCGGTGCCCAAGCGTTTGAGCGATCCTTCTATTTCGTGCTTGATGGCCGCAGCAGAAAGGCCACCTTCGTTGAAGTGCACCTTGCTTGCAAGCACGATGTTTTGGCGGGCGATGCCCAGTTTGCGTAGAGCCGCTCCGATATACTCTTCGCTTGTGCCGAAGCTGTAGCAGTTGGCGGTGTCGATGAAGTTGATGCCCGCATCAAGTGCCCTTTTGATTACCGCTTGGGTTTTGTCGGGACCGATGGTCCACTGGTGAAAGTTGGGGCTTGCTTCGCCGAAGCTCATGCCGCCAAGGCAGAGCTTTGAAATTTCTATGCCTGAATGGCCGAGGGTTGTGTATTCCATGGTGCCTCCTTACTTTAAAGCGCTTTTTCTCAAAAGTAGATTTCTCTGATGAAGATGTATATTGCTTATAACAACTTCCTAGGTATACAAATTGTGTATACCAATTCTGAGAGATCGTAATTTCAGTAGGGGATGGATATGGAGCTTCGAACCCTTCGTTATTTTTTGGCCGTAGCGCGCGAAGAGAATATGACCGAGGCAGCCAATGTGCTGCATGTAACGCAGCCTACGCTCTCAAGACAAATCGCTGATCTTGAACGCGAGCTGGGCGTTGAACTGTTTGAGCGGACCAATCGTTCTTGCGTGCTTACAAGCGACGGCATGCGTTTGCGTCAGCGTGCCGAAGAGATTATTTCGCTTGTAGAGCAAACCGAAGGAGAGCTTGCCGATCGGGAGCTTGGAATTGCTGGGAACATTCGCATTGGCGCTGGTGAAACGCGCGCCATGCAGGTGGTGCTAGGTGCTTTTGCTGATGTTCGACGCGATTATCCAGGTGTTACTTGCGAGCTTTACACGGGAAACGCTGATGCCGTGGAAGAGCGTCTAGAACGTGGTCTGCTGGACTTTGCGCTTGTTATCGAGCCAGTAAACCTGGAGAAATATGAGTGGATTCGTATGCCCGATGCAAATCGCGTAGGGCTGGCGGTTTCTGCCGATGGGCCTTGGGGCACGCTCGAGGTGGCAACTCCCGCTGATGTTGCGAAGATGCCGCTCTTGGTAAGCTCGCGCACGTCGAACAAGGCAGTTGATCTCGTCTCCTGGTCAGGTGGAGCGTTCAGCTTCCATGATCTTGATGTGGTTGGAAGTTTTGACCTTATTGGCAACGCATCGCATCTTGTGCGTTCGGGTGTTGCCTGTGCAATGGGCATCGACCATTTGCTTCAAGTTGATGACGCTTCCGATTTGCGCTTTATTCCCCTAGAGCCATCTTTGGAAATTGCGTCGTTTGTCATCTGGAAGAAGTACCGCTTGCGTTCTCGTGCTTGCGAGGAATTTTTGCGACGACTCGAATTGGCTGTGCGCGAATAACTCTGAAAATACAAAGCGGCGGCTAAGGAAAACCCCTTAGCCGCCGCTGGTGCATGCTGTCATTTTTGCTTGATTTTCGCACTTATTGCTGTGCAGTATTGGCCACAAGTTCTTTGAGCGCATTCAGGTCGTTTTCGTCAGGATGGCTTAACGCTTCGTCGAAGTTTTCGATCATCGCATCGATATTGGGCATGTGATTGGGCTGTTCTTTCATCTTCACGTAGCGTTCCCGCACGGATTGGGGCATTTTGCCTTGGCACATGTATTCCCCGACAACGGTATTGCTTGCGTCGATGGCTTTCTTGGTTTTATCCAGGATGCCTTTGAAATAGGCTTCACTGCCCCCGAATCCTGCGGTTCCGAACAGGAAAATCTTCTTATTTCGCAGCACCTTCAGCAGCTGAAGAGCGTTGTCGTCGGCAATCCCCTTGTTAGTCCAAAAGCCTACGTAGACCGTGTTGGACTCGGGCTCGTTTGCAGAGCAAGCACCGAAATAGTCGCAGCATTCCGTGGGCAATGCTTCGCGGATAGTCTCAGCTAACAACTTGGTATTTCCGGTGCTGCTGCTGAATAGGATTGAATAGCGGGCTTGGTTCATTGCGTCCTGCTTTCTGCAGATAGTGTTTGACGAACATTGTAATCCTGCAGCCGATTTGGCGAAGATGCGACTTTTGTTTTCCTGTGGCTCGGTGCAAAAGCATTTTCCACGCCGTTCGTAGATTAAAGTTGACATATGTCAAAAATAACGTTGCATTGCATGATTATGCTTCTAGATTAAATTGTGACATATCTCAGAAAAGGAAATGCTATGGCGGGACGGAAAGAGAGAACTCGGTTTGTGGGTATCGTGCCTGAATTCGTTGGGTTCGTGCCTGATGGAATTCTCACAGGGGATACCGTGGAGCTTGCTTATGACGAGCTTGAGGTAATACGCCTTCTCGATTTAGAGAAAATGAGTCAGGAAGAAGCTGCCGTTCGCATGGGCGTTTCGCGGACCACGGTAACGGGCATATACGAACGAGCCCGTTCGAAAGTGGCAGATAGTTTGGTGAATGGTAAACGGCTGCGCATTGAGGGAGGCAACGTTGCGTTTCCTCCGTGCGGTGAAGCCGGATTTGTATCTGCAGGCTGTCCCAAGAAAAAGGAGGCCCTTATGAGGGTTGCAGTAACGTATGAAAACGGCGAAATCTTCCAGCATTTTGGAAGAACTCAAACATTCAAGCTGTATGACATTGATGGGGGCCAGGTTGTATCAACTCAGGTAGTTGATACCCAGGGCTCAGGCCATGGTGCCTTGGCGGGTTTCCTTAAGGGGAACGACGTCGATGTTCTCCTGTGCGGCGGCATCGGCGGCGGCGCCCAGAGCGCACTTGCGGCTCAGGGGATCGAGCTGTTTGGCGGCTTGTCCGGATTGGCGGACGATGCCGTATCGTGCCTGTTGGCTGGCATCCTCGAGAAGAGCACTATGCCGGTTTGCGGTCATCACCATGGTCACAGCCACGGCGGATGCCGTCATGGCAACGAGCATGCGCATGGGGAATGCCAGGGTCACGAACAGGCCCATGGCGAATGTCAGGGCCATGACCATGAACACGGTGCGTGTTGTCATGGTGGCCATGTCCATTGATTCGCTTGTTCTAAGGAACGTGGGGCTGGTTGACGGAAGGGTTGCCAGCCTTTTTTATTGTCTCAAGTCAAATGTAATACCGCGGCTTTCCTCGATGGCGGGCTGGTGGGGTTATGCTCAAAAAGTGCCTGTAGGGCAAAATGATCTTTGACGTCCCAGCGGGGAAACGAATGAGTCATGATGCACTTGAGCAGGATCTTTCCGATTGATTCGCTACGATGTATCTGAAACAGCAACAAGATCGCATGTGGAGGTTGTCCAGATGAATGGCGAGCAGGGACCAACCAGCATAAAAGTTAGAGGAGCTCGGGTTCATAACCTGAAAAATGTCGATGTCGATATTCCTTTGGGCGGCATCGTTGGCATTGCAGGTGTATCCGGTTCGGGGAAGAGCTCGTTGGCTCTGGGGGTTCTGTATGCCGAAGGCTCACGGCGTTACCTAGAATCGCTTTCCACGTACACCAGGAGAAGAATGACGCAGGCTGCCCGAGCCGATGTTGATGAGGTCCTCTACGTGCCAGCGGCGTTGGCTTTGCATCAAAGACCTTCAGTTCCCGGCATTCGCTCCACCTTCGGAACGGGAACGGAACTGCTGAACAGTTTGAGGCTGATGTTCTCGCGACTTTCCAGCCATCGTTGTCCTAACGGTCACTATGTAGAGCCCAGTATCAATGTTGCAGCAATGGACGGTAAGCTGGTTTGTTCAGAATGCGGCGAGCATTTTTTCGCGCCGGGAGCAGAGGATCTTGCCTTCAATTCTGCGGGAGCTTGCAAGCATTGTGGAGGAACGGGAATGGTTCGAACCGTTGATCGATCAACGCTTATTCCCGATGAAAGCAAAACCATTGACGAGGGCGCTGTTGCGCCTTGGAACTCCCTTATGTGGTCGTTGATGACCGATGTCTGCCGAGAAATGGGCGTGCGTACCGATATTCCGTTCTGCGAGCTTACCGAACGGGAAAAAGAAATCGTCTACGACGGCCCGATGGAAAAGCGGCACATCTTTTATGTCCCGAAGAATAAAGACAGCACTTCAGCCGGCGAGCTGAACATGACTTACTACAGCGCAACCGCAACGGTGCTCAACGCCCTTAACAAGGTCAGGGACGACAAGGGCATGAAGCGCGTTGAGAAATTTCTGAAAGAAGAGATATGCCCAGAATGTTGCGGTACAAGGCTTTCGGAGGAAGCTCGGGCACCGCGATTGATGGGCATGTCGTTAGCGGATGCTTGTCAGATGACATTGAAGGATTCTGTTGCATGGGTTAAGCGCGTGCCTGATGCCGTACCGAACGAAATGCGCGCTATGGCCCAGAGCATCTGTGAGTCGTATGAGGAAGTTGCTGCTAGGCTTATGGAATTGGGCCTTGGGTACCTAACGCTCGATAGGGCTTCGTCCACTCTTTCTACAGGTGAGCGCCAGCGCATGCAGTTGGCGCGGGCAGTGCGGAATCGTACGACGGGCGTGCTGTATGTTCTCGACGAACCCTCTATCGGATTGCATCCTGCGAATATTGTCGGATTGAACGGCGTAATGCACGATCTTGTGCGGGACGGAAACTCCGTTTTGCTCGTAGACCATGACACCCAGATTCTCAAGGAATCGGATTGGCTTATCGAGATGGGACCGGGTGCAGGCGCTGAAGGCGGAGCGGTTATTGCTCAGGGCACCGTGAAGAGTATCGAAGACAACCCGGATTCTGTGATAGGGCCTTACCTTTCCGGTGCAACGGCGTCCGATGAACGCCCAAGGCATATTGCTGCTAACCTTGATGGCACTATATGCATGGAAACAAATTCGATCCATACCGTAAAACCGCTTTCGGTACGCATACCCAAGCATCAGCTAACGGTAATTACGGGGGTTTCTGGCTCGGGTAAAACCACCATGGTACTGGAGAGCCTTATTCCTGGCCTGGAGGCGCTTTGTTACGGTAAACCCATGCCGAGCCATGTTTCTTCCATCCAGGCGGAAGGCATCAATCATGTGAAGCTGATCGATGCAACGCCCATTGGCGCTAACGTGCGTTCAACCGTTGCTACCTATGCCAATGTACATGATGCGTTGCGAAGGACGTATGCAAGAACAGCAGATGCGAAGGAGCTTGGCCTTAAAGCGGGCGATTTTTCTTACAACACGGGAAGCCTCCGGTGCCCTGTTTGCGATGGTACTGGAACCATATCGCTTGATGTTCAGTTTCTCCCAGATGTCGATATTCCTTGTCCGGAATGTCGTGGGTCGAGATATCGAAAACAGGCAAATCAGGTTCGCTATACCAACAAGCAGGGCGTGGAACGTTCTTTGCCCGAGCTTATGAATATGGACGTGAACGAGGCGGTAGTCTTTTGCCAGAACCTCAATTCCGTACGGCCTAAGCTCGAAACCCTCCGAGATTTGGGACTGGGATATCTTACGCTTGGCGAAGAAACGCCCTCGCTTTCTGGCGGCGAAGCACAGCGGTTAAAACTTGCTAGTGAAATGGGTAGGGAGCAGGCCGATTCGGTTTTCGTATTCGATGAGCCTACTATTGGCCTTCACCCTAGGGATGTCGAAACGTTGCTGCAGGTGTTTGATGCGTTGATTGCCAAAGGGGCTACGGTAGTTGTAATCGAGCATGACCTTGATGTTATTCGAGCTGCCGATTGCATTATCGATATGGGTCCTGGCGGCGGCGAAGAGGGCGGTCGAATCGTGGTCTGTGGCGTGCAGGATGATGTGCGGAAATGCCCTGAAAGCGTTACGGGAAAATTCATTTAGACGGAATGAAGATGACAGTTCGTATCCGCTTCAAAAAGCAGTTCTGATCAGTTGGGCGGATTCAAAACGTTCCACACGTGCAACGAATGCGTTCACCGGGAATGGCAATGAACTTATGGATGCTCAAACTATCCATGCGACCAACGAATGCGTTAGCTTGGTGGGTGCCAGTGATGGTCTTGGCGGGTGCGATCGGCGGATATTCCAAAATGGCAGCTCCACTCTTTGGTCGTATAGATCGAATAACGGTGTAGGAATTCTTCGATTAAGCTTTCAAACGTAACAATTGGGTGATATTTTTTTTCCGTTACTGTCCTTTTGGAAGGGGGATGTGAGTGGTCGAAGAAAAACAGGAGAATCCGCTGCGCGCAAAGGAAGAAGGGCGTGCAGAAGGTTCTTCGGAAGAAACCACTGGTAATGGCAGGTCGTTGGGCGTTTTCTCGTTCGAAGGCGATATTCCACTTACACAGGCGGTTCCGTTGGGCCTGCAGCATGTGCTGGCCATGTTTGTGGGCAATTTAACACCGCTGCTTATCGTGACAGGCGTTTGCGGTTTGGCCACCGCCGAATTCGCGGAAATCCAGTTGGCGCTGCTTCAGAACGCCATGTTGATTGCTGGCGTGGTAACGTTAGTTCAGTTGTTCGGCATCGGTCCCGTAGGTGGCAGAGTGCCTATTATCATGGGCACGTCGTCCGGCTTCATCGGCGTGTTCAATTCCGTTGCCGCGTCTATGGGCGGTGGTCTTGTTGCCTATGGCGCCATCATGGGTGCTTCGCTCATCGGTGGTTTGTTTGAAGCCGTTCTGGGCTTCTTTTTGAAGCCGCTTCGCAGGTTCTTCCCGTCTATTGTTACGGGTACCGTTGTGCTTTCCATTGGCTTGAGCCTTATTAGTGTTGGCGTTAATGCTTTCGGCGGCGGTAACAGCGCGGTTGACTTTGGTTCGCTTGAAAACCTGTGTTTGGCGTTGGTTGTTTTGATCGTTATCTTGGCGGTTAAGCATGCCACCACGGGTTTTGTGAGCGCTTCTTCGATTTTGGCCGGCATTATTGTGGGTTATATCGTTGCAGGCATCATGGGCTTGGTTCTGCCTACGACGGGTGTTACTGCCGAAGGCGTTGAGTACACCAAAGCTTGGGTTCTGAATTGGGATAAAGTTGCCGAAGCGTCCTGGTTCGCTGTTCCGGCTTTGATGCCCGTTGCTCCTGTGTTTGATATGCGCGCTATTGCTCCTGTGCTGGTTATGTTCGTTGTTACGGCCGTTGAAACGGTTGGCGACATCTCGGGTGTAACCCAGGGCGGTATGGATCGCGAAGCAACCGACAAGGAGCTTTCCGGTGGCGTTGTTTGCGACGGCATCGGCTCGACGTTCGCCGCTTTGTTCGGCGTTTTGCCCAATACGTCTTTCAGTCAGAATGTTGGCTTGGTTGCCATGACCAAGATGGTCAACCGCAAGGCTCTGGCGTGTGGCGCCCTCTTCCTGATTCTGTGCGGTTTGTGCCCCAAGCTGGCTGCCGTGATTTCCATCATGCCCCAGTCCGTTCTTGGCGGCGCCGCTGTTATCATGTTCGCCTCTATTGTGGTGAGCGGCATCCAGCTCATTACGCGTGATCCGCTCACTTCGCGCAACCTGAGCATCGTTTCGGTTGCTCTTGGCTTGGGCTACGGCATTGGCGCAAACCCTGCTGTTCTGGCTGGTGCGCCCGAGATGGTAAGCCTTATTTTCGGTGGCTCCGGTATTGTTGCTGCAGCTGCGGTAGCTATCCTTTTGAACATTGTGCTGCCGAAGGATTCGGCCCTTCTTAAGAAAAATTCGAACAACTAGGTATTAGCTGTTCGGGTTTACTTTGCGCCCAGGTGGATGAATCATCCATCTGGGCGTTTTTTTGCGGAAGGCGCGTTTGGTTTAGTGGAGAGGCTCCCGCACGGGTGTTCGCGAATGTCGTTCAGAGCGCGTGCCTGCTTGTTGTTATGGGGGTGTTTCTTTGAGTGTGCGGCCCTCGTTGAGCCTCGCCTCTGGCCGTGTCCTGTTTGCGAGCGCAACCAAGCAAGATGCGGCCATTGTCCTGGTACGATTTTGCGTCCGTTAGAAGTTTAGGTGCTTCTGCAAAAGGTTCAGATCTTCAGGCGTATCAACATCGAAGAGTTCCCATCTGTTTGAAACCTCGATGGTTCTAACGAGCTTTTCGTGCGCTTTGGCAACGTGGCCGCCGCCTTTGCCGGATGGGAGCGTTTGCAGTTCGTCGAATGCCCATGAGGGGAATAGCACGGGGGCACCTGGCGTGCCTTTAAAGCTGGTACGCCAAATGCACTCAGGGGTGTTTTCTGCGGCGTGTAAAAGGGCGGCAATCGTGTTTGGACTGATAAGCGGTTGGTCTGCCTGGAAGAAGGTAACGGTGTCGCATTCGCCTATGGCGTCCATACCCAAGCGCACCGTATCATTCCGATGGGGCTTGCCGTGAAGTACCGCTTCAGCACCTAACGCGTGACACAGTGCTGCCACTTCATCGTGGCGGGTAACTACCACGCGTTTTTCGAAGTGCTTTTCGGTGGCCTGAATTACGTATTGAATAAGCGGCGTGCCATTTAGCTTGACAATGAGCTTATTGCCCCCAAATCGCGTGCCCATACCCGATGCCATGATGATGCATCCGTGCTTCATCGTTGTTTGTTTGGCAAGGTGTGGCATGGCGATAGTTCCCTTTGCGAATTCGGTGGTTGGATTTGCCCTCTAAGCGGATAGCTATCGGTTCAAAGTATAATGACAATATCTATGTAAAGTTCTAGTAATGGGGTGAGTGTCATTATCACCTTTCAGAAATATGTGCGTCCACAGAGCCTGGAAGAGGCCTGGGAATTAAACCAGAAAAAGCGTCATCGCATCGTTGCTGGCATGATGTGGCTGAAAATGGGCAAGCACTCTTTCGGTACTGCTATCGACTTGTGCGATTTGGGCTTGGGCGAAATTGAAGAAACCGAAAACGAGTTCCGTATTGGCGCTATGGTTACGCTGCGACAAATGGAAAAGCATCCTGGCTTGGCTGCTTATTCTTGCGGTGCGGTTGAGGCTGCGTTCAAGGATATTGTGGGCGTGCAGTTCCGCAATGGCGCTACATTGGGCGGAAGCTTATGGCGCCGCATGGGTTTTTCTGACATTGTTACGGTGTTTATGGCCATGGACAGCTACGTTGAGCTTTTCGAGGGCGGCATAGTTCCCTTAGAAGAATTCGTGGGCATGAAGTACGACGAGGATCTTCTGGTGCGGCTCATTGTGAAAAAGCAACCCGGTGCGTTTGCCTATCAGGCGGTACGTAAACAGAGCACCGATTTGCCTTCGCTGAACTGCGCTGCATCAAAGTTGGGTGATGAATATCGCGTGGTAGTGGGGTCGCGTCCTGCGCGCGCCATGATTCTTCGCGACGATCAGGGCATTTTGGCCAACGGTATCACGGAAGAAAGCGCCGCGTCTTTTGCCGAGTATGCGGCGAGCACTGTTCCCGTATCGGGAAATATGTGGGGTAGCGCCGAGTATCGTAAGGCGTTGGTCCCCGTGCTTACACGCCGCACCCTAATGGCATTGGGGGAGGTGCTGTAATGGAAATCAAAATCAAGCTGAATGGAAAGATGGTTTCCGACGACATCCCGGCCGATATGCTGCTGATTGATTTCGTTCGTGCCCATAATTGCTTTAGCGTTAAGCGTGGATGCGAAACTTCGAGCTGTGGTTTGTGTACAGTGCTGCTTGATGACCAGCCTGTTTTGTCCTGTTCGACGTTGGCGGCTCGTGCGAATGGTCACAGCGTGTACACCTTGGAGGGGTTGCAGGAAGAAGCGTCCGAATTCGTAGGCTTCATTGCCGACCAAGGCGCTGAGCAGTGCGGTTTCTGCAATCCCGGTTTTGTCATGAATACCATTGCCTTGCTGCGTGAAAATCCCGACCCTACGGATGAGGAAATCCTGGCATATCTCAGCGGAAATCTGTGCCGCTGCTCGGGTTATGTGGGTCAGCAGCGTGGTATTCGCAACTTCTTGAACAGCAGGAAAGCGCAGGAGGCTGAACGTGAATAGACCCGATTACCAATCTGTGGGCAAGTCCGTTCGCAAAAAGGACTCCCTGCAGCTGTTGCTGGGCAAGCCGGTTTACACCGATGACATTGTCCCCGATGCGCTGGTGGTGAAATTGCTTCGAAGCCCTCACGCCAATGCTATCGTTGAAACCATCGATACCTCAAAGGCCAAGAAACTTCCTGGCGTGGTTGATGTGTATACGTGGGAAGATGTGCCGAACGAGCGTTTTTCGAATGCTGGCCAAACGTACCCTGAAACCAGTCCTTACGACCGCCTGATTATTGATCGTCATGTGCGTTTTGTGGGTGACGTGGTTGCTATCGTTGCCGCTGAAACCGAAGAGGCCGCCGAAAAAGCCCTTGGGCGCATCAAAGTTACGTACAACGTGTTGGAGCCGGTGTTGGATTTTCGCGCCGCTAAAGACAACCCTGTATTGGTGCACCCTGAAGACAACTGGCATATGCTGTGCGACCTGGGTGGAGACAACACCCGTAACTTGGTAGGCGGTACCGCCGACAGCGATGGGGACGTGGAAGCGGTGCTTGCGGATTGCGATATTGTGCTGGAGCGCACTTACCATACGAAAGCCTACAACCAGGCCATGATGGAAACGTTCCGCACCTTTACTCAACTTGATCGTTATGGCCGCTTGCATGTTATTTCCTCAACGCAGATCGTATTTCACGTGCGTCGTATTCTGTCCAACGCATTGGGCATTCCGAAAAGCCGCATCCGCGTAGAAAAGCCGCGTATCGGTGGCGGCTTTGGCGCAAAGCAGACTGCGGTCTGTGAGGTGTACCCTGCGTTTGTCACCATGAAAACAGGGCGCCCTGCAATGTGCATTTTTTCGCGCAAGGAAGCGCAGACTTGTGGTTCCCCGCGCCACGAAATGGAAATCTCCGTGCGTCTGGGTGCCAACAACGATGGGCGCATTCGCGCTTTGGCTGTCAACACGCTTTCCAATTCGGGTGCCTATGGCGAACACGGTTGGGCTACGGTTGGCTTAACTGGCCACAAATCCATTCCGCTGTATACGGGATCGCTTGAAGCTTTCAAATTCACCGCTGATGTGGTGTATACGAATATGCAACCTTCTGGCGCATATCGTGGCTTTGGCGCGACGCAGGGTCAATTCGCTGTTGAAACCATCGTGAATGAGCTTGCCGAAAAGCTGGGCATAGATCCTATCGTCATTCGCGAGCAGAACATGGTTCGCGAGGGTATGGCCATGCCTGCTTACTATGGCGAGGTTACCAATTCTTGCGCGCTCGATCGCTGTATGGAGCGTTGCGCTGAACTGTTTGATTGGAAAGCGAAGTACCCTGTACGCGAAATGGGCAATGGCAAAGTACGCGCTGCTGGCGTGGGCATGTCCATGCAGGGCTCCGGCATTTCCGGCATCGATGTTGGCTCGGTTACCGTCAAGCTGAACGACGACGGCTCGTTCATGATGCTCATTGGCGCCGCCGATATGGGTACGGGCTGCGATACCATCCTTGCTCAGATGGTCGCTGAGCATATGGAGTGCTCCGTTGAAAATGTTTCCGTGTTTGGCGCCGATACCGATGCTTCCCCGTACGATTCTGGTTCGTATGCTTCTTCAACCACCTACGTTACGGGTATGGCGGTTGAAAAGGCATGCACTCAGCTGAAGGAAAAGCTGTGCGCTATTGCCGCTGATGTCCTCGAATGCAAGCCCGAAGAGCTGCAGTTTGAAGACGGATGCGTATTGCGAGAAAGCACAGGTCAGAAGGTTTCCTTGCAGGAGATTGCCGTTAAGAGCCAGTGCAGCAATCGTGAGGCCCCCGAGGCTACCGCTATGCATTCTTCACCCGTTTCCCCGCCGCCGTTTATGGTGGGTATGGCGGAAATCGAGCTGGATCGCGAAACCGGTGTGGTTGAAGTGCTTAATTATGCCGCTGTAGTTGATTGTGGCATTCCCATCAACCCTGCTTTGGCGCGCATCCAGGTTGAAGGCGGCATCGTTCAAGGTATCGGCCATACGCTGATGGAAGATGTAACCCGCACTCCAACAGGCAAGATTCGCGAATCGAGCTTGTTCACGTATCGTTTGCCAACCCGCTTGGATACGGGGCACATCAATGTGGAATTCGAGAATTCGTATGAGCCCACAGGTCCGTTCGGCGCGAAGTCCATTGGCGAAATCGTTATCAATACGCCTGCCCCTGCACTGACTCAGGCAATTTATCGAGCAACAGGTGTTTGGCATCGCGAGTTGCCGATTTTGCCAGAGCATATTCTGCTTGCGAAACCGGAGGAATAGCCATCCTTTGCGATTATTTGCATATTCGACCAGGCCTTACGGCTATTATTGGCGGCGGTGGTAAAACAACGCTTTTGCGCGTGCTTGCTAATGCGCTGTCTGCGCGTGGTAGCGTGATTGTTGCTACCAGTACGAAGATGATGACGCCGGAGTGGTGTCCGTCCTTGATTGACCCCTCCCTCGGTGAAGTGCAAGAGGCTCTTTCAGGCAGCCCCGTGGTATGTGTTGGCTCAATTCAAGAGAAAACGGGAAAGATGACCCAATCTTCCTTGGCTTTTTCCGATCTGGTAAGTTTGGCTGACTATGTACTGGTGGAAGCTGACGGTGCGAAGATGCTTCCCCTGAAGGCGCATGCTGAATATGAGCCGGTCATTCCCGATTGTGCGAGCTTGGTGGTATGCGTGGCTGGTATAGATGGCGTGGGTTTGCCTGTTTCGGAGACATGTTATCGTCCTGAACACTATGCGAAGTTGGCGGGCATTTCGCAAGAATGCCAGGTAACGCCCGAAGCGGTTGCGGCAGTGCTGAATGCTGAAGCCCTTCACGACGTGTTGCTCATAAACAAGGTGGAGGCTCCCGCTCAATGGCGGATGGTCGAGAGAATTGCCTTCCTGTGCAATACGCCAGTCGTTGCCGGAAGTCTTAAGAATGGGGAGTTCCGATGCTTGCGATAATTCGTGGAGCGGGCGATATCGCTACCGCCATTGCCCTTCGGCTGTGGCGGAGTGGCATTTCGGTTGTTATGACTGAAATCGAGCAGCCACTTACTGTACGTCGTACCGTTGCTTTCAGCGAAGCGGTGCGTTTGGGGCAGGTGCAGGTGGAGGGCGTTTTGGCTATATGCGTGCAGGATGTTCGCCAGGCAAGGGAAGTGCTCGAACGAAAACACGCCATTCCTGTTTTGATCGATCCTGAGTGCCGTTGCATTGAGCTTAAGCCCGATGTGGTAGTTGATGCCATTTTGGCGAAACGAAATTTAGGCACTTCTATGGACATGGCTCCCGTTGTGGTGGGCGTGGGCCCTGGCTTCACTGCGGGCGAAGACTGCCATGCGGTGGTAGAAACCATGCGCGGTCATACTCTAGGACGTGCATATTACCAGGGTTCAGCGCTTCCAAATACTGCAGTGCCTGGTCTTGTGGGTGGCTTTGCGGGCGAGCGCGTTTTGCGTGCGCCTGCCGATGGCCTGTTTCGTGGCGTTTGCGCGATTGGTGATCGTGTTGAAGAGGGGCAAGTCGTTGCTTATGTGGGAGATTCTCCTGTGGTGGCTATGCTTACGGGTGTGCTTCGAGGCTTGATAGCCGATGGCGTGCGCGTTTCTAAAGGCTTGAAGTGCGGTGATGTGGATCCCCGTGGTGACGCCTGCTATTGCCGGCTGGTTTCCGACAAAGGTTTGTCGGTGGCGGGCGGCGTATTGGAGGCAATTTTGTGTTTAAGTGGCATACTCGGCAATCGACAATAACGGCAAGGTGAATCATGCGCGATATCGCAGAACATATTGCAGAGGCTTTGGGTGCAGGGCATGACGTTGTATTGGTTATCGTAGTAGGGAGCAGGGGTTCCACGCCGCGCAATGCTGGGTCTCAGATGCTTGTTTCTAAAGCGGGGCTTGTTTGCGGCACTATTGGCGGTGGCGCTATTGAAGGTCATGCCATTGCCGAAGCGCGCACCATGGTTGGCAAGGACGTTTGTCGCGTGGAAGATCTTGCTCTTAGACCCCAAGCCGAAAACAGCATTGGTATGGTTTGCGGTGGTGATGCCGTACTTCTGTATGTTCCTATATGTGCGGAAGATGACGCTTGGACCCAGGTGGCAAGCCAGTTGCTGAAGTGCTTCGAGCGGCGCACCCCTGCGTATCTTGCGTTGGAGTGCCGTGATGGCGGCTCGCCATTTAAGGGCACCGTTGCTCTGTTCGATGAGCGAGGCGCGCTTGTGGCGGGAGATTGCGGTGTGTCGGGTGAGCAGCTTGTTGGCTTGAAGCGGAAGTGTGTCATTGACGGATTCTTCGCAATGCCTGTCTCTATCCCCGTGCGTGCCATTGTGTTTGGGGGCGGTCATGTGGGTCGTGCTACCATTGCGGCCCTTGCGCAGGTGGGCTTCGCTTGCACGCTTTTCGAGTGTCGTCCTGAGTTTGCCCGGTCCGAAGATTTTCCTGATGCAGAACAGATTATCTTGGGTGATTACGAAGACATTGCTTCGTCCATGTCATTCGATGAGCGCGATTACGTTTTCATTATGACGTATAGCCATGCGTTCGATTATGCCATCCTCGAGCAAGCGCTTCGTCAGCCGTTGACATATGTGGGCTTCATGGGCTCGAGACGAAAAATCGCAGTAGCGCGGCAGCGTTTGATGGATGCGGGTGTGTCCGAGGAACTGTTGGACACGGTTCATATGCCCATTGGCTTGGATATTAAGGCGGAAACGCCTGAGGAAATCGCTGTTAGTGTCGCAGCGGAATGCATCTTGCATCGCGCGACCCATTAGGGAATTGCGAACATGGCGTGCTTGGCAGCAACCAAAATCTCCTAGTGCGGCATTGTCCTGGTCGAACAAGCCGTTTGAAAAATGCAGTTCGACCGTTTCTGGCATTGATGCGCTCTTATAGCGCACTGAATCGCCTCACATTTCTTTTGTCCAAGAAGCGTGAGGCGATTCGGCTTATCAAGCGGGTCAGCTTTCCCAACACCCAGAAACGAAGACGATCAGTTTCAGCTGCAGGGCTCTTTCATTTTTGAGTCAGTTTTGCGGTAGGTGTATTGGCCATGAGCATTGGTAGCTTTGCCGTTCCCGTAGTAAATCGAATAGTTCGGGCACCTATGTAAGCAGCCTAGACACATAGTGCATTCTTGCTTTACCCATACGGGTACTTTGCCCCTCATTTCGATTGCCTGAACCGGGCACTTCTTGGCGCATGAGCCGCATCCGCTACACGTTTCAGATACGGAAAGCTTCTTAGTCTTTCGAACTTTGTTGTCATAAATAAGTTTGCCGATGGTTCCAGCGCATTTAGGGGCGGTGGGTCCCATGTGCTTTCCCGTTACTTTGGCGGATAACTGCTTGCTCAGCTTGTCGATTTCGACTTCTGCCTTGGTGATGGTTTCGGCAACCTTCTTTTTGTTGGAAAGATCAAACAGCACCGTCCAGGTGTCTGGCATGCAAATATCGAATTTGGCGTCTAATGCAAGACCTTTTGGCTTCATTATTGCGTCTGTAATAGCTGAAGCTGCTCCTGTGGTGGTGCCGTAGGTTCCCACATAGAAGGTGTAAGGCTTACTGTCGAAGCGGACATCGAGCTTTTGAAGGAATTCTTCGACGATGCTTGGTAGTACGAAATCGTAGGTTGGCGTTATGATGCCTAGCCTGCTTCCGCTTAGCTGGAACTGGTACGTATTCCTTCTGGTTGCCTCTTCAATGGAAATAATCGTTTCGTCGTTAAGCTTAATTTTGTCTACAACATGCTTGGTGTTGCCGGTTGCGGAAAAGTAGAACAACATCTAGGGGTATTCCTTTTTTGTTTTTCTGCCACATGTTTGATTAGTTGCATTGTATCGGCTCCGATATTGCTTTGGTGAACCGTAAAGAAATTGGAAACGGACCGATTAAGCTGCGGGGAGAGGTTCTTGTGCCGATTGGAAGCGGACCGATTAAGCTGTGGGGTTCTTGTGCCGTAGTGCTGTGTATATAGCACCGTTTGTCGATCTTTCGGTTTCGGGTTTGTTACAGATTCGCCTCTTCGGTAGAATGGCGCATTAAACGCAGGAGATATTTAAGCGTGGTCGACCATCGCTTTGTACTGCCAGATAACAGAGGTAACTGACTCAGGCCTAAGCGCCCGATCGCGTCGGGTGCTTTTTGCGCGCCAGAAAGGACGAGCGGCATGAAGTGGAACGTTGTTACGGATTCGAGTTGCGATCTTCTTCCGTCGAGTTATCAATCTGACGTTATTGAGCTTTCCAGCGTGCCATTTGTGATTACCGTTGGTGATCAGCATTTTGTCGACGACGAAGATCTTGATCTACAAAAAATGCTCCATGATATGGAACAGGAAAAGGAAGCTAGTTACACTGCGTGCCCGGCTCCCGGAACGTGGTTGCAGCACTTTGAAAAGGCCAGGCACACGTTTGCCATTACCATTTCATCTCAGCTTTCAGGAAGCATGAACAGCGCCCTTGCCGCCATGGATATGGCATTAGAAGAGCATCCAGGAAAGAAAATTGCTGTCTTGGATTCAAAGTCGACGGGGCCAGAGCTTGTTCTTTGCGTGCATGAACTTGAAAGGCTCGCTCGAGAAGGTGTTGATTTCGACGAGGCGGTTGCCCGCGCCAATACCTTCCTTGAAAGAACCAAGATCCTTTTTGCGCTTTCTTCCTTCGACAATCTTATTAAAAGCGGCCGCATGGGCAAAATGACCGGTTTCCTTGCAAGGGCATTGGGCATGTGGGGGATTGGCACTGCAAGCGAAGAGGGTACGATTGTTGTCGAGGGTAAAGCCCGAGGAACGAAAAAGACCGTTCGCGAACTAATTAACCGCATGAAGGAACGAGGATTCGCCGGTGGGCGTGTTGCCATTAGCCATTGCGATAACCTTGCTGTCGCGCAAACATTGAAGGAAAACATCTTGCAGCTGTGGGGTAATTCCGAGATTGAGATTATTCCTACCAGGGGCCTTTGCAGTTACTATGCCGAACGCGGTGGCCTGATCATCGGTTTCTAAGAAACGCACCAAGGGGGCTGCTCGATGCTCCCTCGGGATCCCATCGCGAATCGGCGGCAAGTCTAGGTTGCCCCTAAGTCCCGTTGCGATTCAATGGGCGAATGCATATGAGGTTGTCGGCAGAAAGGCTCCGCTGCGATTCGTTGAATAGGCGCGAATGAATGCGTCTGCCGATGTGCGGCAAAAAACGCGTATTTTGTACCCCTGCGCAGCCAGAAGGCCGCTTTCTGGCAAGATATTCGCGAAATGTACCCTCGGACAGCTTTTTTCCAGTAAAAAGCGTACAAAATAAGCCAATTTCGCCAAAAAAGCCTGTCCGAGGGTACATTTCAGCAAGATCTTGCCAAATAGCAATGATATTTCTGCCCGAGCGTACAAAATACGCTTATCTTGCCAGTCGTTAATGATTCCACCTGGTGCATCGGCCATGGGTTGTCTCGCCTGGAAGATCAGCGATTCTATTGCGTCTGCGGTGTGGCTCTTTCGGTTAAAGTATCCGTATTTTGGGAAAGAAGGACCTCTAACTGTCCATGGGAGTCGGTGCGTCGGTAGGTCCCGACTTAAGCATTGAAGCGCTGCGCGTGAAACGCGCCATTCGTGCAAGCGTCTTAGTTCCTGATTGGCGCATGGTAGAATATCCAAAACTTTGCCGCGCGTAAAAGCGCGGCTTCTTTTTATAAATAACTGCGACGTTGAACAGGGGCTACTGAGCTCGAACGATTATGTGGGGAGCGATCGATGATCATGGAACTTCCTAAAGCAAGTCGAATGGTAAAACGAACCATTGATCTTGTTCATCTATTTGCTGCATCTGTCTGGCTCGGTGGGTTTGCCGTCCTATTTGTTCTGACCCTCAGCGACGGCGCGGCGCTAGGACTGTCAAACCTCGACGCGCCCGTTGCCATTGATGCATTTCGTTCGCAATTCATCGTGCCATGCATTCCGTTCCTGATGGCAACGGCAGTGCTATATGGCGTTTTGACTTCATGGGGTTTCGCCAAGCATAGTTGGCTGGTGGCGAAGTGGGTTCTGAGCATTGTTGTTATTGCTGGCTTTGCATTGTTGCCGTTTTCGACGGCAACGGTGGGCGCAATGCTCGTGTGCGTTATTGCGCTATTTGCCCTTTCGGTATTTAAGCCTGGTATGAAGAAGTCGAAGAAAGCTAAGGCGAAAAACATGGATTAAAGCTTTTGGCAGCATATTGCTTGCGGAAGTTTAAGGAGAAACCAATGCTTGATACTAGTAAAACAGCTCCCTCTGTTGACGCATGGCTGCGCGAAGCGAAGGCCGACCCTACCGCCGCAGAATGCGGTATGTACTTGACGCACAACGGCACGGTTCGCGCTACGCCTAAATCGGAAGCGCGCGGTGTTGAAACCGATGGGGTGGCATCTGGCAAAAAAGTGGGCGGCATGCTGTTCAGCTACGATGCCGCCAAGGTCCAGACTGCTATCGAAAGTACCCTTGCTATGCCTGGCATCAAATACGTGCGTGTTTGGTTGGCCGATGGTCAGCTAGCAGTGGGGGATGACATTATGTTCGTGCTCATTGGCGGAGACATTCGGCCACGCGTGGTTGATGCGCTGCAAGCCTTGGTGGGTACTATCAAAAACGAATGCGTAAGCGAAATCGAGCGCGAAGCGTAATTAACCTGCTGGTCCGAACCCCTCATCTCTTTGCCGAACGGCATTGATGCTGTAAAAGATAGTGGCGTTTTTCGCCATAAGTGACGATTTTGCCCTGTATACTATTGCTTCTCATTTATCAGAATGGCGGATGAAACGTAACCTTTTAAACATCCGAGTTACCGAAGAGGAGAAGAGGGGTTTGAAAACAGAATCGAGTAGGAGACGAAAGGCTGCGACCTTTTGTTTTTCTGTGCTGCTTGCAATTGGAGTTGTTTTTAGCGGCTTTGCTGCATGTGGGTTCGGCAGTCCTTTTGTTAATACGGCATATGCGGCATCCTATGATGCAGAGGACGTGCAGGTATCTCAGGATGGTGTTACGTTTACGTGCGACTTCCTAGACGACGGCACCGCAGTGGTAACCAAGATTGTTGCCGATGATGGCGTAACCACGGTTTCCGTTCCTTCATCTTTTGCGAACAATGGAAAAGACTATACGGTTACCGGTGTCAGGTTCCCCTATGGAACTAAAGGAAGCGATGTTGAGCAGCTGATCTTGCCTGACACGCTTCAAACTATGAGCGGATACTACTTCTCGAAGCTTAAAAAAGTCAAAGAGCTTACCATCCCTGGTTCCGTTACAAACTTCAGCTGCACCTTGCAGAATAGCAATTGTCTTGAAAAGCTCACTTTCAGCGAAGGTGTTGAAGAGCTTAGTGCAAACATGATGGTAGCCAACTGCGGCAGTCTTAAGGAAATCGTTCTTCCTTCCACCCTGAAATCTATTTCACAGCCGGGTGCTTTCTCGGATGCATCTGCTCTTGAGACCATCAACCTTCCCGATGGTGTGGAGTTCGGCGAAAACGTGGGAAGTGCGTTTTCCGATTGCAGCTCGCTTACCAGCATTACGCTGCCCGCTTCTGTTACGACTATTCACTCCAGCATGTTCAAGGGGTGCGATTCGCTTACCTCTATTACCGCTAAGGGCAATATTGAATCAATCGGAAGCAGCGCATTTTCTGGATGTAAGGCTTTAACGGAAGTGGCGCTGCAGGGCAAGCTTACTTCAGTGGGCGATTCGGCTTTTCAGAATTGCTCCAGTTTGGAAAATGCCCCTGATTTGAGTGCAGTAACTAAGCTAGGTTCCTATGCTTTCTATAACTGCAAGAGCCTTAGCTGCTCTGTTGATCTGTCGTCTCTTTCCGAGATCTCCGGATACGCATTCTGCTATGCGCCTGTTACCGTTGAAAAGTTCAGCGACTCTTTGGAGACGATCGGCAAATGGGCTTTGATTTGGGCAACTATCGAAGATAGTCTTCCTGTAACGCTCCAGTCCATCGGCGATTACGCCTTCTTTTTGTGCGACTTGCCTGAAACCTTCGCTATTCCTGATTCCGTAACCTCTGTCGGAACGGGCGCGTTTGAGGAAACAGAAGGAGTGAAGGAGATCACCATCGGTAGCGGTCTTACCTCCATTAGCAAGGACACTTTCAGCGAAAGCTCTGTTTCGAAAATCGTGATCAACAACAGCGCCGATAATATTTCTGGCACTGATAATCTTCCAGGCTCCGGTGTTGAGATTGTGTACCTCTATGAATCTATCGATGATAGTGTGGACGATACCATTTCTGAAGAGGCTGGCGCTAAAACGCTTCAGCAGGTGGTAAACGAAGCGCCTGATGGTGTTGCTACCACTATTGCCATTAAGAAGCATGTGAAGCTGGGTTCCACCCTGAACATCCCGGCGGGTAAGAACATCGTTATCACGTGCGACGATCCCCATACCATCTTGGCGAAGAAGAATACTGCAGGAAGCTTGGTTTCGGTTGCCGAAGGTGCCACCCTTGAGCTTTCGGGGGATGTGTCTTTGCGTGGTTGTTACAATGCTGGCGCCATCATCGACTGCAAGGGTGCGCTTGTTATTTCGGGCGATGCAACGGTATATGATGGCACGGTTCGCTCTACCAATTCAGGCGTTGTAAATCTTTCAGGTTCTGAAGCGGTGCTTACCATGAATGGTGGTGTTATCGAAAGCTGCAATATCGATGAAGTCTATTGCGGTGTTGTACACGCAGCCGACGGCGCAAAGGTTCTGATGCAGGCAGGATCTATTCAGGGCAATCGTGTCGCAGGTGCACAGGGCGACGGTAATTACTGTTCCTCTGCGGGCGTAATGCTGATAGGCAATGTCAGCCTGGAAATGACAGGCGGCACTATTGCTAACAACAGCGGTTACCAAGGCAGTGCGGTTATGGTTTACGGCCCCGACGCTGGCGAAGGCAAGCGAGCCACTTTCCTTATGAAGGGCGGCTCTATTGAGGACAACGCAAGCAACAAGCTTGGTAATCGAACGCCTTCTGGCGCCATTCATGTAGAAGGCAATGCCGAATTCGTGATGACTGGTGGCGAAATCAGCGGCAACAGCGCTTCGGGCGGCGGCAAGGGCGGCGGCGTTTGCGTGGTTGATCCAGGCGTTCAAGGTTCGGGCTCTGAAATGGGCACCGTGTTTACCATGAAGGCCGAAGACGATGCGAATTCTCGATCTGCTTCGACGGGCGGAACCATTTCGGGTAACACTGCCTATGCTGGCGGTGGTGTGTATTCGTACTCGAATGGCGTTACCTTGAGCGCTGGTGTTATCGAAGGCAACACCGCATGGAGCATGGGTGGTGGCGTATACAGCGAAGGCAACCGCGACTACTACAGCACTCTTCATGTTCAGAACGCATCCATCACTCAGAACTCAGCAAGCAAGCAGGGCGGAGGCTTGTGGTTCTGTCCTACAGAAGATGGCAAGGCTTACGTTCAAGATGGCGGTTTGATTGCGAAGAACAAGGCGGATGGCGTTGGCGACGACGTTGTGTTCATCGGCTTTAAGGATGATCCGTATACCCTGACTCTTGCAAATCGTGCTCCTGGTGGTGGCAAGGTTCTTTGGTATGAGGATGGCGGGCTGTTTGAGCCTGCTGGAATGTTTGCAGCGATTAATTCCAATGTCCCGCGTTTCGTTGAAGGCGGAAACAATGGTGATCCGCTCACTTTTGTAGACACAAAGCCTAATGTGGCGGTTAAAGCGGTTACTTCCGATGGCTCATTCGGTCTTGGTGGCAATCTTGCTTCGCTGATTATCACCGACAACAAAGCTGAGCTAGGCGGCGGAATCGGCGCCAATGGCGGTGTGGTTATCGGCAAGGAAGATAAGTGCCAGATCCCTGTTGAAAAGATATGGGACCACGGCTCGAACCCTGAGTCTTCCAGGCCTGAAGTGATTACGGTTAACTTGAAGAATGGCGATACCGTAATTGATTCAATGGATCTTACCGCTCAATCTGATTGGAAAGGCACTTTTACAGATCTTCCTGTTGGTCAGAACTATTCAGTTGAAGAGGTAAGCGTTCCCGGCTATTCTGCCGAGATTACTGGTGATGCCGAAAACGGGTTTGTGATCAAGAACACTTTTGTTCCTTCTGGCGATGGCGGAACGAATCAGAATCCTCCTGTCACGCCCTTGGACCCTGACGCGGATGTTCCGAGCAACGGGGGAGACAGCAGCGGTGGCCCTGGTGCCGACCATTCTTCCGTTGACGGCAAGGGTTCTTTGGGTACCCAAACCGGAGATTCCAGCAACGTGCTCTTCTGGCTTGCGGTTGTTGTAATTGCGGCATTGGTTGCCTGCGGTGCCTACGCGCTATCTCGTGCGCAGCACCCTCGTGGGGCTCATAGCGTAAAAAGGAAATAATTCTAAGAAGTAGGGAGCGGTTCAATCCGCTCCCTTTTCTATTTAGTCGGGGTAGATAATTTAGTTGCGGAAAGCGTTAGATGCTTCGGGGGCTGTTCGCCAGTAAAAGTAACCGTGCGCTTTCTTGCCGTATCTGCAATCGCGTTAAGCTGGCTTTCGCCGCTACAATTAAACAAGCTTTTGAGCTGCTATTGCTATTACGGTTGCGCTTGGCTCCATGCGGCCTAGGCGCAAAGTGCCGCGTGTTGTCAACGGGATGGGAGCTATCCATGCAGGTAACCGAAACTATCAAGTATGTAGGCGTGAACGACCACGATATCGATCTGTTCGAAGGGCAGTACGATGTTCGTGAAAACGGTATGGCGTACAACAGCTACGTTGTTATTGGCGAAAAGGCGGCGGTAACCGATACCGTTGATGCTCATTTCGTTGACGAATGGCTTGGAAACGTTGAAGTCGCTCTTGATGGGCGCACGCCCGATTATCTTGTGGTGCATCATATGGAGCCCGACCATTCGGCGGGCATTGTTGCGTTCATGGATCGCTATCCTGAAGCGCAGATTGTTGCTTCGAAGATGGCTTTCAAGATGATGGCTGCCTATTTTGGCACCGATTTCTCCGATCGTCAGATTGTGTGCAGGGAAGGCTTTGAGCTTGATCTTGGCGGGCGCACCCTTCGTTTTATCGGCGCAGCTAACGTGCATTGGCCCGAAGTCATGTTTTCCTACGATTCGCAGGACAAGGTGCTGTTTTCCGCGGATGCCTTTGGCAAGTTCGGTGCAAACGATATCGAAGATCCTGAAGGCTGGGCATGCGAAGCACGCCGCTACTATTTCGGAATTGTGGGTAAGTTCGGCAAGAACGTACAGGCTGTTCTGCAGAAGGTTGCTGCGCTTGATGTCGAATACATCTGTCCGCTTCACGGTCCTGTGCTCTCTGAAAACCTGGCGTATTACGTGGAAGCGTACACCACGTGGGCGCATTACGAGCCCGAAAACAGCGGCGTAACCATTGCCTATGCCAGCGTATACGGCCACACCAAGCAGGCTGCAGAAGAGCTGGCCGGTGTCCTTCGGGAAAAAGGCGAAACCGTTTCGCTGTTCGACTTGGCGCGTGATGATATGGCCGAAGCAGTGGAGGATGCATTTCGCTACGATCGTTTGGTGCTTGCGAGCATCACGTATGCGGGAGATATCTTCCCGTTTATGACTACATTCATCCATACGCTTGCCGAGCACGCGTATCAAAACCGCAAGGTGGCCTTCATCGAATCTGGCACCTGGGCTCCAGTAGCCGCTAAGGCAATGCGCGCGCAGGTGGAGCAGATGGCCGGTATCGAGTTTGCGGAAACCGTAGTAACCGTGCGTGGCTCTGTCGATGAAGCTGCGCGTGCCCAAATAGCCGCCCTTGCCAACGAGCTCTCCGAATAACGAAGATGGCCGGTTTCCCTGAACTCCGAAACCTTATTGCTCCATGCCGCAGGGCATTACGTTGTTGCTGGCGCGGCGTTCTTTGGTAACGGCTGCGAAGAAACGGTAGCCGCCCGAAAAGTTAAAGCAGTCAAAACCACGCTGCGTTAGGATTCGGCTCGCAATGTAGCTGCGTACGCCGCTCTGGCAAATAACGTAGACGGGCTTTGAAGGGTCTAGTTCGCCTAGGTTGTCGCGCAGGTTGTCAACGGGGATGTTCGTGAAGTCTTCGATGTGCCCGCGCTCGTATTCGCCAACCGTGCGAACATCCAGCAATTGCACGCTGCCATTGCGTGGCAAGCTTGGTTCTTGGTCCCAATGCCACTGCTTAACAATGCCGGTTGCTAGGTTTTCAATCATGAAGCCAGCCATATTTACTGGGTCTTTCGCAGAAGAATACGGCGGGGCGTACGCCAGATCTAAATCCTTCAACTGGTCTGCTCGAATGCCTGCTTGAATGGCTGTTGCCAGCACGTCGATGCGCTTGTCTACGCCTTCGCCGCCAACAATCTGAGCGCCTAGTAGGCGCAGGGTTTCCTGCTCGAACACTACCTTCATGGTCATAGGGGTGGCGCCGGGGTAGTAGCCGGCGTGTGAGCCAGGTGAAAGTACAACGCTTTCGTACTGGTAACCTGCTGCGCTTGCTGCCTTTTCGGAAAGACCAGTGTTGGCAACCGTTAGGTCGAACACCTTGATTACCGAAGAACCCAGCGAACCTTTGTAGCGGCTGTTTAGCCCCGCGATAACATCGGCAACAATGCGGCCTTGCTTGTTGGCGGGGCCTGCTAGGGATATCACGGCATCTTCGCCGGTAACTTGATGCTTTATCTGTACGGCATCGCCTACGGCATATACATCAGGGGCGGAAGTTTCCATGCGGTCGTTCACCGCAATGGCGCCCTTCATGCCAAGCTGCAGCCCCGCTTCTTTTGCCAGATGGCTTTCAGGCATAACGCCGATGGCTAGCAACACCATGTCTGCAGTGATGGGGCTGCCCTCTGCAACGTTGGTAACGATGCAGCCATCCACTTCTTGGAAACCCGTTACGTTTGCGCCAAGGTGCAGGTTAATGCCCGAATCGCGCATCTTCATGTGGACGAACGTTGCCATGTCGAAATCGAGGTTGTTCATCAGCTGCTTCGGGCGCTGAAGTAACGTTACTTCCAAGCCCAGTTTGCGCAGGTTTTCGGCTGCTTCGATGCCAATATAGCCGCCCCCTACCACAACAGCGCTAGCGGGCTTGTGCTCCTGTACATAGCTGTGGATGCGCAGCGTGTCTTCCACGGTTCGCAGGCAGAACAGCTTCTTGGAATCGATGCCCGGCAGTTCTGGGCGAATGGGATGTGCACCCGGCGAAAGGATAAGATTGTCGTAGGTTTCAATGAGGTGTTCGCCCGTTTCCAGGTTATGCACTTCCACCGTGTGCTCTTCTGGATGAATGGCGGTTACTTCGTGGTTTGTTTTCACGGTGATGCGGAAGCGGTCCCAAAAGCCCTTGGGGCTCTGCAGGGTAAGGGCGCTTTCTTCTTCGATAACCCCGCCAATGTAATAGGGGAGCCCGCAATTCGCATACGATACGAAGCCGGTCCGTTCAAAAACAATGATCTCTGCCTGTTCGTCGAGCCTGCGCAAACGTGCTGCAGCCGATGCGCCGCCAGCTACACCGCCAACAATTACAACCTTCATGATTAACGCTCCACCTTTCCTGCGTAGCTGTTTATGCCGCCAATGTTCTTTACGTTGGTGTACCCTTCGCGTTTCAGGAAGCCAACGGCTTGCCCGCTGCGGCCGCCGCTTAGGCAATGGACAAACAGTGGAGTATCCTTCTGTGGGTACTTCTTCAGTACGCGGTTAATGCTGTCGAGGGGATATTTACGCTGTCGGGAATGTGGCCCTGCCGGTATTCGCTTGCGCTTCTTACGTCCAGCAGTACGGCGTTTTCGGTGGCTTGCCACTCTTCAACCCCTTTGTTGATGTTTGCGCCTGTGAATAGGTCGAACAGTCCCATTGCTAACTCCTTTGCTGTTTTGCTTAACGCAAGTATGCCAAGTATCCGCATGCCCGTTCTGTGACTAGGTCACCTTCAGGGGGATATTTCTTGGCTGGCGGGGGGGGGTGAAGC
>ERZ1034855.114-NODE-114-length-43340-cov-9.545339_pt1 | contig 43340 bp, 68 predicted proteins | sample MGYA00520699_ERZ1034855 | MGnify/ENA primary metagenome ERZ1034855 (study PRJEB33766, sample SAMN09781730) | gut metagenome | biome: gut microbiome | host: Homo sapiens | place: Madagascar | study: EMG produced TPA metagenomics assembly of the PRJNA485056 data set...
CTCCACCGGATACCCCGCCGACGTCAGCGCGGCGGCGAGGGTTTCTACAGCCGCCTCGACGCGGTTGAGGGTATTGTAGGTGAGGGCTCCGCGCTCTAACTGTGCCCTTTCGGTGTCTGTCAGCCCCGACCAGTTGCCGAGGGCCTGGTAGGATTTCCGTATCGCGGCGGAGGCGGTTTCGTCGCTTTCCGTGCGGTCATAGATTAAATTGAGGTTCGCTGTATCAAGGCTCATTTGATGGTCACCTCCGCGACTTGTGCGGTTCCGGAGACGGTGTGTTTCATGCTGACGATGCGTCCGGTCACGTCGTCCATGTAGTCGTATTCCTGCGTCACTTTGTCGCCGACTTTGAGATTGCCGGTGAGTATCTTTTCAGATATTTCGCGGCGGGCGGAGTAGTAGTTGTACGCCGCTGTGGCGAGTTCGTCGGCGTTTGTCCGGTTCACGAGGGTGAAGTCTTTGAGCTCGACTACGTTCTCTTTGTCCCCGGCGAGGATGAGCGGATTCCGCTTCGTGATGATGGTTTGGGTTTTGTCGTATTTCTTGCCGGTCAGGACGCAGTTCGCGTCCGCGTTGATGACGGCTTGGTTGACAGTCTGGGAGACTATCGTGCCGTTCGTGATGGACAGGGAGTGGAGCGGCTCAGGGAAGGCTACGGTGATGCCGGTTCCGGTTCCGCTGTCCGCCGCTTTGTATGCGGTGTAGTCGGTTGTCCCGGCGACGTAGGAGTACGCGGTAAGCCGCAGTTCAGTGAGCTTGTCGCGGAAGGTGGTCGTCTGCCCGGTGAAGGTGTTCGAGGCGTTCAGCGTGCCCGCGACGGTATCCGGCAGTTTGTACAGCTTCACTTTATCAGAGTAACTGGTGTCGACCACCGCGCCGAGGGCGAAAGCAATCTGATTGAGAGCTTCGCGGCAGGAAGATATCGCGAGGTATCCGGTGAGTGTCGCGTTTTGCAGACTGCCCGCGATTTCGTATTCGACTTTGAGCGGGGAGAGCATTTCGCCGATGAGCGCCGCCGCGTTCTTCCCGGAATAGATGCCGCCGCCGAACGGGGAGTCGTCGAGGATCGAAACGTAGTCTTCCGTCTCGATATCATAGGTCTTGTCGGAATTTCGCTCGTAATGCGTGATGAAAGTCGTCTGCACGAGCGTGTCGTCGAAATATGTGTAAACGGGCTGCTTTTCCTGAAAGATGAAGTCAACGTCGCTCTGCTTTTTAAGGGTGAAGCCCACGGTGTTGATTGAGACAGTTTCGGATACCGGCTCGATTTCCTGGAGCAGGGAGAAGTTTTCGATTTCGTCTTTCCCGAAGTTGCGGACGGTTCCGTAGAGGATGTCCGTGAGATACAGCCGGTTGCGCGGCATATTCATCTTCGAGAAGGAGATTATCAGTTTGTTGTAGTTTTCGATTTTGTTCGCGCAGAAGAAGTTCGGCTTGTTCGGCGTGAAGTTCTTGTCCGACAGAAGGGTGCTGCCGCGATACCATTTGATGTTGACCGCCGTCGCGTACCGGTTGGAGGTCTCATCAAAAACGAGCGTGATTCCTTGCGAGGTGTACTGCCCGGTCGCGGCGAGCGTGAGTACGAGCGGCGTTTCGAAGCTGCCGTCGGTCGCGCTCGACAGGCTGTCCGACACGAGGGCGTATTTCGGATCGTCCGGCGGAACCGTGAGAGAACCGTCGAGCAGGACGGAGTATATCTCGCACGGATTCGCGTATATCGGGGTCTGCTGCCCTTGCAGCAGTGCCGGAGTCGAGTTGCTGGTCTGCCCGGTCGCCGATGGGGCGAAGTTTTCTTTCGCCCCGACAGCGACGTCGGCGTAGGATACCCGGAGTTTCATGCTGCGCTCCTTTGCGGCTCCATCGCGATAAAGTCGAAGGAGAGGTTGCCCCAATACCGGTTCGTCTCGGAGTACTGCCGGAGGAGATCGTCGCTGCCGCGCGAGACATACGCCTTGAATGAGAGCGTTTCGTTGCCGAACGGGACGACGATATCGTGACTTGCGACCGGCGCGGAAATTGTTTTGTAGAGAGCGTTGTACTCCGTCTGGGACATACGGTCGGTGTTGATCGTGATGGAGTAGTTGTAGTAGGTTCCAATGAGGTCGCGGTGCATGACGCCATCGAGTGTGCGCCCAGCGTTATCGCCATCGACAACTTCAAAATTTCGCGTCAGCGCGGTGACAATTGCGCCGTAGTCTGTTCCGTCAACTTTAACCATTACCGCGCCCTCCGTTCGTGAATGTGATTTTGGTGTTCGCGCCGGAGCGCCTCTTTTCGGAGTCTATAGCGTCTCCGAAGACGCGTCCGACGACTTGCTTGTCGAGGACGAGTTCTATCTTGCCCCCGCGTCCTGAGCCGCGCTGTGCGGCTGTCATCGCGCGGTAGACGGCGTTCTCGATGCCTTCGATGATCTGCGCGTTGTTCGCGACGGCAGTCCGCCCGTTCGCAAAGCGCCCGACGAGCTCGCCTGAGTTCGCGTAGAACATTCCGTCCTCGGGGAATCCGCCGGTCGCGAAGGCGGGGATCATGCGCGGCGTTTTGCCAATAAGGGATTGAGCCGCGCCGCCGCTGAAAGACACGGACGAGAGCACCTGATTCAGCTGTCTGATAAAGGCTCTCGCCGACGCAAGCAGGCTGTTCGCGAAAGCCGAGAAGTCCACGCGTATAGACGTCCAGACGTTCCCGAAGGCGTCCTTGACGTTGGGAAGCCCGAGCGTGACGCCGTTTGCGAATCCAATGTCAACATTGATGCCGTAGCCCTCAAAGACGGTCGACGGTGAGTGGATGCCGAGGCTATCGGTGAACTGAACCATAGCTTTGTTGGCCATGCCGGTCATGCCCTTCGCGACGTAATCGGCATTGTAGTCGACTCCGGCGACAAAGCCCTTCGCGACGTTTTCACCGGCAGATTTACCTTTGGCGTTGAGGTCAGTTCCCATCTTGTCGGTTTTGTCAAGAATCGGTTTGTAAATGTCGGATTCTGCGGCCTTATTGACCTCGCTGCCGATTTTTCTGAGATTGGTGATTGCTGTGTCGCTCCCCACGGTGATGCTCTCAGACATTTTTGACAGCGAGTCAAGCGAGCTCTTTTGTAGCTGGTCTGCAAGTTGTGCAAGATCGTTAAGGCTTTCCTGCTGAGTTTGTTTGAGTTCATTCGTACGGCTCAAAGCCTCTGCGGCTTTCTTGTTTGCCTCGATCTGCGCTTTCGCAGTGTCGAGTGCGTCAAGTCCGAGGTCTTTATACCCCTGTGGTTTGAAACCGCCAGACCATTTGAAATCGAATTTGCCGCCGAACAGCAGCGAAATGCCTATCGGGATTGCAAACAGGAATCCGATCCCCGCGCCGCCTACAGCGCCTACACCGAGGAACTGCGCGACAGCCCCACCGACACCGGCTCCCAGGAGTCCGCCGCCGATCGTCCCGACGAGCAAGTCTCTGAATTTGTCACTCCACGACGCGTCCGCGTCTTGCAGCCTGACGTTCGCTCCGGCGAGCATAGACAATCCCGCCAGCGCCACGCCGAGCGGTATTCCGTAAGCTTTTAATCCTTCTGCGCCGCCTATGAGCGTTGATATCGATACTCCGCCCATGAGAGCAGCTATGCCCTTCTGTAGTTCGCCCATCAGGATAGGGTCTTCGCCGGATTTGACACCCTGATCAGCCATATACCACAGGGCAATCGCGCCGATGCCGAGCCCGAGCCCGAGCGAGAAGGAGAGGCCTTTTCCGGTGAGCAGAGACAGAGACGAACCGGCCAGCGAAAGGCCGAGCGCCTTCTGAAACCTCGAAAGCAGGAGATTCGTCGGGCTGGTATCGCCGGAAACCGATATGCCGTCAAACAGCATATTAATCGCGCCGATGCCGAGTGCCAGGCCGAGCCCTTTTGCAAGCAAACCTCCGACGCCGCCGGAAGACGCTGTTACTGCCAGCGCCCCTATTCCGAGCGCTAATCCCAGCCCACTTCCGAGCAGATTTTTCAGCGTGTCTCCGCCGGTGACTTTGCCCTGTTGTGACGTTCCGAAATTAAAGTCCACAGAACCGACATCAAGCCCGAGGGATTTCGCGAGATCTGCGATAGCGGCGGGAATCTTCCAGAGCCCGAGCGAGTCCGCGACAGCCGCTGCGGCGTCCTTGATGCCCTTGAAGTCTTCCCAGACGCCAGCTGCCCACTCTTCGACGCCTTTTCCTTTCGTGATCCAGTCCTCGATCTGCGCCGCGATCTTATCCGTCGTCTCGCCGAGATTCTTTGAGAACATATCGTCCTCGATCTTCGCGAGCCGGTTCAGCTCCGCTTCGAGCTTTGCGAGGTCGGCGGCGCTCGTGCCGCTTCCGGACGCGCCGGTGTTCTGTGAGCCGAGAATGTTCAGCTCGTCGAACGAGAGCTGATAGAGCTTTTTCATGCTCTTAGCGGCGTCATCGGCGGAGTCGGCGACGCCTTCGTTGCCTTTGATTACAGAATCGGCGTAGTCGAATTTCGGCAGTTCAAATCCCGCGAGGGCTGCGAACGCCGAGACGATGCGCTGTCCGACTTTGACGAACGCGATCATGTACGGGAGCGTCTTCTGCACGAGCGGCAGGAAGAGGTCACCGATAGCGCGTCCGAGAAGCGTCAGCTGCGCTTTGAGGATTCTGAACTGGTTCGCGGGCTGCTCGAGCGTTCTCGCCATGTCGCCCATGGCGGAGTTTGACTGTCTCAGCAGTGAGATCGTCCGGAGCATTGCCTTTTCGGACTGGTTCATTGCGTCGACGTTCGCGGTGATGCCGAGTTCGGTCGCGAGGAGTTTGAGGTTCGCGACGGACAGGTCCTTACCGAGCGCGCGGATTGGCTCAATCTCGCCGACCAGAGCCGACCGGACCTTGTTCAGTGACTCGTCAACTTTGAGATTGTAGAGCGATGATATATCGTAAGTAAGCTGCGTCAGCGCTTTCGACATGGTATACGCCGTGCCGCTCGCCGTGCCGAAAGATTTCGAAACGTCCATGAAGGTAGCTTGCATCTTCATGAATTCGGCGGGGTCGACGCCGTAGCTGTCGCCGACGAGGTTAGCATAGTCCTGTGCCTTTTCGACGTAGCTGCCCATTGAGACGTAGAACAGGTTCAGGGCTTCGATGTACTCGTTGGCGGATTCAAGAGAATCCGTAGCTTTCAGCCAGACTTTTTTGATTGTGGCAATCGAAAATAGCTGTTTTGCAAAGTTCGTCAGCCCGGACGAGCTCTTTTTACTGCCCTTTGATATGGTCTCAAAGAATTTCTGCCATGTCGGTTCGGCTTTCTTTACGCTCTTGGTTGACGCTTCATTATTTTTAATGAAGGTCTGAATCCTCTGCGGGAACGCTGAGGATCCGCGGGCGATTTTGTCCATTTCGGTTGCGAGGGGTGCCATTGCCGCCGTGAGCCGTTCAATTGTCGCGGCAAACTTGTCCATGTCGACGGCTTCAAGATCCTTCGACAGCTGAGTGAATTTACCGAGCTGATTTATAAATGAAGTGAGGTGCGCGGGGGTGAGAGCCGACAGCGGCTGCAACGCGGTCGCAAGGTCTTTGAAGCGTGCGAGGTTGACGCCTTGCAAGTTCTTTGCCGCGTCTCCGATGCTCTGGAGTTGATGCCCGATAGACGCTGAGATTTGCGGCATTTTCGCACCGCTGAGTTGGGTCAGAGCGGATGCCAGTGACGATATCCGCTTTACGTCCGACTCGGTGACGCCGCTCAGCGCGGTATCCAGGGCGGTGATCTGGTTCGAGAGTGATTTCGGCACGGCGGCGCTGACCTTCCCGACCGACTTGAGGTCGAGCAGTGACGAAGCGAGAGCCGTGATTTTGTCAGCGTTGTTCCCGATCCCGCCTATTGCCGTCGAAAGTGAGCCGAATTGTATAATCGCGTTGTTCAGATTCAGCCCCGCGACGCTCTTTTGCAGCTTCCGAAGCTCGGACGCGAGACTCGAGAGGTCTTTCGACGCCGTGCCCGCGCTGTGCTCTATTGCGACAGACAGACTGTCTATCTGCACTTCGTTATCTGCCATTCAATTCACCTCCTCCGAACCTTTCCTGTAATTTTCTTTCTTTATCTTGGTATTCCTGCATGAGGATCAATCTCCGTGCGTATTCTTCGGGGGAGACAGCCGAACTTTTCTCTTCTTCGCTTCTCAGGTCATACGGGCGGTCCGGGAACTTTCCGTTCTTCGAGAAGCACGCTCCGATGGCGTCCCGGACGTATACGCCGGTCATGTATGCGTGAAAGTTCATCCGATCACGTTCTTCACGCTGGTTCTTTTCGTATATATCGAGAAAAGGCTTCATGCGGCGCGGATTGAGCCGCCAGAATGTAGCAAGGTCAAGCCCGATCCTGTAAGCCGCAGGAAGCCAGTTTTCGTATACCGTTTCGGCGGCGTTCGGAGTCAGGCGTTCTTTGCCTGCTTCTTTTCCGCCGTCTTCGCCTTCGTGATCATCGCTTTGAAAAAAGCGCTGTCGTCGCACGCCTTCATGAATGCCGTCGAGAGGTCGGAGAGGCCGCCGCCCCCTATGATGTGTGCTTCGATTTCCTGCCCCGCCTCTTCGGCGCTGACGCCCTCGCAGTACGCGAGATAGGCTCTGAGTGCCGCGAGGGGCTTTGTGCCGAAGGAGTAGATATCTCCGCCGAGATCGTTGAGTTCGATTGTGGCGTTGAAGTCGATGGGTTTAGCCGTTATTTCCTTGCCGTTGATTATCATGGTTTATCTCCTTGAGTTTATCAGCCGCCGATAGTGGGCTTTGCCGCGAGACCGGTGACTTTGTTTACGGTGATGGTGCCGGATACCTGGAACGCCGAGTTCGAGGTGACCTCGGGGAATCTGAGCATCGAGGGCGAGCCGGAGTAGTAGAAGCTCTTTTCGTAGTTCGGGATGACCTGGGTGAACCAGAGTGTCTTGCCTGCCGCCGCCGCGGTCGCCATGGCTTCTCGCATGGTCTCCCACGCGTCGATGAAATCAGAAGCCCAGTTGCCGGTGACGTCTACGCTGCCGGTGTCGGACAGTCCCTGCTCATAGCGCTTGAATGAGGTCTCGGAGACCGGCGTGATGTCTATGGTATCGGGAGTCGAGCCGATTTCGCCCCAGCTGACGACGTTCGGGATTTCTACCCAGCCGGTGGTGGGCTGAGTGCCCGCAGTGGCTTCGGGGGCGTAGTAGAATTTGATACCGTTGGTGGTCATTTATCATACCTCCATTTTGGTTGATTGAAGTTTTGAATACCTCGCGACCATCCGATAGATGGACGCATCGTTTTCGTTCGGGAAGGGGTTGCAGAATGTGCGCTGAAAGTTGTAGCTTTGCATGGTCTCGTCGACCGCGGCCATAACCGCTTTGCATTCGCTCTTTTTCCCGCTTTTCTTATTCGAGAACACGTCGACGGTGTAGGACAGCCGCGCGTTGACTTCTCCGCCGTTCAGACGGAAGGTGGAGGCTTCGGAGACGTTATCGGTTTCGCGGATGTACACATGGGGGAAGGATGACGGTTTCGGGACGTATTCGGAGACAACCGTCGCTTTGGGGAACTTCTTCGTGACCGCTGTTCGCACAGCGTCAACGAATGTGTTTTCAAAATCGATCATCTCTTCACCCCCTGTAATACTTCTTCAAAAGCCCTGTACAGCGGCATTTGCGCCGCAGTTCCGTGCGTGATGACGAGGTTGCCGTCTTCGGCGTAGTAGCCCCACGCCTTCTGATTTCCCTGCCCCTTGCCATATCCGCCGATAACGAATCCGAGTTCGGCGCCTTTCGGGTGAGGGGACGCTCCGGCGGGGGGATTGTAATAGATTCCTGCCCCGAACTCGATGAACGTCACCTCGGGTCCTTCGGCGACGACTTTGTAGCCGTTGCCGGTCTTTTCTACCCGGCATTTCACGTCGGCTTCGCCTCTGACGCCTCTCGCGAGGCTGTCGTACCACGCGGCGTTGAAGTTCGCCTGTGCTTTTTCGCATATCCGTTCGGCGATATCGCGCGCGGCGTCGTCGAGCCGGTCCCGGTTGGCTGACATGAGGGATGCGACCTCATCGAGAGCGGACTTGACGCTGCCGGGCGACAGCTGGACGGTTATGCGTTTCTGCATGGCAATCTCCTTCGCTACGTTCCTACGTCGACTTGTTTCAGCGCGACGAGCGTTCCGTTTATCGACTTCGACACGCGCCTGACGCGGTAGTTGTACGGGGCGGTCGGCTCTGCGTCGAGCCAGACAACCGAGTTCTCGTCAAGCTCCGTGGTCTCGGTGCAGAGCACTTTGTCGTAGTCGATCATCGTACCGAATCCGGCGGCGTAAGAATCGCCTTTGGCGGCGGAGATGTTGCCCCACGCCTTAACGGGTTCGGTATAGATGACTTCCTGCTCGCCGGTGTAGTTGCCGTTTTCGTCGGTGACGTCCTGAGTGCCCGCAAAGAGGGCGTACCAGTACGGAATCCGGTTCTTCGCGAGTGTCCTCATGAGATCACCCCGACATACGGCATTACGTTCTTGTGGATGTATTCGAGGCAGGACGAATACCCGAACTGCCTCGATATTCCGTTTTCGTTGTGCGCGGTCTCACCTTCGCCGCCGATCTGCGAGAAGCCGATCATGACGGCGTTCAGCTGGACGCTTTCATATTCCTGCGGCACGTCGGTCACGTCGTCCGGTATGCTCCCGGTCGCCCCGTATCTCCACGAGAGAATTTCGTCTCTTGTGAAGTCGAGGAACGCCGAGAGCGTGTCGTCGTCCGTGTCGGGAAGCCGCATCATCCGTTTCAGCCGGATCAGCTTCTCGTCTGCGGTCATGGTTTAGCCGTTCGTGAGGAGGCGCGCGATCGGGATTTCCTTCGGAGCGAACTTAAGAGCCCAGTTTGCGGACGCCTCGAGCTGCGCGTCGGTGGGGGAGTTGGTCCAGCCGGTGGAAGGCAGCTTGAACGAGAAGCCGTTCGGGTGGATGCACTCGCGGATTCTGGTGATGAGAGTGTCCTGACCGTTGTTCTTCGTCGGCTCGCGGAAAGTCTCGACCGGCACGTCCTGTCTTGCCCAGCAGTGGCGGAGAACGCCGGTACCGAGGAGGTAGGTCGTGTACTTCTTAAGGTCCTTGTTCGCCTCAGAGCCGCCGACCGCGGTGACCGGAACGCCGTCGTCTATGATGACGGTATAGCCGTTCACGGACGCGAGGCCGAGGTTCCTCTGGATGCCGTTCGCGTCAGTCTGCGTCCAGTACTTGAGAACCTGGAGATTTTCGAGGGTGCGGGCGACGGAGGAGTGCATGATTGCGAGCTTATACGCGTCCTTGTTGTCGCCGAGGGTATCGGTTGCAAGGTCGTTGAGGTCGGTCTCGTTGATCTTTCTCGCGGTCGCGGTCGCGGAGCCGACGTCGACGGTGTGAGCGGTCCACGCAGCGTTGCCGGTGATGCCGAAGATTGCGCCGAGGATGGCGATAATCTTCTTCTGGCGGTACTTCGCCCAGAATTTCGCGGTGGACGAGATGATGTGGCCCATCGGGTCTGCGCCGGAAAGCTCGCCGACGAAGTCACGCGCGGTCCATGCGACGTCGCGGCCATACGCGACGTAATTCTGCTGATCCGCCTGGGTCTCGGTCGAGGTGATATCGGTCTGACCGTCGTGGTTCACGGGAGTGCCGGTGAGGGTCTTGTAGAACGGAATGGTGCCATAGTTGCCGGAGGACATGAGTCTCGAGGCGAGCACCGGGTCTTCAACCATTACGCCGGAATCGAGGAGCGCGGTCTTTTCGGAGTCGGGCTCTGCAAGCCAGCGGGCAATGAAGAGATCGTCGTCAAACGGGTAGTTGAGGTAGGTCTTTGCCATTGTTTTTAATCATCCTTTCGAAAAATGTGGTGGTGCCGTGTCAGGCTTTCGGGAAGAGCGCGGCGTATTCGGTCGGATTATCGTTCTTGAACTGAACCTGTTCGGCGAAGGTGAGCTTGCCGAAGGCTTCTTTGGTCATGGCGGTCGTTGCGGGAGCCTGCGAGGGAGCTTTGACGCCGGCCGCGAGTTCGCCCTTGACCTTGTTCGCCGTAGCTTCTCCGTAGGCTTTGAACGCCGCCGCGATAGCCGTGGCGACCGAGGTCGTCTGTTCTGCGTCGGTGGTGACAATGCCGTCGAGGAAGGTCTCGTAGGCCTCCTTGGTCATGCCGTTCCCCGCGAGGATGCTTGCGGCTTCCTGCCGGTTCGCCTTGACGGTGAGCTGCTCGATCTGCTGCCTCTGCGCTTCGAGGCGTTCGGTCAGAGTGCCTTCATTGGTCTTCATGTCCTTCTTCGCTTTGGCGAGGTCGGACGCGGTTTTGTCGAAGGTCTCCTTGTTCACGAAGTTCTTGTTCGAGAGCGCCGTCGCGATCTCTTCCGCAGTCATTCCTTCGCGGTAATCTTCGCCGAGTAAATCTCTGAGTTCCATGTGATAATCCCTTTCTGCGTTTGGTGAGGCGGTTCTCTCCGCCATAGATTCGCGTTTTTCGGACTTCTCTGTCCATTGTTTAATGAATTAAAATCAGCGTCGCCCCGGGGAAGAGGTTTGAAAATCAAAAAGAGCGCCAGAACCGACAGGCTGTGTAAAAACCCGTAGATATCTGGCGCTCTTGGCGCTCTGTGTTGTGGTGGTGGGGTTCCCGCTTATGACGCGACCATGCGTATGACGACGCGTGAGCCTTCCGTCCGGGCTCTGACGACCGTCCCGCAGCCGCGGCATTTTATCTCCGCTGTGCCGTTGATGGCTCCGAGGAGCCTTCCGCAGTGCGGACAGCGGACTTTAATCAGCTCCGGAGTTTCCGACGTCTGAATTTTCTGTGTTTCTGTCATTGCCGCCTCCGGGCTTGTCCTGCCCTGATTTGTCCTGCCCGGCAGCCCCGTTCTGGAGCCGCGCGGCGAGGTATGGGATCGAGTCGATATACGCCTGGTTCGGATCGTCGAACAGGTGAGGTATGCCGAACGCGATTTCGGGGTGTACTCCGGCGTCGAGAAGGTTCATGAGAGCCTGCGTTTTGACGAGCATATTCTCGGTGTTGCCCTTCGTGAACCGGATGTCGATATCGGCGAGCCCGAGGTCGAGCTTGCCGTATGTTTTGAGAAGCGACAGCGCGATGCGGAGGAACTGTTTTTCGCTTCGCTCCCACTGCATAACGGTGTCTCTGGCGCAGCTTTCCGCCATTGCCCATCCGTCGCGGAGCAGTACGGCGTTGCCGGTGTCTCCGGTCGTGCGGTTCGCGCCGTTTCTGTCCGGCATACCGCAGATGGTGAGGGCTTGCTGATAGAGGTGGTCGATTTCGACCTGTGTCTGCGATTGGTCGAGTTCGGACGAGATGATATCGACGTCCGAGGGGTTTGAGTTGTCCGACTTGATGACGATAGCGCCTTCCTGCCGGAATTCCTTGTATTTCTCGGGGTCTATCTGGCAGTTGACGAATTTAATGAAGCTCTGAACGAACTGTTCCGTGCCGTCGAGCCGGTTCGAGGACAGTTTGTTGATGCCGTCGAGGACTTCGAGAACGACTTCGAACGAGCCGAGCCGCGCGTTGTTGAGCGGATACTCGATTATCGGCACCGCCCCGATGCCGTGGAGTCTCGAGGACGTGACGGTGTTGTTCACGATCTCGAACTGCATAGTATCTGTCCAGACGGTGTAGATTGTCTGCTGATTGTCCCTGAGCGTCTCCTGGAACGCCATGACCGGCTTCGCGCCGAGCTCTTTCGAGTAGACGACGCCGGTTCGCCTCGGATCGAGACTGCCGATTTCGATTTTCTCGTCGTTCGCTAAGGTCCCGATGACATACCGGTACGCGGTTCCGCAGATGTGGTTCCACTCGGCGATGTCGTGGTCGATCGCTTCTTTGTCGAGGACGTGCATGATTTCGTTGAGCCGCCCGACCTTTTCGGATACCGGGTCGCGTGTCTGCGCCGCGGTGATCTCGTCGGGGGTCATGGTCATGCGCGCCTCTCCGCTCCGGATTTTCCGGCGCGTGTACGCGATGGGCGCTCCGAGGAGGTACGCGACCTTGAAGGAGACGATTTCCCACGCGTGGTTTTCGACGATTTTGTTGTTGATCTCCGGTCGTACTTCCTTGATGCGGTTGAGGATGGGCTGTCTGCCCTTGTAGTAGCCGTAGAGATAATTTATGTCGCTCTGGTTCCGGTGAAAGGTCGGAAGGACCTTGTTCAGCACCTGTACGACGTTCTCCGCGTCGACCGTTTCCGCGTCAGTGTAGATGACGTGTCGCCCGGTCAGCACCGGAGAGACGTCGGGGAGGTCTGCCGCGCCGAATATGGGCGTTCCGTCGTCCGCGTACCCTTCGACTTTTGGTTCCGCCATTCTTTCACCACCAGTTCTTTGAAAATTCGCCCCGACGTGAGAAAGGTTAAAAACAGCGTCGGGGCGGAGGAGAAAACCATATCCGCAAACGGGCGGAGCATGGCAGACAGGCGGAAGTGGAAAGGGGTCGCCCATCATGTAATATTATACACCTTAAACGATTTTTTGTCAAGTGTTCCGGATAAACTTGTTGCATTATTACGAAATTCCGTCATGGAAGGCGAAATTCCGTCATACGTGTCAGAATACCCGTTTCTGCACAGAGACGATGCCCCAGTTTCCGGTGGCGAGGTCCATGAGCTGTGCGAGCGAATCGGGCGCGTCGTCGTGGACGTTCTTGCCGAGTGAGACGAAGGAGCAGAGCCATTCGATGAACGAACGGTACTCCGGCGTCGAGTGATCGAAATCGAGAAAATGAATCTTCGCGATGTCCGGCGCATATTGGATGATGCGGGAGAGCTTTGAGGCGTTGCCGGGCGCGCGGCGCGTCGAGATGTTGAGCGAGCACCCTTTCGCGCGGAGCATTTCGTCGATTGCCTGCGCGTATTCGGTTCCGCCGTTGTTCGCCTCGAACTGTACCTGATGCGGGCGGTGGAGAAGCAGCTTGCCGACCACTTCGGGCTGTGTGAATACCTTGTTCGCGTTCGAGAATACCACGTCGACGCAGTACATGGAGCCGTCGCCGTACACGTAGACGATTGGCATTGACAGGTAGTCTTCGCCGCCCCACGCGACGTCGCAAGCAGCGATAATGCGCTCCGGCGATCCGCCCGGCAGCACGCCGTTGTAGCGGAGCAGTGAATCCGGTGGAAAGACGAGACCCTGACGAACATACGGCGCGCCCTGGTACTTCGCGCACCATGTGCAGTCGTCGATCGACGCTTTCATGTCGCGATAGTATTCGGTCGAGAACCCGACGCCGTAATCGTACTGGAAGTTCGATTCTCCGTTCGCGTCGAGCGCGGGAATGACGGTGAAGCGGTAATCCGGATTGTCTCTGTACTGTTCGCGGACGCGCCCGAGAGGATCCATTACGTTCCAGCGCGTGCCGACCATCAACTGGAGCGCGCCGTCCTTCATACGGTCTTTCATCTGGTTCAGGTAGATGTTGTACTTCGCGTCGAGACGGGAGGGAGACAGCGATTCTTCGAGGTCTTTCACGAGGTCGTCGACATAGAGGATGCCGTCGCGTGAGATATCGATAGCGCCCGTCCATGTACCTTCCGCCGACCGGCAGGTCATTGTCGGGAAGCGCTTCGGGTGGTTGAGGTTGATCTGGAGGTACTTTGCCGACCGGCTTTCGATCTGCGCGTGCGGGAACACGTCGTGCCAGAGGTATTCGCCGTCCGGATCGAGCACCGCGTTCAGCTCGCCGTAGAACCCGTTCACGAGTGTGTCGGAGTGCCCGCCCATAGCGGACGCGTCGTCCGGATGCCGCCCCATGTGCCAGGTCAGGAAAAATATACAAATCGTGGAATTGTGTGTCGGAATGAGACGATCTCCGGCAAGGTATACGCCGCCTTCAACTGAGATGCAGTTGCCCTGCACCGGTTCGATGCGCTCGAAACCGGCAAATTTTAATCTTCTCGGCTTTTTCAGCTCACACATTTTCCACGCGTTGTTTGTGTCGAAACGCTGGACGATGTAATACGGTGTCTTGTACCTCGCTTTATTGGGATCGAAGTTCGCGAAGTCTTCCATCAGTTTCTTTGTCGTGACAATACGCGGCTTTCTTTCGCGCCCCTTGAATACTACCCACTCGTGGTTTTCGTGGCAGTCAATATGCGTGTAGCCTCTGCCGAGCCAGAACCAGACGCGAATGTTTGCGTGACCCTTCGGGAATACGTGCGTGACCTTGACCGGATTGCCGTCCGGGCTGAATACCTCATCCCCGACGCGAAGGTCGCCGTGCTTCATCCATCCGCGCGTTGTCAGTATAGGCGTATCGTCGCTCAGGAGTTTTCCGACACGAGGCGGCATACTCACCCCGAGGAATTTAATCTTGTGCTCCTCGAGGTCTTGCAGGTCGTTGCACAGCCCCATCAGAACGTTTCTTCTCGGCACCCAGAACTTCCGTGCCGGCTCTCTGTTCCATTCGACGTACTGCATATAGTGGTCGAACGAGTGCGGCGCGAGCAGCAGGCAGACTTTCCGCTTCAGCTCGTACCATTCCGGCGCGGCGGCTGTCTTCGCGGCGGCTGACCTCGCGAGCATACGGTTCACGACGTCGAAGAACTCTTTCCCTTTCGCCACCATGTAGGCGAGTTCTTCCTCGAACGATTCCGCCGAGTTGTCCTGCGCGAGCCCCCTCAGCGCGTCGAAGTAGTCTTTCGCGACCGACAGACTGTCCGTTCCGTACGCCGCGACAGCCTCGCACAGCACGACGCACTCCGGCAGCTGATCGTTCCAGCTCTCGAACCCGGGGAGAACCGTTTTGTTACCATTATTTTCCTTTTTTGATTTCTTCTTTCCAGTATCTTCACATGAAAAAGCGCCCATGACGCCACTCTCCTTTGGAAAAATGGCGCTCTGGGCGCTCTAAGTATAGGGGTTCGGTACTCCGCCGCGGCGGGATGCCGGTGCGGGATGTGTTTGCTATTCCGTGACCGCTTCACGCGGTCAGGTGAACGTTTGCGGTATCTGCTCGCCGCCCTTCCTTTTCGGGAACAGTCCTGCTGTGGTCGGAGCCCTAACACTGAATCAGCGTTAAGTCAGCGTTGAATCAGCGTTAAACTCGCGGCAACTTGCGTACTTGCACCGCCGTTTACACCTTGTTTGCGCATTGTTTATAACTAAGTTAAAACTAACTTGAAACTAAGTTCAAACTAAGCGGTCTGTTACACGTGTTATTGTGTTACGGTGTTACGGTTTGTTGGAGCTTGATTAAATCTTATTGTGGTGTTGTTGGAATTATTTCAGTATCGGCTCGTGCGCTCCGGGAACGTAGTCTTTCATGCTGCCGTACTTGTAGTACCCCTGGTACGTCTTCTTGTTCTCGTATATCGACTGGATTGAGCTGATGGAGAACTTCGATCCGCTCCGGTTCACTTTCCCTTCACCGTTCAGCTGTGTGCATATTGCCTGATACGTTGCGCCGAGATCGTCCTTCATGTGGAAGACTTCGCGCACAATCTCCGCCTCCGGCTCGTAGATTTCGAGCGTGTGATTCCTGACTTTGTACCCGAACGGAGCGCGCCCGCCGCTGTAGCCGCCGCTCGATGCCTTGACAGCGCGCCCGGCTCCCGTACGCTTGCTGATATTGTCGCGCTCCATTGCCGCACAGGTGAGGGTGAACGCCTTCAGCATCCCGGCGAACACGCCGAACTGCCCGAAGTCCTCACAGATGCTAATAAGCTCAATTCCTTTGCGGAGAAGTGCCCCCTGATAGTAAAAGTAGATGTTGATGTCGCGCGCCACGCGATCTGACTTCGCCACGACAACCGCCTGAATCGGCGGATTGCTCACTTCACCGTATACGATCTCGTCGAATCCCGGACGGTACTTCGCGCCGCTCTCCCCCTCGTCTGAGTACCATTTCACGATGTTCATGTCATTCCTGCGGCAGTAGTCAATGATCTGCTCGCGCTGTGCCTCCAGCCCGAACTTATCCTCTCCGACCTGCCCGTCGGTGCTGACGCGGATGTACGCCACCACGTTTGTGATTTTCTCCTTGCTTACCTGATTCTCCATTGCGGTTGATTCTCCATTCTCTGACCATGCCACTGCGCCGGTCGCCTTTCTCGTCGGGGCTATGCTCCCCTTCACTGATTCTATTTCGGGGTGCTCCGCCCTTCGCTGATTCTATTATACCACATTTACGGTTAATTGTCAAGAGGGTTTGCGTATTTTTTCAGATTTTTTTGATTTTTCTTTGGTCGGGAGGGTCAACCGCGCCGCCTCCTCGGCATATGTACCCCCCGGGGGTACACGCCGCCGCCCGGCCTGCGAGCCCGTCGGGACCGCGCGAAACTGCGAAAATCAGCCCCTGAAATACTGCACAAAAATATCATTTGAATTTATGCAATGTGCTAATTTACGGAAAATCATGATTATCCTATTGACAATTACGGTTAATCGTGATATAATAGTATGCGTAAAAAACATACAGCCCCGAGAGGGCAGAAAGGATCACACCATGAAAACATACGAACTGAAAGCATACGAACTTACTTACAGCGACGGCAGAGGCAATTACTCTGCGCTTGTAGTAATCGCAGAGTCCGCGGAGCAGGCAGCCGCCTACTACACCGCAGAGGGAGTCAACGTCATCACCTGCACCGAGACAAACTGGCCGGAGTCCGGACAGCCCGTCGGGATCGTGCCGGAGGGCTGGACTGCACCGGCAGCAGAGACCGAGACCGCCGAGAGGGCGGCAGAGATCGCGGACGCCCTGGACGACATCCGGCGTGAACGCGCGGCATACGGCTACCGCACTAAGCAGCGCGTCACCGCCCGCTCCATCCGCGAGGCGGAGAGAGCCGGGCGCCCGACCGTCCGCGTCGGATATGCTGACTTGCAAGACACCATGCTGGGCATCACGCCCGACTACTACACCGCGGGCGTCTACGGCTGGGACTGCGACGTCTACACCATCGCCGGATTAACCATCTGCACCGGCTACCGCCCCGCGGCGGGCGTCCCGGCTGTGGGCGTCCGCGAGCTTGCAAAGGCTTGCCGAGGTGTAGACGCCGCGACCCGTGACCGGCTGCTTGCCGCCTGGATCGTCACCAACCGCGAGATGGCGCGAGAGGGGGCGAGGGCATGACAAAATACAAGCTGAAGGAACTATGGGATTTTGTACGGCTCGGAGTGGCTGAGGACTACACCCACAAGCCAAGCGACTATATTTACACGCTCCGCAAGCTTAAAATAGTGGGGTATTCCTCCGGGACCCGCGGCGTCAACGGTGGACTCGTGGAAGATCCCGAAACTGGCACATGGTACGCCATTATCGGACGTTGCCCCAATCTGGCCATCTTGTTCCGGAGAGAGGGGGATCAGGCATGACGGCAGATAAAGCCCTTGAGATCATCGCATGGGTCAAGGATCGCCGCGACTATCGCCACGCGTGCGGGCTGCGACGCCCGGCCGACGAGGCGGCAGACACAGCCGCCGAAGACCGCGCGCGCCGCGTCCTGGACGCCCTGCGGATCACCGCAGACGCTTTTTACAGCATGACGGGCAGATAAGCCCGCCACCACATACAATCGCCGCCCCCGCCCGGCTACCGGCGGGGAGAAAGAGAGTATATCATGACTACCACTACCACCCGCAAGCCCCTTAACATCACCCCTGCCCGCGAGGCGTGGGCAAAGCTGAAAGCCGCTGGAAAGTGGCTGCGCAGCGTCACCGCGTACGGCACAGACGCCAACCGTGCCGCCGCCGCCGCAAAGGTCGACGCGGCAAAGCAGGCATTCGCAGCCGCCGCCGCACCTGTCACGGACTGGATCGCGACGGTCGAAAGCCGCGCGTCTGTCCGCCTGCTGACCGTCGGCGATATCATGGACGCCATCGACAGCATCCCGCACAGTATCCGAAAAAAGCACCTGCCAGGCTGTGAGATCAGGGGCTACGACCCCAACGCGCAGAGCTTCCCGGGACGCTACCACGGCATCCCGGAAAGTACCCACGTCGACTTGATCTGCCGCGCGTCCGGGTGGGCGATCGCCGCCATCTACCGCAGGCAGTGCACATCGGACCGCGGGCGTCTGGTACTGACCGACGGCGCCAAGGCGGACATAATCGCCGCCGCGGAGACACTGTGACCCCCTTGACAACCGCTCGCCGGTGTGCTATACTGTAAGCGGGAGGTGATAGCGTGCTTGTAGTGCTGTACATCCTGATCGTGCCCGTGCTGATCCTGTTGGAACTCGCCCACCGTTCATAACCCCCGACCGTCCCGCGTGGGCGGTCTTTTTATGCCCCTGTGGCCCGTCTGGACTGCCGAGGCTTTTTTTGTGTCCGCGCTGTGACGTCCCACAAGCCCGCAGAACGTCTTGAAAGCCTCGAGAGGGTATCTATATCACCCGCAGTGTAAACGCCCCGCGCAGAGCCTCACAGAGCCTCACAGCCCTATGCCCGCCGTCACCGCCTCGAGAGGGTGCGCAGCCGCCCGCGTGCCCGGCACGATCCGCCGCCGATCCGCACGCCCTCGAGGCTGCATATCTCTGTGAGCGCCTACAAGCCCCGTGAGCGCGTTTAATCCCTCGATAGGGTAAATATACCGCCCCACCTATTTCTGCCCGTCCTGCGCCGTCTGTGCGCACCCTGGACGGTCATATACGCCCGCCGCCCGTGCCGTTCTGCCGTCTCGAGGTGCCCCGGCAGCGCAGAAAAGGGACCGCCCCGCTCAGGCAGCCCCTCATTTTCCGCTCAATTTCCCGCCGATTTCCGAAAAATTTCCGATCCGGTTTTGAAAATCTTTTCTGCGAGTTTCAAAAACCGGATTTTTATTTTCTCGGTTCGCAATAGTCGCTGATAATTTTTCGCGATAGTCGCTCGATAGTCGCTCGATAGTCGCTGACCGTCTGATAGTCGCCGGAGCTTTCGTCATATTGCACAATACTTTTAGCAATATGTCACTGCCGAAGTCGCTCACTGTGTCGAAAGCCTAAACTTTCGGTCACTTTATCGTCTTGTCCTCATAGTCACTTTCCCTCATCCCTTGCAAATATCTTTCCTGTAGCTGTTTCGGCGTGAGGTTCGCTTCACCCATCGGATTTCGCGTAGTTTCGGGCAGTTCTGCGTTATCCCGCATCCCGTAATAGCACTTCGCACGGAAGCAGTATGCCAAAAAATTCATCTTCCCAGCGACCACAAGTTTTGCGTCAAAAGACTGTTGAAATTCTTTGGCTTTTTCGAGAATTTGTGGGGTAATGGAGGTGAACCCCCGCTCTTCCCCATGTATAATCGCATTGACTTTTTTCAGCCCATACCCCAAACTCAGGCACACTTCCTCCCATACGGGCGTGCGTCCCTCGTTCGCGCAGCGGTCGTAGTAGTCGCTGATTCTCTCCGCCATTTCGTCGTCGTCCTTCACGGTTGGCTTCCGGAACTCGGTCAGCAGTTCGCGGAGAATCTGGCTCACGAATGCGCGGTCGTCGTCGTTCTCCGGCGTCCAGACCTTGGTCGGGAGGTACTTGCCTTTGTCGCTCTTCCTGCGCAGCGCCGCGTCGGGCATGTCCTTTTCGGGGAGCGTCAGCGCGTTGATGATAGTCGCTTTGTCTTTCTCGTCGACACGCTCCGCCACGCTTTCTGCATACTCAACCGCCCGCTTCCTCGCGTAGTTGTTCGGCGCATGCCGCTCGATTTTCTCCTTCTTCGGCTTCGGCGGCGACTTCGGTCTGCCTCGTTTCTTCGGCGCAGGGCTGTCCGCTCCGGTCGCAGCCGCGTTGCCTTGCGCCGTGCTCTCCGTTCTGGCCTTCTTCTCTTCGTCCATGTGATCTCCTTTCGTTATACATCACTATGTATCACTCTGTTTCGGGCAATCCCGATTTAAGCGATACGTGGGAATGCCCATGAATACTGGCTTATTTATATATGTATCACTTGTATCACATGTATCACATACTATACTATATATACGCGCGAGCATGTTTTGTATTTCAAAAAATTTTTACGCGCGTATATAAGCGTGCAATCGATTTTCATGTGATACTGTGATACACCTCCAAAAAGTTCAGGTTTTATGCGGGTTTCGGCGTATCACATGGGTTGATACAGGGGCGATATTGTGATACCGCCGAAACAAACTTGCACAATAGTCGTTGGCGAATAGCCCTTGAATTTGACATATTCGCCAGCAATAGTTATTTGTCGCCCAGATACAACCACACACACCGAGTGGGCGGCTTGCCGTGGAGGCGCACCATGAAGGTTGATCTGCCTTCTGCGTCGCGGCGAAGATACCCCTCGGTAGCCGCCCATTGCCGGAACGCTGTGGCGTTGAACCCTGCCTCGGGCATGATCCGGCTGAGCACTGACGCGATGATTGCCACGCCGGGACGGTCATATCCATCGGTTTTGTACTCACCCCACACTTCGCGCGGGATAGAGTCGCCGGAGAAATCGAATTTGCCTTCGTTCTCCGCAATGGTGCCGTAAAGCCATTCCAGTGCCCGCTGGTTGGTGTCAACCTCTTTTTCGGTCGGCAGATACTTCGCGAGATCAGTCGCCGACAGCTGCGTGCCGGTGTGCCAGATTAAAAGCTCCGCGAGGGCGTCCGCAACGAGTATAAGTGCTGCCGAGCCAGCGAGTTTTCCAGTGGTATCGGATTTCTCGATAGCATCTGCGTATTCCTTGTGCACCTTCTTCGCGGTTTCGAGCACCTGCGGCGTGAGTCCTTCGATGAACTCTTTCCCCGCAAAACCCCAGTTGTGGGACAGCGTGTCGGAAAGCCCGCGATAGTCGCTGAGAAGTCGTTCCTTGCCGCAGGAGATTTCGATGATTCGGCTGATAGCGCCCGCACCGGAATAGTCGCTCGTGATCGGCATTTCGCCTGTCGTAATGATGGTGTTCTGCCATGATTTGAGCTGCTGGAAAGACCCGTCCTTCGACCCGCGGGAGCGTCCTTGCCCCTCAGAAAGCATATAGATTATATCGTCGTAGTCGCGGCGGTTTTTGACGACTTGCAGCTCGTCCACGCAGAGGGGAGCGGAGTTGAAGAACCCCGCGGCGGTTTCCAGCCCGACGAGAGTCGAGTTGAAGTTCCGCACATATCCATCCGACGAGTTGGGCGACGCCCAGACAGACGCGGCGAGCTTTAACAGCATGGTTTTGCCGTTGCCAGACCGCCCCCAGACGTGCACGAAGAACGGTAGCGCATGGAGCGGGTTGACCAGCGCGGACGCAAGGGAGGCGGCGAGAACGATCCGCGCGATGGTACTCTCGTTCCGGGCTTTCGAGGCGGCTTTGAACCAGGCGTCGCGGTCTCCGTTCGGGTGGAAGGAGTCGAACACAGCCCTGAACCCGGGCGCGCCGTCGAACTCCACAGAGTCGGCGTACGGCACGAATTTCCCGGAAGTCGTCCACCCGACCCGCGCGACGGAGTGCCGTTCGGGGAGTCGGTCGTAATTCCACGCCTCGAGGTCGGTAAAGTACTTGACGAGAGCTTTCGCGTTCTCGGAGTCGACAGCGATCCCGAGCCGGGCAAGGTCGATGATCTTCGCCGCCGACGCGAGGATGATCTTCTCGACGACGACGGTCCGCCATTCCGCTGACCGCTTGAACGACACCTCGAGCCGGACCTCTCCGGAGTCGAGATTGACGAGCCGCCCGGAAATCAGGATCGGGTGCGGGCAGATAGTCGTGACCTCGCCGAGGGACGGAATGGAAACGCCTGTATCCGTACAAATGTACTTGCCGCAGTTCAGTTCGATGGGCTGTCCGGTGAACTCGGTCGTGTTGGTATAGTCGCTCTCGTTGACCTTGCCGTCGCCGAATTCTTTCACATAGTCGCGCATTTCCGCCTTGAACCCGGGGTAGCCGATTTTGCGGGCAGATTCGTCTATTTTGACGAGCGCGCGACGATATGTAAAAGGATTCTTGTAATAGTTGCTGTAGAGCCAGTTATGCGGGACGGCGCTCTCGAAATCCTCGAGCGTCCACGCCGGGAGTTCTTTGATTTTGGGCTCGATGATTTCAGCCACGGTTTGTTACGTCCTTTCGTGAAATGGTGGAGGGGAAGTCTGCGCGGAATGAACAGGTGTTCTTATATGCCGCTCCCGTTGCAGCCCCTGCCGCATGGTCGAGATTATCTCGTCGACCGGGTAGCTGCTCGCGTCCCCACGCTGGATGATCTCGTCGATAGTCGCGGCGAGCGTGCGAACGCAGTTGTCGCGGAACGGGGTCGACGGAAGGTCCTGCACCTGGTGATAGAACGTCGCGAGGCGCCGGAAGTCGTCTTTTTCGCGTTCAGCCCGCCTTTTTCGTGCTTCCGCCGCGAGCTGCCGCCGCCTGATCGCCTCCGGATCAACGCCCGGGGCGATCCCGAAATCCTCGGCGAGCTTCCGCACGGCGTCCGGGAAGGAGAGGTTAAAAATCTTCTCGACCAGTGTGATGACATCTCCGCCCGCGCCGCAGACAAAACAGTGGAAGGAGTTGTCCCGGAACGCGAGGTTGTTGTCCTTCCCGCCGTGAATAGGGCAGGGGCAGCGGTTCCCGCGGCGCTTGGATAAGTCGCCGTACCGCTCGAGCGCGTCGGGAACGGAGACGGTCGCTTTGACCGCCTCCACGTCGTAACGGGGATAGTCGCTCATGGTCTGCCTCCCAGAATTTCTACGATTCTTCGCCCAGTACACCGCTTGTCGCAGAACAGGAAGTCGACGCCGTAAGCGATATGGACTTTGTAAATGCGCTCCATAAGCTCTTTTCCGCTTATCGCGTATGGAATTTTCCCCTGCATCGGGTTGTGCCAGTCTTTCACGTCGCGGATCGACTTGCACCACCCGCCGTGCTCGCACAGCACGACGAGGTGGATTCCGAGTTCCTTCGCGAGTCGCACTTCGCGCATGAACCGCCCGGAGTCGTTGGTGAGGTTGTTGGCAATTTCCGACAAATTGTGTTTGCGGTCGCAAATTAATTTTGGATTGTCAAGGTTCATATAGTCGCCGACAATGAGCTTAGAGGAGTAGTGTTTTATCCCTTTTTCGTCGAAGTATCGGATAATCCCCTCGATGATGTGGGCTTTCTCCCTCGAGTCGACTTGGATTGTCACTGTTTCTGCCTCCTCTCGAACATACCGGGATTGTCAACAATCAGCGCGTGAAGCGCATTCGCGAGCGCATCGACCTTCTGCTCATCGTGGTCACGATATCCGAGATTTTGAAGTATGCCATGCACGATTTCATGCAGCAGAACGCCGTGCATCATCTGCTCTGCGTTCGGGGCAACACGAATAATGAGTTTATCATACAAAATTTCGCCGGAGCAACTTATTATTCCGAAATCGAGTCGGTCGGTTATTTCGATCTTGTATGTTTTGCCACCAATTTTTACAGATTTTGGAATTATCATGCCTCACCTCAGAACGGCAGCACGTCGCCCTCGGGCAGAACCTCGAAGTTGGGGACGTCCTGAGACGCGCCAGGAGCGTCCGTGACGGTCGTTCTCGTCTGAGGAGTGTAGTTGCCCGCCTGATAGTTCCCTGCGCCCTGAGCGCCGCCCTTCGCGCCGCAGAAGTGGCATTTGTCGACGTCACAGATTATCGTGGAGTGTTTCTGCCCCTGGTCGTCCGTCCACGAGTTTGTGATGAGTCGCCCCTCAACGATAACCTGGTCGCCTTTGTGGAAATATTTCGGCAGGAATTCGGCGGTGGTTCTCCACGCGCGGCATTTCAGGAAACAGGTTGATTCGACCTCCTTGTATTTTTCGCTCCACGCGACGTCAAAGTTGCAGTAGCTGACGCCGCTGGGAGTCTGCTTCATGACCGGGTCGGCGGTGAATCTGCCCTGAAAAGTAACTTTGTTCAGCATTATTTTTTCTCCTTTCCAGCGGCGATTGCTGCGTCGAGGGCGGCTGTCATGGTCGCTGACGCGCCGGACTGTTTCTGCCTTGACGCTTCGATGTCCTCCGGCTCGCCTTCGACGATAGCGCCGAGGAGTTCGGACGGGCAGTACATTCTCGCGAAGAACGCCGCCGCGCGGTAGAACAGCATCTGTTCCGGCATATTCTTCCATTTCGTATTGCTCATCCAGCCTTCAGCCGCTGCCATTTTCATGGAGATTTCGGTTCCGTCGACAGTCTCGCCGTCGGAAACCCGTATCGCGCGGATGAAGCAAGCGCGGTTGTCAGCCCCTTTCGTGCCGGTGTAGACGGGATGAGCGTCGCGGAAGCGTCCGCAGGAGTTGATGATTGCCATGCACGCCTGACCGCTCCAGCGGGGCTTTCCTTTCACGACGTCGACGTTCTGGAGGACGGCGAGCGGGGAGAGTCCGGCGCGTGCCGCCATTTCAATAGCGACGAAGCAGTCCTGGGGCTTGTTCTGGTATTTCTCCGGGATCATCTGTGACTTCGACAGCATGATCGCGACGCGCTGAGTCTGCTCGAAGGCGTCCTTGTCCACCCAGATGTTGGTGACGTTCATCGGCGCGGTGTTGATCGGCGCGACAGCCTGTTCGTTAGTCGCGGGAATGATTTCTTGTATGTTATCCATTTTCTGTACTCCTTTTAATCAATTCGTTTTTAACAGTTCGTTGAGTGCTTCGTCGATCGCTTTGTTTATGCGCCGATGATAAACCTTCACTTCGTCAATAGTCTTGCACCACTCAATGCTGCGCCCGAGGAGGTAGTCTTCCACGGCAGCCTTGTCGATGAGACCCAGCGAATAAACATCAGGCGGTGAATAGCTCGTGAATTTGATGACCGGCTTAGGCTCTCGCTTCACGCCGATCATTGCCCTGCGCCAGCTCTCGACACCGTTCAGCCCGCAGAGCTTCGATTCGGGCAGCGTCATTCCATTCAGCATAGTCGTCTCCTACTCAATCTCTTTCGCCGCCCACTTCGGCAGTCCGAGCGTGTTCACCATCCCGAACGCCCCTTCATACCCGTACCAGTTGCCGGAGTCGAGACAGGATTTGTAAATCCCGATAGCTTCCCGGAATCTGTCCTGCCCGCTTTTGATCATGAGGTCGTCGGCTTGCAGGATGTTGATGAGGTAGGGCGGGTCCTTCTCGATACAGACGAACAGAAAGTCGCACCTGACATTGCGTTCTCTGCTCACAGCCTCCATGAACATGGCGGCTTGCATATCGTACCCGAGAGCGTAGGCTTGCTTCACCATGGTTTCGGTGTCAGCCCTGGCACAGGTTTTGAGGTCGACAATCAGCGCTTTGCCGTCGACCATCTTCACGCAGTCGGGGCGTGCCTGACAGTCGAGCCCGGTCATGTCGTCCTGCCAGTAGTAGGACGTTTCGACCTCGCCCCGGAGAAGGAAGTCGGCGCGTGGGTTTGACCGGATAGCTGTGGTCATTTCGGAAATAAGCACTATATCATCGGCTGAGATTACTGCCTTGTTTTGTGCACTTTCCACAAGCGCCTGATATTCTTCCTTCCCAGATTTCGTCCGTCTGTCGCATTGCGGCGCGACGGCGTATTCGTCGAAGAATCCGTCCGGCTCGAGCACGTATTTGTGCAGCGCGGAGCCGAATTGCATCGCGGCGGTCGGTGGCTCGGGGTGGTCTTCGAGCCACTTGAACTTCGCCGGGGTGTCGCTCAGGAGCCGCCAGAGCTTCGTCTTGCTGACACTCGGTTTTGCGTGGTATTCGGCAATGGAATCTTTAATGATCATGGTGCTTTTCCCCCAGCTTTTCAAGCCCCTCGAGCAGGAGCTTGAAGTTCTCTTCCGACGCGAGGAAATCCATCGACTTGATGAGTCGCCCGTTTTCGATGTATCGGCATTTCGCGACGGGCATTCCGAGCGCGTCCAGGTCGCTTCTGTAGTTGTAGCAGAACGACGCACGGAGTTCGCGCTCAGGACTGACGCGCCAGATATCGAAATCGGTTTCGAGCTCCGGGTGCTCCGCTATAAAGTCGAGGACTTTGACGATGAGGGTTGCGAGTTTAGCGTTCATCGCCGTTGTCCTCCAGGCCGATCTTCTCTTCTTTCGAGCGAACTTCTAGGATGTCGAGGTATGCCCGCATCGTGTCAAGCTGCTGTTCAAGAAGCCAGACCGGCGAGTCGAGGGTAAACTCGAGCTTGCCTGCATAATACTTTCTGAGTATCGCATGCAGCTTCTCGTACCTGATTTTCGTCTGCTGATACTCGGCTACGAATCGGTCTCCGTAGTCGTTTGAGAGCATCAGGTCGATGGTGCCTTTGAGTTCTTTCATTTTTGTGATTATCCTTTCTCCCACCAGATATAGCGGGGTTTACTCATCGTCCGCCGCGTGATGATCGCCATCCGTGCAGCAGAGCCGGTGACAGTTTGGACAGGTCGCGAAATATTCGGGGCGCAGCCATATGTGCCGCATGCTTACGACGTCCGTCTCGAAGATACAGCCGCAGTGTGGGCACTTAAACCGGAATGTGTCGGGGGCCTTGCCGGGTTTGATGATTTTAATTGCCATTGCTTACCTCCTTGTTTTCGTTTCGTAGCGGTAGCACCTCGCGCCGCACGTCGGGCATCTCATTGCGACAGCGAAGACGGTAGCAGTGTCGTATATAATTCGATAGTCCTCCCTTTCGCCCTCAAAGACGCAGCCGCAGCAGGCGCACTCGAACCGTTTCATCGTGTCGGGTGTTTTCCCCGGCTTGATAATCTTAATCGCCATTGAGTATCATACCCTCCTTTATCGCAATCAGCAGCGCCTCTTTGTAAATTGCTCTGGTCGGTTCATCCAGTGCCAGATAGACGCTCTGAATGAGACCCGCGACCTCTACTGTAATCTCCTTCGCAGTGCCTTCAAGCTCGAGTACGCCATTTTCTCCGGTTTTAATCGTTGCTTTGATCATCGTCTTCCACCTCCTCGAGCCAGTACCTCTTCCGGCAGTCAGGGCATTCGCACTCGCCGCGACCGATCTTCCCCTTCTCCGGGCAAGCAAACTCTTCGTCAAAGCTATTTTGGCAGAAATCTATCGTGCCGTTGCTGGCCATGCTCGCCCTCGGAAACATCTTCAGAAACTCGCTCTGCCGGGTCTTCCTCGGATGCTCCTTCGCCCACCGTTCGACGATTTCGACGGCTTCGGCGGGGTGACTCTTGGTATAACCATAGCACCCCTTGCCAACCTTACGCGCCGCGACAAGCAACGGGCATAATGTGCCATCCTTGTCTGTGCATTCATCACCGAGTGCGCCGCACATCCTGTTACGCTTTTCGAGAAATTCAACTGCGTCCATCATTTCCGCCACCCATACGCCATCAGCGCGATCATTACCAAAAGCACATCGATAAACGCCGTAATCCACAGCGGAGACAGCACCCATGTCCATGACCATGCGATAAGCCCACACAGCTTAAGAACGATGAATACTATCGTCAGCGTACCGGCGATGCCGACGCTTCCGCATCCTGCTTTGTTGTTCATTGTTCGTCCTCCTCATCCATCTTCGCCCCGCAGTGCGGGCAATACGGCGAGCTATAATCCGAATGGTTTCCACACACTGAACAGAAAACTCCAAGATTCTTTCCCACAGCGTTGCCGGTAAACTTTTCGTCCCATGTGAGCCAGTGCCCGCGGACGACCGGCTCGACGTCGGCAGTGGAAATGTCATTTTGAACGGCTTCAATCGTCAATTCGATGTCTACTACTGAACTGCCGCTCTCCTCGCCTGCACCTTTCAGCAGGTCGATCACTGCTTGTCTTTCGATGTAATCAGCCATTTTCGTCCTCCTTCTCCCACTCCTCGATGGTCTGTGACTGCACAACTTCGCGCCGAACCCTGAGTTGATGAATGTGAGGCACCGGCTTTAAGCACTCAAAGCGCTGGTGCGCCTCCTCGTCGTCCTTGGCGGTGCAGAAACGTCGCCATTCGCGATCATTCGCGCGTTTGTACTCGATGATGAAATCGTGCTTTATTGCCTTATACATTGTTCGTCCTCCCTGTTCCGCCTGTTGACATCATCAAGCAATGCCCTAAGCCCATCTGGATCGCTGTGTAAGCACGTTTCGCAGATAAGATTACATCCGGCAGTGGATTTCCACGGACAGTTCATAAACGCCATTGAGCGTTTTTCGAACGTGTTGTTCATTTATCTTCCTCCGGTTTGTACAGTGCGTCAGCCAAGGTCTTGGTCGCACTATTCGCATTTTCCCATGTGTCACTTGCGGAGCGACCAAATTCGGCAGCGGCTTGCCACACTGTGACACGCTCCGCCTCTTCCGCTTTCTTTTCCTCCGGTAGCTCTTTCAAATATGGACACTTGCCACCATAATAGACCACGCATCCCGGCAAACTCCAATCGCCACTGCCGACGGCGTAACAGACATATCCCCATGCGTCTCGATGTGCCCATAGGCATTCTTCCACCGTTTTTGGCATTTTATCGACTAAGATTTTCATTCTTCGTCTTCCTCATCCATCTTCGCGCCGCAGTGCGGGCAGTACGGTGTTATAACTCCTTCCAGCGCATCTTCGCCGCATTCCGAGCATCTCGGCTCGCCGGTATTACTGTCGTAAATCCACTCACCGTGCTTTACCTCCTCAACTCGCTTAATGTACTCAGCCATCATTTTCTCCTTTCCGGCGGTTCGGGAAGCGGCATCCACGCGATCACTCGCGCACGGATTCCGTTCGCCACTTCTCCGCACCACATCTTGTTATAACACAGTCCGATACCGTATGTCTGAAACATACGATTATAGCTACCATATCGGAAATACTCGTACCAGCAAAGAACCTCTTTGCCGTCCTCCGGCGGTCTATCCCCGACTCTCCTCCACCTGATCCGTTCCAGCGCTTCAATAGCCTTATCCAGGCTCTCCGCCCACGCGCCCGGCGTGATACTCTCGCTCCCGGCGGCGTATTTCCACAGCTCAGAACTGAGTTTTTTCAGGTTTTCGATCATCGCTTTCTGATTCATCTTTTCCACTCCTTCTCAGCTGTGAGCCAGTATTTCTTCCGACAGTCCTCACAGTCGTAATAATCCTCGCAGTCACTCAGACGAATGTCCACCTTCTCCGGGCAGATATCAAGCACGCCTTTGCACCGCATCGGCGCGCGGGAACATCTTAAGGAACCTTTCCTGCCGTGTCTTGCTCGCGGTTGGTGCATCAGTTGGTGCAACCGTCTCAGTTGGTGTATCGGTTGGTGTACTGACCTTTTTGTTGACGTCAACAATATGCTCGTCAAGTCCAAAATCCCTGTTCCATTCCGCCGGAACCCCGCGAAGTTTGCAGAGCAGGTCGCTGCGGCAGAACAGGCAGCCCTTGCAGCTGTCGAGACGTTCCTCACAGTTCCTGCTGAGCATTCTCGCGGCTTCCGTCAGTTTTTCGTTTTCGTTTCTCATAATGTTCTCCTCATTTCGATCTTATAACTATGTGTGTTCTCCCGCGCCCGAGGAGCTCGTCCTGCATCATCTGTGCGACTTTGTCCTCCTCGGCAGTTTCGGGTCTGTAGTTCTTTCCGGCTCTTTCGGCGTAGTCGGATGTGATGTCCTCGATACCTTGGAGTATGTACATCAGGCGTTTGTCGCCGAATCCGGCAATATCGTTCAGAGCCAGACACACGGCGAGCAGAATCCGGTTCGCGTAGATTTTCTGCCGCTCCGCGAATTCGGCATCGACCATCGCCCGGACGGCTTCCTGCGTTCCTGCCGGTAGGTTCTGCCGCGCTGTGGCGGCTGACATTCGGGCTTTCATGTCTCAGCCCTCCTGTAGGTGTTCCGCCTCGATGGGAAGAGCTTGCGGTTTTCGGCGCGGAGTTGGTAGAAGTCGCTCCGCGACCGGTGAAGCGCGTCGCAGATTTCAGATTCGCTGATATCGCGATCTGACCGCATATCGGCGGCGCGGGCGATTTCCTCCGGCGACCAGATTCTCCCGCGCTCGTGGCGGCGGGGGAAGAGTTCGCGGTTCCGCTGCATGACGCCCCGGACGGCTTTCTCCGACCGGCAGACGGCTTCGGCGATTTCGCAGATGTCCGCGCCCCGGTTCCAGCACTCCGCCATGTACTGGATGTCTTCGTCCGACCATCTTCCGCGGTTGACGCCTTTTTCGATGTGGCTTTCCGCGACGCGGTCGGTGTTGTCGTGTCCGCGCTCCGGCGGAACGACGGTGACGAGACCTTTCAGGATTTTCCGGATGACCATGACCGGCAGCCTCTCGCGCTCCGCGATTTCGTGGAGCTTCTTCTCGGGCTCGTCGCAGCTTTCGAGTTCGGCGAGTATTTCCTCTTTCGTTATCATTTCGCCCGCCTCCTGTTCTTTCTCGGGAAGAGGTCGCGGCGTCGCTGAATGATGTGCGCGAGGATCTGAGGGTGCATATCATACTTGTGGGCGATATCAGCGGTCGTCCAGCCCGCCTCCCAAAGCTGCGCCATGTCGGCGTACATATCCTCTCGGGCTTCTTTCACAGTTCCGCCTCGGTGATGATAAATCGCGGTCCGGAGCGCCGCACCGGTTGTGCAGTACTCTTCGGCGATATCCGCCGTTCTCTCGCCCGCCCGGATGCGGCTGAGAACGTCGTCGATCACAGCGTCAGTCCAGAATCGCGGCATCATAGAATTTCGCCCTCCCATGCTCAATTTCAACCTCAACGGTGTGCGCTGTCAGAAGCGCTCTTACCATTGCGCGGAGTTCGGCGTTCTCGCGCCTCAGCTCGTTGTTGTGCTCCTGCTCGATACGGTGGAGCTTGTCCGACGCGATTTTATTTGCTGCTTCGATCATTGCGAATGAGCCTCCTTATTACGAGTTCCGTGATTCCGGCGTTGTTGAGCCCCGAGACGTCGATGCCGAGATATCCGCCGTCGAATATGATGTAAACATGCTCTTTTGTCCCCACCTTGCCGTAGGACACGGCGAGGATATCGTCGTCCAGCGCGCGGAGCAGCGGGGACAGGTGGGAGTGAACGAAATCGGTTTTCTTCATGGTCTGTCCCCCCACGAGCGGACGCTTGCCATTCTCGCGCCGGTCGGTGTCACGGTCAGCCCGATTGAGTAAAAGCGGTCCGGTGCAAGTATCGGCTCGTCATCAAAGAGGGGAATGAAGATGTCATTTTTCTTCATCCAGCTCCAGCACCGGTGAAAGGCTTTGCCTCTCGCGACTATCGAGCCGCGATAAATGTCGTGCTGTCCGTTCGATTCGTAGGTAACGTCGTACACCAGCGCATAAACGCGATCGGTGTACTTCTTTTTCTGCCTTTTGTTCATGGTTTTCTCCCCTTACCCGATTCAGTCCTCGTCGTCCTCGTCCATCATCTCATCGGCGATCTTGCACGATATATTCCAGAGCGTTTCCTGGTCATGCTCGATGACGAGGCGGACGGTTTCCCGGAGGTTTTCGACGGTGAGCTTTCCATCGTCCACCATGATGCGGAGATCCGTTTCCGGATACATGAGCTGGATGCGGTCGTTATCGACTATCATTCTGAGATTGTCGAGCTTGTGCCCGTGTATCGGTTCCTGGTTCCCGGCGCGGTGAGCCAGCCAACCGAGCATTGAGTCAGCGTCGTCTCCGAACTGGTTCATGGTGTGCTCAATGTGCATCTTCGAGACGATTTTTCTTATTGCGTCGGCAGTGTCTTCCTGCGCGGTCTTGGTCTTGTTGTTCTTCTTCTCTTCGTACATTTTGGTTTTCTCCTTTAATCAATTATTCTCCCCGAGCAGTGTCGGGATAGTGACGTTAAGTGTGTTCGCGATCCGCTGAATTTCACCTATGGTAAATGTTTCCGGTCTTTTCCGCCGGTCGCGGAGGGTTGAGTACTTGAACCCCAACGCGGCGGCGGCAGTTGAGCAGTCAACACCGTCTCGCGTCCGTTTCATCATGTAGATGTCAACGGAGTCTCTGAGCGCGTCGAGTTGCTTCTCAGCTACCGTTTTGGACAGCCTTGGCATTCGTGGCGCTCCTTTCGTCCATGTCCATGCTCTTTCCGTAGCGGTAGCAGATGGCGGTTGCCGCCGCGCGGACTTCCTGCGCATAGTCGGAGTTCCGCTCGCCGGAGAGAATCCGGCTGAGGAAACTGTCCGAGATTTCGTAGCCGACCATACGGAGCTGTGCAATCAGCCATCGTCCGGTCAGCTTATGCGTTTCCAGAAATTTCGATATATCCATTGTTTATCATCACCGCCCTTTCTACTTCACGCCCGTGTCTTACCGTGCGGGTGTTCTTTCCTTCGCTGTCCCTCACGAGGTATCCGTTCCTTGCGAGGGCGTCCAGCGCGTCTTTCGGTTTTACGCCGATTTCCTTGAATCTGGCGTATGCCGCTTTCCGGCTTATCGCGATCCGGTGGTCGTGTTTGTCTTCCCAGATCGGCGTTTTGGCGAGTTCGTTGACCGCTTCGTACAGGGCTTTCAGGTCTGCCGCGATCTTCTCGTCCTTGGATTTTCGTTTTTGTTTTTCCTTGATGAGAGCCTTCTCACACTCTGCGATCCGCTCGTCGAACCGGCGCATGGTCTCGGTGACGTCGGCACGGAACGCTTTGATTTCGCCGAGAAGTTCCCTCAGCTCCTCGTTCGTGGTCATGGTGTTCTCCTCCATTTTAATCGTCGTCTTCGGCCTCGTCTTTTTCCTCCGGCGCTCCGTTCAGCAGCCATTCGACGATATCGACAAGGTCGTCGATATCCGAGTTTTGGATGTCGTCGCCGAACCGGACATATGACCTTTTGCGCTTTCTGTCGGTATTGACCATCAGGTCGCCTTCTGCGTCCACCCAGACGCTGAAATGGGCTTTTGATACCGTCGCGGCTCTGAACCCCTGCATGATGAGGTCATATACCAGCGCGTTCTGGGCGCTTTTAATCGTTGCGAGCCGGTCTTTGTTGCCCTGTGTTTGTTCTGTCATGGTTTTTTCCTCCTTGAATTTGGCACAAAATCTTGACAAATCAATGACAACGTGATATAATAGTAGTACCACATAGCAACCGTCGGGTGAGGGCTCGACACCCTATACTGAGAGCGCCACAGAGCGCCGAACCGTAATGGGGAGGTGGTCTTGTGAGTAAATTCGAGAAACTGTACCTTACCGTATGCATTCTCCAGCTCATCGTTGACCTCTTAATGCTTGGTCTGACGCTTTAATCAACAGACCGTTTAAGCGACTGAGTTCGCCGACATTTCGATTATCGCACATCCCAGAAAATAACCGCATTCAGGAATCCGCCTGAATACGGAGTACCCTCACCCGACGTCGTTTTGCCTGTCACGAATTTGTGACTGATAATATTATAACCTAAAATCTTAGGAATGTCAATAGGTTATTCCTAATTTTTTAGGATTCGTCAGTTGCCAACATCTTTTTCAGAAAGTAGGAAATATTTATGTTGAATACTTCCATGTTCAAAGAACGAGTGAAAACTTTGTGCAAGTCTAAGGGGTTGTCGCAGAAGTTCGTAAGCGAGTCGACTGGTCACGGGCAATTCTTTCTGAATGACGTGTGGTTGGGCAAGCGTGGGCTATCTACCAGCGACTTGGAGATCATAGCCGCCACTCTCTCTACTACTCCCGCCTACCTCACCGGTGAGACTGACGATCCCGCCCCCACGGGCAGCCCAGACGAGCTGTCCTCCGAAGAAAAAGAACTGCTCGAACTTTACCGGAGCGTATCCCCGGAGAAGCAGGAGCTGTTCCGAAATATAATTGAACAATTGAAAGGATGATTTGTTATGGAACCAAACCAATCTACCGCAGCGGAAACCGCAAAGCGGAGCGCGCCCGAATCGATCCCGTGGTTGAAGCGCATTTCGACCGTGTTCGCCGTGATAGCGGCGCTGGCGTACGTCGCCGCCGTTATAATTCTCGTCGTATCGTTTATAAACGGCGGTATGGCATATGCGGCGTCATTCTGGGTAGGCGTCGTTCTCGGCGTCTTTGCAGCAGGGGCGGTGTGCTCTGCGATAGGCGCACATTTGCACGGCATGGCGGATATCGTCGACAGTCTCGATGCGCTGAACAAAAAGCAATAAAAAAGCCGCCCGAAGGCGGCGAGTAATTATTCCTGCGACTGTTTGAGCCGTCGCAGGTAGGCGATTGCTTTGCGCTGGTTTTCCGGCGTAAGGGTGCGGAAATCTTTGACGAGTCTGAGCTCGTCCTTTGTGAGGTATCGGTATTCGTAGTCGGGAGGCTCGGGCTGATTCGGTATGTACTTCATGTGGATATCCTCGCTTTCGCGTTTATTTGATTCCATTATACACCCGATTTCGTCAAAACGCAAGAACAATCGTAGGTCATTTTTCGACATTTTGTGGGTGATGGAGGACAATTCATGGTTAGCATAATAATAAATCCGGACATTTTGCGCCGGTTGATGGATCAGCAGCACTACACGAACGCTCGTCTGGCGGAGGAAACAAAGCTGTCAGAAGGCACGGTGAAGAGGCTGCTGAAAGGCTGCCCGACGACATACGTGACGGCATCGCTGCTGTCGGCGACACTCGGCGTGACGGTCGATGAGTTGATCAGTGACGAGACCGCGGTGAGCGACCAGGAGGAGACCGTCGAGATGACGGCGGAAGAAGCCTTGAAGATGTTGGAAAAATTGTATCTCGACCGCATTTCGGATTTGAAAGCGGTGATCGCCCGCATGAGCCGGGAGTTCCGAGTCGCGGCGACGATTGCTGTTGTACTGATGGCGTTCATATGTTTTCTTTTTGCGTTTGACGTCATAAACCCGAGCGTGGGATGGATAAAGAGGTGATAAGATGATTATGGACAAGCTCCCGAGCGGTAGCTGGCGTGCAAGAGTGCTGATAGGAGAGAATAAGTACAAAACGTTTTCGGGCAAGGATAAGAAGGACGTGCAGCTCCGCGCTGCACAGTTCGAGGCGGAGAGGAAGATGGACAAGCCGGACGATCCGTATGCGGGCATGACGGTTGGAGAGGCTATGGAGCGGTACGTCGAGGCGAAGAAGAATACCCTGTCGCCGTCCTCGTACCGCGAATTTACACGCATCAGGTTAAGCAATCTTTCTGCGTTGCGAAATGTAAAGCTCGCCGACCTGACGCAGGAGCAGGTGCAGCTTGCCATAAGCGCGGAATCCGCCGACCACTCGCCGAAGACTGTCCGCTGTATGCACGGGCTGTTGTCCTCGACGTTGAAAATGTTCCGACCGGATATGACGCTGCATACGAAACTCCCACAGACGCAGAAGAGTGAGATCGTGATTCCGGAGGAGGTTGACGTCATGTCTCTGCTGGCGACTGTGCGGGGAAGTGATATCGACGCCGCTGTTCACCTCGGCGCGCTGTGCGGGATGCGGATGTCGGAAATCCTCGGGCTGAGATGGTCTAAGGTGGACTTCGACGCGAAGACGATCCACATCTGCGCGGCGAAGATCAGAGGGATGGACAACAAAGCTACCATGAAGCTTCCGAAGACCAGAGCCGGCGACCGGACAATCAGGATGCTGCCCGCCGTCGAGGCGGCGCTCAGACGCGCGTATCAGCCGGAAGCGGAGTTCGTCACAACGTTGTCGGAACGCACCGTGCGGAAACATTATCAGCAGGCACTTGAAACGTGCTGTGGGAAGCACTATACATTCCATGCGCTTCGTCATTACGCGACGTCAGTAATGATTCTGCTGAATATCCCGGTGAAATATATTGCCGACTATCTCGGGCACGAAACGGAAGACATGGTAAACCGTGTTTACGGTCATATTATGCGGGATAAGAAGGATGAAATATTCGCCCGGCTTGAAGAATACTATGATAACGTTTTGAAAAATCCGTCATGAAATCCGTCACGCAAAAGTAAAATTGCCTTTATTTCAGACATTTTTGGGCTTAGTTTACAAGTTCAAGTCTTGTCACTCAGACCAAATGAATAAACCGCTTATCAAGCCGATAGGCGGTTTTTTCTTGTATTCATGCGGGTTTTCGGGCACCCTTATTCCACCTCCCGTGACGAAATTCCGCCGTCAAAAACGGTATTTTGGAATCAAATCTGTCACGAATCTGTCACGCTGTCATGAGAAAAGCCGGGGATTTTTCCCCGGCTCCGTCATGCGTTTTTACGATATGTCTTAAGCGCGTCTGAGATCAGCTCATTCGCAGTCATCCCATATGCCCCGCGAAGCTCGTCGATCAGCGCTTTGGTCGTCGACGACACGCTGATCTTCGCCCACTCTTTTTTTGCGCCGGTCTTAGCGTCGTAGTAGGCGTCTACGGGTCCGTAAGCGACCATAATCCAATCAGCGGCGGCTGTATTGGTCATCAGGTATATATCCTCTCGCACGAGCCCTTTACTCCGTACAGTGTGGATAAAGTACTTCCCGGATTTCGTCCGGTAAAGGTACTCGGTATATCCGTCGTACCGCGATTCGCCGATCTGTTCAGCTGTGGAGGTATCGCACAGCGTGCCTTTAATTGCTCGTTTCATTTTCGTACTCCTTGATTATCGGCGCAAAATATTGTGCCTCCGCGATTTTTCTCGCCGACCGGTAAGATCGTATTTCATACTTTACATTCTGATGCCGGTTCCGGCGTATTTTCCGTACTTCTGCACGATCTTGTAAGCGCGAGCCTCGTCCTCGTCGAGGTCTTCGACGCGATTCCACCCGTTAGCGTCATTAAACTTTTCGCGATAGTACTTACCGGTCTCGCTGTCGCGGCTTATAAGCCCTCCGCGCTTTGGATTGATAACGCGCCCGAAATCGAACAGGTTCCGTTCCGTGAACATAAACGTTTTTCCGTTCACTGTGACGATGTGTTCATACATCATTGTTTTGCCGCCTTCATCGGCGATTTGTTTGCCGTTTACATCCCACGTTACGCCATCAAGCAGACGTGTCTTCTCCTCCTCATAGGCGTGTTTCTTCGCGTCTTCCGCGGAGACAGCATCGTCCAGGGCTTTTGTCGCGCGGTCGATAAACTCATCGAGTGCAACAGTGATTTTTGCCTGTGTCTCCGGCTTAAGTGTGTATCTCTGATACACCTCGTACAGATAGCCTTTGTTGCGCTCTTTCGTCCACTCGACGTCGAGATCAGCAATCTCAGAGAGCTTACTACACCCCGGGAGAAGCCAGTGCATACCAATTCTGTCGTCACTCGAATGGTACTCGCCATCCGTCTTAAGGTCGTTGAACATATCGTTGACATTTACAACGAACGGATTCCCGAGGTTCTTCTTGTAGTCCTTCGCGTGCTCGATGTCTCTTTCGATGACCCTTTTAGAGTAGGTTTTGATTTTCCAGCCAGCCAGTCCCATTACTTCGATTATCATAGCTTATCTCCTTCGCGGTTTGGGGTTGTCCGCGTCCCTTGTGATGTATCTATTATATCACGTTCGGTACAAAAAGTCAATAGCTTTCGGAGAAAAAGTACCGTATCTATTTGTAAATACTATATGAACAAGAAAAAGGAGCATTTCTGCTCCTTTCCCCGATCTCATAATGAAATCTTCAATATTTCAATCCACACCATCCTCGCGGATGGAGACACGCTCAGGATTTCTCCTTCGCAAAATCATTATATCACAGTTTCCCGGATTTGTCAAGCGTTTTCGCGAAATTCACGCCTTGAATTTCATAACTTTATCGAGCAGCTCCCGGTAAGCCTGACGATGCCACTCGATAAGCTCGTCGGTCACTCCGTCGACAGCTCCGTGCATGGTCATCGCCCGGTCGTACCACTCCTTAACCTTCCCGAGCCGGTACTTCGCGTCTTCGATAAACAGCGCCGCGAGTTCGGGCTTTCCTGCTTCTTTCGCGTCTTCGGCGTAGTCGTACGCCATCCCCGCGTCTTTGATGCCGTCGGTCGTCATCCAGATTACGCCCTTCATGATTTCATCTTTCATGCCTTCACCCTCCGATTATATAGTTGTAAAGCCTGTCGATATCGCCCGAGTTCACCGTCAGCGCGCCCATCAGCGGGATGTCAAAGGTAATCGCCCCGCGCTGAGCCTGCTTCGAAAACTCACGGTAAATCGCGTCAATGTCGATTTGATCCTGCTCATCTATGACTCCCATCGCAGAAACGACGGGATTTGTTTTCAATTGATTAAAAATCTCGGTCGACCGCGAGAGCATCCGCGACGCGCCTGCACCGAGGACCCATTTCCGCCAGTCGGGGATTTTCGACAGTATTTCGGTCTCGAGATACTTCTCGACACCCGCTTGCACTTGTGCCAATGTCACCATACGCACACCTCACTTTTCAAAGATGGGGGCGGCGATTGCCGCCCCTTGAAGCTTATCGGTTGCAGTCGCAGCCGCACCCACACTTCGGGATCGGGTTGTACGTGCTCTGCGCGGTGGTCGCCGTGCCGGTCGTGACGTCCGCGACCATCTTCGGGTAGAAGGTAGCGTTCGCGTAGGTAACGATGCTGTTGTCGCCGCAGCAGCGCTTCTCAGCTTCGTTGCGAATTGCGCCGTAGAGCTCATTCTTAACGCAGTTGATGTCGGTGTGGACGGCTTCGAAGCTGTCCACCATGCGCTGATTAGTGACTGCCTGAGCCGCGTCGGACGCCTCGAGCGCACGGGTCCTGCCGTCGAAGTACTTGTAGACTTCGAGCAACTTCTGATCGGTGTAAGCGTTCGCGTCCCTCAGCTTGACTTCGGTCTCCAGCTCTGCGATTCTCGCCGCCTGTCCCGCCTCATAGCGGTCGACGACGTGGTCTTCGTTGCAGCCGCCGTTTCTCCAGCCGCCGAAGAGCCCGTTCAGCCCGCCGCCGAGGAGCGCAAGCCCAGTACCCGCCGTGCCGATGATGCCGGTGGTCAGCGCCGCGTTTGCCTTACCGTTCGTTGCAAATTCTGCCATGTGGATTTCACCATCCTAAGTATATACTCGGAGTTTCCTCCGGCGTATATATTATAGCACGATTTTTGTGCAAAGTGAACGAAGAAAAACCGCCGCTTTCGCGACGGTTTCATGACATTTATATACGTGATTTGATTTTCTGCTCGCAGGCTTTGACAATCCGCTGAGTCTGCCGGACGGAAAGCCCGAATTCCTCCGCGAGGGGTTCGAATTTGATCCCATCGAGCCAGCGGCGCTTAAAAATATCTCGCCATTTCCGATCATGGATGCACTCATCAATGATTCGCGTCCACTCAGACCGCGTGAGGTCAGCCACGTCGTCAGCTTTCATTTCACGCCTCGCTTTCGGCGTCAGCGTCGGAATCTTTCTTGAACTGGTTGAACAGTTCCCACACGGTGGAGTCGATCAGCGCCTGCATGGCGTCGGCGTCGAGGGTCGCACCGCGAGCCTCGAGGAAGCTTTTCGCGTATTGGTACTTTGCCTTTTTGTCGATCAGTCCGGAACGCGCAGCCTCTTCCGCAGCCTGTACGGCGATTTCAGCCCAGCGGATCAGTTTCTTCTGGTCGCTCTCCGAGACTTTTGTCGCGAACAGCTTCTTGATCTTCGGGATCAGGAAAATCGTCACTGCCGCGAAGATCAGCTTCACTGCCAGTTCCAGTATCGGCGTTATATCCATCTTGTTCATGTTCAATAAATCCTTTCTTGCTTATCTCTTTGTTTTCGGTAATTTTGATGACGCTGCCGAGCGCGAGTTCCACAGCCCCGACGATCCCGCCGACCGAAAAAGCGGCGGTCAGGTCAGTGCCGGTGAGGGCTTGGAGGACGGCGATAAACGGGAGATATACGGCGAGGTAAATCAGGACCGCGAGTATCAGCCGCTTTAAGTACCTCATACTGCCACCCAAGAGTTGATCTCGCTGAGCAGCACTGCGCCGGTGCGGACCTGTCGGATGGTGTAGGTCTTGCCGACGAGCCGTGCGGGGACTTTCCGCCCGGTCGTGTAAAGGTCGCCGGGCTTTATCGTGTACTCGTCGCCGACCTTATAGGTTTTCTTCGGCGCGGGCGGCTTGACGCCGTACCCATAGTCGATGTCCACATTCCCGACGGCTTTCGGCATTTTGCACATACCGAATTGCCACAGCATGGCGTTCGAAAACGCGGGCGGGAGGTCGGTCGGCAGGACGGTATCGAAAGTCGCCTTGCCGTCTTTGCTTTTGTAGGACGCGATCCACAGCGCGTACTTCGACAGTCTGTCGGCGTTGAGCCGGTACAGCCAGTAGTCCGGATTTGTGTAAACTCCGGCTTTATACCCGCGCTTCGTCATTTCGTTGCAAAAAGTGTCTATGATGTCCGTCCGGAGCTTAGGATTATATGCCACTTTGTGCTTTTCGGCATATCGCTCGGTATCGTACTCAAAGTCATAAAACACTGGCAATTCGAGCCGATGCCCGCGCAGTGTCTCCGCGCACACCTCGGCTTCTCTCCGCGCGTCGGCGGTATCGAGAGCATAGCAGAACCAGTACACGCCGACGAGCATTCCCGCGTCTTTCGCCGCTTTGATGTGAGCTTCAAATTTCGCGTCGACCGCCGTTCCGTACCCGGCGCGGATGACACAGAAATCCACACCCTGTGACTTTATCGCGGGGAAGCTCCGGATGGTGTTGTGCCGGGAGATATCGATGCCTCTCATGGTTTATCCTCCCCCATCAAGATAATCTTCACTGCCTCGACGGTTTCTTCGACCGTCGCGACGCGCTTTTCGAGCCCTTGTGGCTGATCACCTGCCGTTTTTTTAATAGCAGTAATTTCGTCCTCTATTTGCTTGACCCTTTCACCCATCTCTTTTTTTGAGGGTTCGGTCCAGTCGAGGTACTTTTCCGGATGCTCCTTCAAGTCCTCGAGATCAATCGCCCCCTTCTCAGCGGCTATTTCTCTAAAGTCGCACTCCCAAACCCTCTGGACCGGAAGCAACTCGTCTAACTTCCTGTCTGTCCATCCACCGTTAAGGGCAATGAACGCATACACTCTCCCGCCATCTTCGATTATTCTGATGGCGGGCTGCTCTACATCGAAACTTGCCTTCATTTGATACAGCTCCTTTCATTCTAAACCCCGAGAAGATTCAATCGGCGGAGACGTAGCTCCAGTGCATGTTCCCGAGCCAGCTCCCGCAATTCGCGAAAGAACCACCGGCATCCAACCTGTTCCCGAGATTACCGCATTGCAAACACTCTCGCGTGACTCCGGAGGCGGCACTTTCCCCGCCATACCAGTAATCGCCAACGCCAACGCCTGTTCCGGTGCCCTTGGCAGAGGGGAAGGTCGCGCAGCTTTCCGGGCTGAAATCGATGTCACCTATCGAAAAATTGCCGGAATCTATATGCGCGATGTTGTGGTAGCTTGCCTTAATTGCTTCATCTGCGTCTGTGTGTTTTGTGCCGTCCGGGCAAACATATATGTCTTTAGTGTTGCCATCCGAAAATACAATCACCGTGTCGCTCGCCACCGTATAACCTCCGACCATGTACTCGATTCCCTGTACACGATATGGACGTTTGCCATCCGCGTTGCTCGTCAAGCTGCCGTCATGATGCCTGAGAACAGCATCCGTGGTGCCACCGTGCCATAACATGGATGAGATATACACAGGCGAACTGAGGGTGTCATTCAGGGCGACTGGTGTGGTTGTGAATCCCGTTTCGACGTCAAGATAGATTGCGCTATTTGCGTCATCAAGTGCCTCGATTTTTGTGATTTTTGCGCTATCAGCGTATTTATGCATGTTTGCAGCTCCCCGATCAATGGTAACTGTGCCACTCGATACACCCCCATAGCCAACCGATACCCGGCTGCCGACAAGGAGTTTTGCCGCATCGGTTTTTGAAGCAGGGAAATACTTAAGTGCATCCGACCGCTCGATGCTTGCAGCAGCCTGAAGTGAATAATCCGATGTACCGGCAAAGATATTCTGGGTAGACTTCTGCGCATACTTAATTAGAATGAAAATGATCTGCCACGTGTTGCGCTCGATTCGGGCGCCCTCATACCCCTCGCCCTTTTTGGCATACTCGGTAATCATTAAGTTGTGTGATATACCGCGTGCCGGTACCAGTCCGGGAAGCGAACGTAGAAGCCCGTCCTGTCCGCGCCCGGATATGTACTTTGAATGAATGACATAAGGGTAGAGTCTGCCGTTGCTTTTAGCGGTGCTCCACAGCGTGTATCCGTCCCTCGGGCAATCAGTAATCGACACGATAGTGTGGGTCGCTATATTTGATTTATCCCACTTGACATACGGGGCCATCTGAATAACACCCACATCAACGTTGCCCTCGGTTGTATACGCGTCGTCAAATCCTTCTATCGCCGTGGGGTATTTGTGCCCGTACTTATCGGTCTTGTAGTTGCAGTTATACCACTTAAAAAGTGGAATCTCTGCGTAGTCGTCCTGACCCTCGACGGTATCGGTTGACGGCTCACAGACAAGCCTGGCATTGTCATCAAGCTTCTCACACACGGTCGTCGGATTTGCCGCGAAGGTTGGGACTTTAACCGAATAGACCTTGCCAGTGCGGGGGTAGCGGAACAACACATCAAGGATGTCGGCTTTCGTTTTGTAAAGTTCGGCGATATTCTCGGTGTTCTTCGCGATCTGTGCCGCGCTGTCCGCGATTTCCGCGGCTTTTTCGGTCGCGGTCGCGGCGGCGGTTTCGGCGGCGGTTTTCGCGGCAAGAGTGTCGGTTTTGGTCTGGTCGATATCAGCTTTCGCCTGATCGATTCCGGCTTTGACTTCGTCAATCTGCGCTTTGATCTCTGCCGCGCCCGCCCTCGACGTCTCCGCAGCGACGGCGGATTCCCCGGCAGAGGTCGCGGACCCGGCGGCGGCAGTGGCAGCTTTCTCTGCGTTGCCCTGTGCGGTCTCGGCGGCGGTTTTCATTTCGGCGACGGCTTCGCGGTCAGCGGCGGTCTTCCCGGCGTTGTCCTGCGCGTTCGTCGCGGCGTCCTCGGCGCGTTTTACGGCGTCCGCAAGTCCTTCGGCGGATTTCGCGGCGGCGGCGGCGGCGTCCTTCGCGCCTTTTTCGTGCGTTTCGGCGGCGCTCGCGCTGTTTGCCGCGTTCGTCGCGGACGTCGCGGCGTTTTGTGCATTTTGCCCGGCAGTCGCCGCGGCGGAAGCAGCATATTCAGCATTCTGCTTAGATTTCGTTTCAGCGGCGAGGGCTGCCCGCGCGTACTCGGCGGCGTTGTCCTCGGAGGTTTTCGCGGCGGTTTCGGATGCTTTCGCATTTTCTTCCGAGGTTTTCGCGGCGTTTTCAGAGTTTTTCGCTTCCCGCTGCGAGATTGCCGCCTCGGCGGCGAGCCGGTTTACCTCGTCGAGAAATTCGTCGTAGGGGTCGGTTTCCGGCGACCCGGTGAGAGACTTAGCGACCGCGGTGTCGTAGACCCACGTTTTCAGCCTTACGTCCCCGGCGTAGTATGCGAGTTCGCACGATCCGCGCCCGGCGTTCTGAGTGTCGGCGGAGGTGAGCGACCATTCGACAGTGTCGCCGTTTTCCGTCACTGCCGCGGGGTAGACGTTGGATTCTCCGGCGCGGCGGGCTGAGAGCCGGAAAGCGCCGTCGCCGAATTCCGCCCGGACACCGGATACGGAAAAGATCACTTTCCGGGCAAGGTTTTCGCCCTGTCGACCGAGCATGA
>ERZ1034855.115-NODE-115-length-43259-cov-17.513679_pt1 | contig 43259 bp, 75 predicted proteins | sample MGYA00520699_ERZ1034855 | MGnify/ENA primary metagenome ERZ1034855 (study PRJEB33766, sample SAMN09781730) | gut metagenome | biome: gut microbiome | host: Homo sapiens | place: Madagascar | study: EMG produced TPA metagenomics assembly of the PRJNA485056 data...
TCGCCGGACACCCACGCATTGCCGGACACCCGCGCATCGCCGGACACCTGCGCATCGCCGGACACCTGCGCATTGCCGGACACCTGCGCATCGCCGGACACCCACGCATTGCCGGACACCCGCGCATCGCCGTACACCCACGCATTGCCGGACACCCGCGCATCGCCGGACACCTGCGCATCGCCGTACACCTGCGCATCGCCGTACACCCACGCATTGCCGGACTGATCGAGGTTCTCCTCTTTCTCAACAAAGCCTCCGAGTTCTCCCTCTTCAACGTCTCCAAAGGCTACCAGAGCCTTAATTCTAAAAAGCGTTCTGCCGAACTTCACAATGCTTTCGGCTGTTAATTCATATTTCTTCATTCCATATCCTCCATCCCGTACATCATTGGTATCATCGCCAGCGCCGCCAGCACACTCGCCACACCCATCGTGGAATAAGGCACTGTGATCGCGAACACTCCCCAGAAGCCACATGCGAGTGTTACGATCCGCGCGAGGTACTTGATCGCCTGCCGAATCATCATCTGGCGCTTCTTCGCGCGGATCCGGCGCTTTGCTTCGCTCTGGCACATAATTAGAATCATTGACTTCATCTTTTTCTCCTCCTATATCGTTGGCATTAAGAGGAGCAAGACGAAAAGTACCAGCCCCATCAAGCCGAACAGCCCAAGCAACTCGAAATCTTCTCTTTTCATCTCATCCCCTCCTATCTATTCATCCACGCGGCGATGATCCACGCTAAGTTGCTCCCCACCGCGAACGCCGCTGTTATAGTCCACGCGATCATCCACTTGATTGTTTCCATTCTCGCCTGCGTGATCACTTCACTTGCCAGTGGACTATCTTTTGTACTCTCATCCATCTTTATTCACCTTTCTTGTCGTGTTTTTCGTTATCGATGCGGTCCGCCCATACACACAGCCATGCAAGCGTACCAACGGCTCCAATCATGGCTCCCAAAAGGAACATTGCCATTCCTCCCACCTCCCTTACAGATAATCTGCTTTCTCACTGTCCGGAACCTTGCCGATCTGCATCAGAAGCCACAACTCTCCGGATCGAAATGTTGCTGGATTGCGGAGGCGATTGTAATAGGTACTGATCTTAAGCCCCAGGCACTTCGCCATCTTCTCATTGTCGTACTGCTTCTGCGCCTTGACTTTGGCAATCAGTACGCGGATGTTGTCGCTCTTCTCTTTCCCATACGTGACTTTCATGCTCTCACCTCTTTATTTGTCTTTATGATCCTTACAGGCTTCCGTATTGCAGTCGATCACCCCAGCCATATAGCCGAGGATATAATGCTTTTTATCTTCCGGGAGCTTGTCGATCTGTGTTGTTACATCTCTGATAAGGTTTCTTTTTTCGTCTGACATATATTTACCCCCTTTCGGCTGTTCTATTCTTCATCTTCAAGGATGTCTGTCACATCGACATCCAATGCACGGGCAACCCTTCCCAGTGTTGCCGGTCTCACATCTCGTCCGACAATCACATTGTTTACTGTCGGTCGAGGCATGGCGGACGTTTTTACCAGATCCTCCGTGTTCATACAAGCTCTTGCCATTGCAAGTTCGAGCTTTTTTCTGTTTGCTTTCATCTTTCCCCTCCTCGTTATTTTTATATTTGAATCTGTTTGACTCTTTTCGGTTGCGCTTGCCGTTCGTTTGTGTTATCATTGTTATGCCTAATGGCAAAAGGAAGGAGTGGTTTTCACGACCAAACTTTTGATTTTGCCTGCTCCCTTTGCTTTTAATCCGTCCGCGCTGATACCGAGACAGTTAAAACAGGTTAAAGACGGCTCTGACTGTTTTGTCAGCGATTAGGCATGTTGCAGATTCAAGACTGCGAAAGTGACAAGGTGCTTCAAGAAGCGACCAGTGTCGTTGGTTGCGATTTTTTATCTGCAAAGCATATAGGGTAAACAAACTTGATGATGATCTGGTGGGAACGACACTCCCATCAGATTTTTTCATTTGCGGCAAGCGCTCAAGGCTTGTATGACCTTGTGTTATTATAGTATCTCACTTTGTTAGATTTGTCAAGCGTAAATCTAACAAATGTTTGACACAGTTAGATTTGTATGGTATTATACATTATAGATAAGGAGGTGAGAAAATGAACACCAGAATCCAGGCGGTCCGAAAGTCGTTTAAAATGACGCAAGACGAATTTGCCGAAAAGATTGGATTATCCAAAAACTTTGTTTGGATGATAGAAAAAGGTGACCGTATACCGAGCGAACGGACAATCAAAGACATCTGCAGGGAATTTAAAGTCAACTATGATTGGCTTGTGAACGGAACCGGAGAAATGTTCCAGGATGACGATAGCGATGCGCAGGCTATCGTAGATTCCGTCATGACGGGAGACAATGACTTTGCGAAGAAGATTCTTGTTCAGTTCGCAAAGTTGGACGAGAACCGCTGGCGGCAGATCGAAGAGATCTTAAATGAACTCAAAAAAGAATAGCATTCAAAAAGGAAGAGCCGAGGATTCATTCCCCGGCTCTTCTGCTATTCTCTCAGATAAAGATACAATAATAATTTGTATACCCGTTTCAGTGTCTGATCCGTCTGCACCTTATCCAGCAAGTCGATGATTTTCTTCTTATAATCCATCCGTGTACCTCTCTTTCTCGAAAAATGTCAAAATTGAACAGCAACATTGTCTTTACTTCAATTATTTGTAGTGTTATGATGAGTATATGCAAATATTTGAAGTTTATGCGAGGTGATGAGTATAAAATTTCTGTATTGGCTCTTTGTTGGCTGGTGGATATGGCCGTTCAAAATCATGTGGTGGACAATTTCACTCCCATACCGGCTATACAGGTGGATCCGGCGATCCCGCGTGAATCATTTCGGCGCGAGATATTATTCTGATTCTCCCGGCATGGACGGGCATAATTATGAATATTACTGCGCGGAACTACTCAGAAGAAAAGGATTTTCAAAAGTCAGCGTAACCAGAGGGAGCGGCGATCAGGGAATCGACATCATAGCTTATGGCAATAAGAAAAAATTCGGCATACAGTGCAAGTTCTATTCCAACCCGGTCGGGAACTCCGCGGTTCAAGAGGCTTATACCGGGGCGAAGTTTTACGGGTGCAATGTGGCGGCGGTGATGACAAACAATGGATTCACAGAGTCCGCTATGGAGTTAGCGGCGGCAACGGGAGTCTTGCTGTGGGGAAACAGTACGATCACATATCCGGTTCACAAGGTATCTCTGAGATTCCACATCTTGAAAATAGCCGGAATTTTGGCTCTTGGAATTGGGGTTCTTGGGATTGCACTATGCATAGAATTTTCTGAAGGTTTGAAAAAACTGGATATGTTTTCTCTAATATTCTGTATTATCATGTCAGCCGCAGGAACACTATCAGTCCTACAAGCAAAGGTTCCGGCGATCTGGCGTTACTCATGTGCTCTATACGGAGTACTCGCGGTGCTGATTATCTCCCGCGCGTCCGAGACGATGCCCGTGCTCATCACCCTTGCCGTTATGGCGCTCTTATCCTTGCGTCTGAGCCGCACGCCAAAGGAAAAGCTCTATGAAGAGGATCAAGCCGAAGAACCTCCGGTCTTTCCGGATACGGCTAAGGCTGATAATCAACCCACAGAAGTTCCCGGTCTGCCGGAAGATTTTGAAAGTGGAGATTGGTTCCGTCATGCCATGCCGTTTGAGGCTGATTCTTCTCCGGTTGCAATACCGATCGCAAAAGATCCGGAGAAAGTCGAAAAGAAAGAGAGAAAATATCACATGGAAAAACGAATGAACAAAAAAGATCTGATTGCCTTTGCGAAAATGTGCAATGCGCAAATGGAGCATGATGAAGAGATGGAAAGATACAACGATATGAAAAAATAATTTGCTTTTGCGAATAAAAAAATTATATTTGTGCATACTACAAGTGAAAAAACGGTCCGGTGCTGGTACACCAAACCGTTTCCATAGTTCCAGAGGTTTACACTTCCGAAACCTACACGCATAGTGTAACACCTTCTGGACAGTCACGCAAGCAGAATCGAAAGATTTTGGTGGCTGTTATTTTTTTACGCTTAAGGAGGTATTCTACATGGCAACAGCAAAAAAATTACCGTCAGGATCATGGAGGTGCCAGGTATTCTCACACATTGAGACATCTATTGATCCGAAGACCGGAAAAAAGAAGGACAAACGTATTTACAAGAGCTTCACCTCGGATGTGCCGGGGCCGAAGGGAAAACGTATTGCGGAACAGATGGCGGCTCAATGGGCCGCTGAGAAGGAGAATGCAACGAGTGTGCAGAATCTCACGTTGGGGGAAGCGATCGACCGTTACACTGATGAGAGGTTGTCCCTGCTATCACCCAGAACGGTTATGGACTACCGCCGGACCCGGAAGAAGGACATGCAGGAGCTGATGAATCAGAAGGTGCCTACATTGACGCAGGAGCAGGTGCAGATTGCAATCAACGCCTTTGCCGCAAATCACGCACCCAAGACAGTGCGTAACGCTCATGGACTGATCGCTGCTGTTTTAGGCGTGTATCGTCCGAATTTCGCATTGAACACCAAGCTCCCGGAAAAAGTACGTCCGAAGATCTACGTGCCTACAGACGCGGAGATACAGCGTCTTATGGAGTGCGCAAAAGGGACAGAGTTGGAGATCCCGATCCTGCTTGCGGCATTCGGTCCGATGCGGCGCGGGGAGATCGGTGCGCTGACATCCGACGATATCTCCGGAAACATGGTCCACATTACGAAGAATATGGTCTTGAACACGGAACGTCAATGGATCATAAAAACGCCGAAATCTTACGCCGGTGATCGCTATATTGATTTTCCGGACTTTGTAATTGAAAAGATAAAGGGGAAAAAGGGAAGGATCGTTTCGCTGGATCCGAATCAGATCACAAGGAAGTTTCATGATCTTCTCAAGAAAAATAAAATGGAGCTGTTCCGCTTCCACGATCTCCGGCACTACTCCGCATCCATCCAACACGCGTTGGGGATCCCGGATGCCTATATCATGAAGCGAGGGGGATGGGGGAACGATGGAACCCTAAAAGAAGTGTATCGCCATACAATGGATGACAAAACCATGTCGATGAATGAGATAGCAAACACGCATTTTTCAGAGTTATGCAACACGAAATGCAACACAAAATAAAAAGAAGCCTGTATTTACAAGCTTCTTTCAATGCCGGTGACCGGACTTGAACCGGTTTATAGGGCGATAAGGGAATTTCTTGAAAATACAGGGGTTCCTTGAAATTCCCTTATTTTATGCGGCTTTTGGGTGTACAATCAAGTGTAGTTATCTACACTTGATTGACGTACTCTTTACTATAATTGTAGATCTATGCAACACGAAATGCAACACGAAATCTATTACAGATCCCACCGCTCTAACGCGCCCTCTGTCCCCTTCGCATGCCAGAGTGCGCCTTGGTACTCTCCGGACTCTTCAAGGTAATACCAGTCACCTACACCCGTTTTGGTTCCATCAAACTGCACCCAGCCGGTCAGCATATAACCAGATGCGCCAAAGAGGTAGTAGTGGCGGTTGATTACTTTCCAACACATCTTCGGATAAGACCCATCCGCATTCCGCCACCACCAGCCGTGAGCGTCGTGTACCCAGCCTTGCGGCAGATTCTCCGTCTCTTTCTCCCACGTTGCCATAAAAGCATCTGGCGTGGCGTACAGGGACTTGATCTTGCTCGTGCCGCTGCCCCAGTCTGGGAGCTGAAAGTGTGGCTTGTCCGGGATAGATTTCCAGTTACCGCCCCACTCAAGCCCGAGGGAGACTCCGATCGCACCTACACGTGAGAAGAAACCGTCAGCGTCATAGTATGCGCCACGGCCGTCAGCTCGGTAGATGTCAAAGGCGGTTCCCCACTGGTGGAAGGAACTATAGCTGGATCCGCGAGCGTTCGTCACCTTGTTTCCCGGTTTCGTTCGCCCATGCGCATAAAATGCATCCTGCTCTGCCACGGTGCGGAAGGTCTCGCCGATCTTGATTTTTAATCCTTGATCGGCGCATTTCTGTATCAACTCAGCCGCGAGTTTCTGGAGCCGCGGATGGCATAATGTAATATCTCGCATAAATTTTCTCCTCGTCTAAATATTCTCAACAACAATCACGCGGTATGTGTCATTGCTAAAACCGGCAGTGACAGGTAACTTGAACCCGGTAGCGCTCATTATGCAATCATTGGCTCCTATTACATAAGCTTGATCTGCGTTAGCATCATTATCCCCCTGCCCCATATTAGTAAACACATATCCGCGTTCGGTTGAACCAAAGCCAGCATTCCCAACAAATCCATTGTTGTATGATGTGCCGCCAGACAAATAATAAAACAAAGTATATTTTTTAGATAATTGAGAAGGGAAATTTCCTTCTATATAATAAATATTGGAACGTACAACATCGTTTGCTCTTTTAAAAGATCCCCTTTGCGAGCTTCTTGATACCGTCATATCAACCGCTTTCACTCCTGGAATTACAATGTTCCCTGTCATATATTTCCCTAAGCACGAGATAGTCTGCTGCGTTTCTGATAAAGCAACTTTCCCGCCGCTCATATCTTCGATAGCCCCCGGAAAGAGTCTTCCGTTCGCATAAGCGTTCTTTCCGACTCTTAAGTCCGCAGATGTTCCAGTTGCAGCCGTTTGGCTTGCCAAGCTCTGAGCGGACACTGTACCGCCGGTATAATGCCCCTCTAAAAGTGTTACGGACTGACCTGCGGCAAGCGTTCTATTCAGTGCGCCTCGCTCCGGCATGGTTCCGGCTTCTGCCTCGTCGTTGCTGTCACTGGTGATCGCTGTTACGCCGGCGAGAACCTGGCTCTTTTTTGCTGTGCAGTCAGAGGAGTCCGCACCGGATCCGCCGTACTGCTTTAAAAATGCATCTGCCATTTTATTTCTCCTTTCTTATTATTACTGTCACAATTTTATTTTCTTTACGTTTATATTGGCGTAGGGTTCCATACCCCTACGACCTTTTTCTTTTGGCGGCACCCCGCTTTCCCCCGGTGCCGCCGTTTTTGTGTCTTCCTGTCCTCGCTCAAATAACAATTTGAGTAATATTAAAGTTGGTTTTAAAAAAAGAGATTCCAATACAGTTCAGCTTGAAGGTTTTACCGAAGAAAACGTAGAAGGAATAGCTATCCAAGCAACCAAAGATGGTAAATTTTATGCGTCTGGAAAATTTGACGGCACATGGAACTCAGCCGTTGGTCTTGCTACAAAGGATGATTTTAATTATACCGATGTTAGAATTGCAACGTCGGCAAATAATTCCATTGTTATTACTGGAGCGCCAAAAGGCAGTGAATATATACCTGTTATTGTTGCACACAAGGAGACGAATAACTGTCAAGACACTGTTGCATACGATGGCGGTATATGGAAAATATGTTCAACCGTTTCTCAGGAAACTACAATCCGCTTTCACCATATGCCGATTAGCTAAACTATCTATTTCAGCTGTATTGCAATCAAATTCCCATTGTCTTGTGAGAGAGATCAGGCAAAATAATTTTTATGATTTAAAGTGATAGATAGCATTTAAAGCACAACAACTCCATGAACATGCACATAATCACCAGCTGCAATTTGGTTAGATTGTGTCAATATTGCTCTATTACCTATATATCCATAAATGGCAGATGAAACAGAGTATTCCCCGCCTTTTCCCAGCAGAAATACTGCTCCTTGATTTTTGGGACTATCCGCAAATGTTAAAAGAGTGTTTTCAGTGGTTGTTACCTTAATCTTGGCAGCAATGATAATTAAATTGCCGACTTTATATGATTTGTTAAACACAATACTTTTTCCATTTCCTGCCGTGACAGAATAATCAGTAGGTGTTAAATCATCCTTTGTGGCAAGAAAAATCGGATTGCCCCACTTGGTTTTAGAAGCATATGGATCATATGGCACAAGTACGCGCTGTTTTGCATCGTGCGCTGTATATTCTTGAATAATATATCCGTCTGTTTTTCCTCCTGCCGAGCGATATACTTTTAAATCAAATGCCCTACTAAGTGGACAGTTCTTCAGCGTTGCGGCAACTGCGTTTGTAGCGCAAGCATAATTCCCAGGTTCTGTATATGTGTACATATCGGCGTTATTCGGTATTATTTCCGCGCCGTACAGCGTCCATCTATTACTCAAATTATTATTAACAGTTGAGATGTCACCGGCGTTCTTCGTTACCTGAGACTGTAAATCTTTGATTACATCAACGGCAGAGTTGAGTGCATCCGTGACGCGTTTGATTGCCTGTTCCGGTTTATTCAGATGCTCCGCATCAATGTCCGGAGAGGAGTTGTCTACCCAAGTAGTGGGAGTGTAGACTTCGATTTTTGCGAGTGCATCAGCAAGAGCCTGTGCGGATGCGAGGGAAACTGTATTTTCTTCTGACTGTGTGCTGGTCTCGTTTTTCTCTAATTCTTCCATGCTGTTCCTCCTTATGATCTGTGGATTTCTATAGGCAAGTCAAGGTTCGGCTTGTCGAAATTGCAGTATGCCGTGAGCTGTCCGTCTCCGGCAACGATCCGATCCACTTTGTTCCATTCCTTCCGACGTGCTTTTTTGCTTGCCTTAGATGTCAGATCATCGGTGCAGGAAATATCCGGGCGGTCTGTGTCCTTAAGTCCATCAACAGTGATCGTCTGCATGTATGGTGCACTTGCGGTCCATCCTCCGGCCGTCAATGTGCCGGTACGTACATCATAGAGTCGGTTTATTGCCATGTTTGTCGCGTTGATATCTTCGGATTTGAACGGATCCCCTTCCTGCGTGTATACAGTCTGATCCACGAGGGAAATTGTCCCGTCCGAGTTATTCACCTGATTGTATTTTCTGTTCCCTTCATAGATATCATCCTTATAGTTCGTTTTTAATGCCATGTGTTACCTCCTGTCTCCGATTGGCTTTGTCCCCAGACGGAACGCAAGCCGCCGCGCCCCGGACATGGAGGACTGATACATCTCATAGATATCTGCAAGAATCTGCTCGATATTGTTGGCTTCCGTAACGGACTGATATTCGATTCTCTGCGGCGTTGCCGGGGTCGTTGGCTTTGTGAAGTATGCTTCTCTCAGCGCCTGTATGTTGCCACGGATCCGCTGCATATCGCTGTCGGTACGGAAATCGCGCATTGTCCAGTCCGTTTTTGTATTGATGTCAACAAGCAGAATGTCCGCAAGATCACGGCAGGCTGTTTCTACACGGTTGAGATCCGTATAAGCAATACAGCCTTTTTCTGTGCGGTTTGCTACATCGTCCGCCGTGCGATCTGTTATCAGAGTCTCAAAAACACTCATCCTATCTCTACCTCCGCTGTCATTTCCCGTGTGAATGTGAAATCCATCTTTTTAATGGCTCCGATCCGTGTCCCGTCAAAGTCTGTATCTACTGAAACGATATCTCCCAACTCTTCCTCATTGAGTAAGACACGGCAGGAAACAGACTCGTTGCTGCTGTAATAATCGTATACACGGTTCAGAACTTCATTCACATTCTGAGGGTTTACGAGTGTCGCATCCTTCACTTCCACGAGATTCTCATTCTGCGATATGTTAGGGTTCGCTTTCTCATACAGGGTTGTCATGTGGGTGTATTTCTTGCCAGTTAGAACTACTTCTCCGCCGGTTCCGGTAATGATCGCCCAGTTATCTCCGGACGAGCTGATCGTGCCTCCGGTGATTGCAAGATCATAATGGGCTTCCGAAAATGTAATCTGAGCCGTCCCATTCAGAGTATCTTTGTAGAGTTCCTCCGATTCCGAGGATTTCACGTAAGTGTGCGCGTATACCTTTGCGCCGGTGGTGATGTCGCTGTGGTCGATCGTCAGCCCTGATAGAGTGTTGGACTTCGTAAAATTCTGTTTCGTGACTCTCATGCCCGGTACAAGTCCTTTTCCCGGATGGAGTCCCATATGTGGCTTTATGATGCCTGTATTCCGAGGATATATATACAGATTGAGATCATACGCGGTGTTGACGGATGCCCCGATCGCAAAAGCAACTTGAGCAAGCGCGTCACGCCTGCGACAGACCGGAAGATATCCGCTTACTGTCAGATTTTCCAAGGTCTGATCAAGGAAATAATCAATCCCCTGTCCTTCGAAAATAGCCGCTATGACGTTTTTGACCGGTTCATTATTGTATATACCGCCCATAAAGTCTGTCGTGTCTAAAAGCCCCACAGCGTCCTCGGTATTAACTTCATAGTCCGTTTTACTTACACGTTTTCCAGATTTAAGATAAAAAATACCGATGATATTTTCATCAAAGTATAATTTCATCTGTTGGCGGCGCTGGAAATTGAATGCAATGCTCGACTTACTCCGGATCGTGAAACTTAGTGTGTTGATACTAAGTTCTTCGCTGATCGGGCTCATCTCTATAAAGCAATCTACATTCTTCGCTTCATCATCCAGAAATGTACGCCCAAGTCCATACTGGATATTCGATAAAAACACCGGTCTGAACGGTCTTGATGTCTTTTCAAAGGTGATCGTGATCCTATTGTAATACTCCTCTGGATGATAACAGAAATACTCATACCCGTCCGGATGGAACGTCTCAGAGGATAATGTCTCGCCGTCACGATACCACGTGATGGTGAGCTGAGAGCAATAGTCCCCGGAATGATCATTGAACACTAGAGAGATGCCCTGACTGCTGTACTTATCTGAAAATGTCGCGGTCAGCGTAGGAGGCTCATATTCACTACCTGGATACAGTTCGGAATGCGGAACCAAGCCACCCGTGGGGCGGATGATTCCGTGCGGGAAATCCCCGTTTTTATCCGATACCAGCCGAGATATATATCCGACTTCCGGGAAAACATCATAGTTCTTATACCCCTCATTCAGTAAGGAATACCCCGGATAGTTCAGTGCCACATCTGGGAAGGAATATTTCTTTTTCAGATCGCCCAGCCGCCCGCCATCATTCACGCTGTACTCTGCGTTTTCTTTCGCTCCGAGGGCGATATCTCCATATACGATCTTGAGCCCGCCAGCATCCACAAGCCTGTAGTTTGTGATCTTCGAAATCCAGATATGGCGATACGGCCGTGAAGTGTGAAGGAATGTGATTTCCACCTCATTATGGAGCTTCACGGATGCTTCACAAAAATATACGCTTGATGTCGGGGAAAAATCCATGTTTTCCACAAGAGTACCGCTTTTATACCACTTAATATTAACTATATCCGCATAGTCGCCGGAAACATCGTTAAAATTCAGCGTAATCCCTCTGGAAGTCTTGAGCCTGTCAAAATGGATCCGAAGAATCGGAGGATCCACAAAATCTCCGTTCGCGTCTGATATCTGGCTACTGATATACCCACTTTTTCCCTCCGGGATTCTGCCCGGAGTGTTTTTGTAGCTGCCATTCAGAAGAGCATAGCCTGGAAGGAGATAGGCATACCCAGGAATCGGATTTTCCTGGTTCGTGAGTTCACTTGTGGAGGAATAATACTCTTCCCCATTCGCTGATATTGACACATCCCACTTCATGTTATCTCCTTCTCTGCGGTTCCATCGCTACAAAGTTGAGTTTAAGATTATCATCATAGCCCCACAAATTAACGCCCTCTCTGCGGATCATGGTGTCGTTTGCTTCTGTGATGTATGCCTTAAATGATAACGTTTCCTGTCCGTACGGAAAAACAAGATCATGGCTATCTACCGGAGCGCTTACCACATCATACAGCCTGTCGTAATCCTGATGCTTTCCTTCTTTCGCGGCAACTTCGAGAGTGTAATTGTAATATGTTCCGATGATGTCTCTATGCATTACTCCGTCAAGCGTGCGCCCAGAGTTGCCCGTATCGGTTACTTTTGCGTTTCTCGAGAGTTTCATGACATTTACGTCATATTCCACTCCATCCACGGTAAACACTGTAAAATGGCTCATCGGCTTCCTCCTGTTACAAGTCTCACGCTTCCGCGGTTGTTCTCTGCATCAATTACGGGTTTCAATACTCGCCCAAGCTGCGCAAGGTTTCCCTCGAAGCGAATCACGACTTGACGGTTTCCGCCTACTCCGCTTTCTGCGAGTGCTTCCATAAGTGCCTGTTTCATTGTGCTGAGCGGAGAAACGACCTCAGTTTCCTGCTTGTTATCTCCCAGAATCGCCGCAAATTCACCCGCGCGCGGCGGCACCACCGTACCGGATGCCAGACGTGGCAAATGTACCTTGCTTACGGTCGGAATGTCCAGACCGAAGGATTCTCCGCCGATTCCCGGAACCCAGTCAGGAATATCAAAGCTCAGATTGTTGAGTGCGCTGATCATCTTATTCAGTGCATTGATGACACCGTTCACCATCGACTCCACACCGCCGAGAATTGTGTTGATAACGGATTTCATCGCTCCCCAGATGCCATTCCATATGGTGCTGGTCTCTGATTTTAGCGTTTTCCATGCGGCTACAATACTGTCTTTGATCGCCGTGAATTTCGCCGTTGCGTTGCTCCGAATCTCCTCCCACTTCGTTGCAAGTGTGCTGTGGATAGATCCCCATGCGCTCTCGGTGCTGGATTTTGTCTCGTTCCAACGTGTTGATACAGTTTCCTTGATCGCCTGGAACTTCTCACCGGCAGATGTTTTGACCGCTGTCCATGTACTTTCAAGTCCGCTCTTAATACTACTCCATTTCTCCTGAGTCTTCTGCTTAGTCTCGTCCCACTTAGTGATGATCTTATCTTTAATTTCTGCAAATTTCGTGATAACGGAGGAAATGAAATTGCTGATTCCATTTCGGAGTCCCTCCATGAGGTATTGCCCCATTTCCATCATGACTGTGGATGGACTGTGAATTCCGAATGCAGACTTGAACCCGTTAATGAATGGTTTGAAGATGTTATTCACAATCCAAGAGCCTACACTCTTGAGCGCGTTAACAATACCATTGTAAAGCCCCAGTACAATATCCCCGCCGGACGCATCAATATAACCAGAGAAATAGCTGACAACGCTGTTCCACGAGTTCACCATAACGTCTCCAAGACCTTTTAAAAGGTCTATGCCGGATGCTATCGCCGTTCCGATCAGTTCACCGACCGAGCCGAAGACACTCGCATAGTCAAATCCTTTTAAGATTCCGCCAATTGCATCAATAATTCCCTGTGGGATAGATCGCCAATCTACACCTTTGAATAATCCAGTGATAAGCTGAACAGCTCCAGATATAAAGTGAGAAACTGTACTGCTCAATGTACTCCAGCTGAATGTAGAGAAAAATCCGGTAAGTCCTGCGGTGATTGCCGTTCCGATGCCCTTCCAGTTCGTAGTAGATAGGAACTGATCCAGTTTACTCATACCGAAGTTCACGCCGTTGCCGATCTGAGATCCAATATAGTTTCCTACGCCTTGCCAGTCCTCAGCGGCTACCATCTGCCGGATCTTATCTGCCATCTCCTTTATGGAGGAGCTGATCTGTTCGGTTGTAAACATATCCTTTGGGTTCGTGGAACTGCCTCCACCACCGCCGGAATCACTACTTTTTGATCCAATCTGTTCTATTGTGTCAAATGATGCCAGGCTCTTTTCTGCTTTCTTTGCCGCCGATCCCGTCTTTTTTAGGGAGTCCGCATAGTTTTCCTGTACCTTCGTAGCTTTAACAAAGGTGCTTTGCCCGGTAAGGGCGGAGAAAAACTGTCCAACCGCTGTTGCCGCTGTTGTCAAGAGGCTGATCAGATAGTTCAGCACCGGAGCTACTGCGGTAAGGATCGGGGCGAATGCTGTCGCAAGTGCGTTCTTAAGCTGCGCCAGCGATCCCATAAGCCCGGAAACCGTGCTGTTTGTGCTGCCGGAATACTGGACAAGATTCTTCATTCCGTCTGTGACGGCACTTCTGATGCGGTTAAAGAGGGCGAAGAGAGAGCGGATACCGAATGCATAGCTCAGCATTTTTTTAAAGCTCACTGATGTTTTTCCAAGATTTTTTTGAAAATCTCCTGTGGATTTTGAAGCTTTTTTTGTTTCGCTATTGTACTCTTTCGTCTTTTCATTAAGATCTGCGTAGGAGGTTTTCAAACGATTAAGAGTGTTTTCCAATGCAGCCTGCGCTGATGTGTACTGAGCCATCGTCTTCTGGCCGGATTCGGTATCTATTCCTGTTGTATAAGCTCCACCAGAGGATTCCAGCTTTGCCTTGGCTTGCTGTGCTTCTTCCAACTTCTGCCGCAACATGTCAATGTCGTATTCCATCGCCTTAAATGTCTGACTATTCCGGTTTCCGCCAATCTCCACAAATTTAATCTGGCGTTCAATTGCTGCATCAAGCTTTTTGCTTACAGAATCGATTTCCTTGTTGAGATCTGTATACTCCTGTGTAGGTATCTTCTCCCCCTTAAGATCCTCGACTTTTGATTTAAGCTCCTCTACTTTACGAGCCTGTTCATCATACTGGCTGTTGAGTTTCGCGAAGGAGTCTGCCTGCTTCTGCAAGGCGATTTTAGCCTTGTCCCCGATGCCAGAGACAGACTCGGCCATCCGGCGTGCTGCGGCCTCAACTTCTTTCGTACCGGCTACAAGCCCATCATCGCTGATCGATGTATCAATGAGTATTGTTCCGTCTGCCTGTCCCATAATTCATCTCCTTATAGCCACTTCTCAAGAGCTGCCATCTCCTTCTTTTCTTCGGCACTTAGTCTCTTGCGAATGCCTACCATGTCCGCATTTTCCCGTTCGAATTCTTTTTCCCACTTCTCTAATTTTTTATGCTTGGCTTTTTTCTGCCGGATCGCAAGGATCTGGGAAAAAAGTCCGTCTCCGATTTCCATAAAAAATCCCAGAAACGTCCACCAGTGAAGGAATGGGGCAGAACGAACCTCCATTCCTGCAACTTTGTTGACCGCAGGAATGATGATCCGAGAATCCTGTTCCCAGTCAATCAGCCGAGGGCTGTTCTTTTTATCTCGTATACCACCGTCGATAAAGTCAGCAGCTTTCTTACAGGCTTCCTCCCGGAGCTCTCTCGGGATCTGCTCAAAATCTTTGTACAGAATTTCAAACATAATTTCCTGCTTTTCTCTATCTGTCCAATCTGGATCCTCGCAAGCTTCCAAAATTCCAATAATGGAACGGAAGTCTGCGTTGATCGCATAATCCGTTCCACCAATGTTTAGAGAAGAGGGCAGCTCATAGCTGCTCATTTTCTGTACTTCTCCGTGTAATTACGGAGGCGGGAAGTACTCTTTTTAATTCTCACGTTCATTTCGCTTTCGATGAATTTTACAAGCTGATCGAGAACATATTCGCAGAAAAATCTGCCATCCTTATACGGAGTCCACGGATTGCAGTGTTTGAAAAGATCGTCGGATGCTCCCTGAGTATTCAGAAGCTCATCGAAAAGCTCTTTTACAGTACCGGACATCTTGTCCAATCCATCTGGATCGTCATCTGCCGGAAGCTCCAGTTCTTCAAATTTCTTCTGTACTGTGTCCGCACGCTTGATAATGTCCAGATCTGCCGGATTAAACATAAATCCGCCGGTCACTGTGCCATTTTTATCCACGATTTCGATGTATTCCCGATCATCAATTACGATCTGTTTTGCCATTTTCCATATCCTCCTATACAAGAGATGCCGTGAAGGATTTCTGTGTCATATCCCATGTGCCTTTTACTCTGTTGCCGGCTTTGTATACCGTGAACGGTGTCTGTACGCCAGATGTATCTCCGCCCACGCTGTTCGGGATAACGAATACATCCTCGCGGTACGCCCATACCACGGTCGGAGCGGTTTCCTCACCTGTGCCAGGCTTAAGGAGCACATCAACCATCGTTGTTTTGCACTTGTCTCCTGTTGCTCTGGTATTGGCAATCTCCATAATCTTATTGGAGAGAGCATCGTCATAATTCTCGTAGTAGAACGGATCCACGTCTGCCTGCACTTCATATCCGGAGTGTTTTACAGACTGTTCGCCGAGAATGTTTTTGCTTACTTCTACGTCCGGGTTCAGCTCCTCGCTGTATTCTTCAAGATCTTTACCGATGCGTACATAGCCCGGTGTTTCTCCTCCAAATGTTGCGTCCAGATAATGAGCAAGATATTTTCTCTCAATCATAATAAAAAGCCCTTTCTGCCTATAACTTTTTAGGCGGTGTAGGTTAGCGGCGGCACTCTCGTTGTACCGTCGGTTTACAGTTCAAAATCATTCGTGTAACGGACCGATACAGGCAATATCCAGTCCTGTACGCCGTTCTCCTGCGGCTCTGTGCCGTATGAATTGTCACGAGTGATACGTTTTATCTGTCTCCCATTAGAAAGCCGTGGAAAGGCAGATAAGCGGGTCTCAACGCCGTTTATCACGGCTGGTTCACGGCAAATCCACTTACCGAGCGTATCAAGAAACTGCTGGATGCTCAGCTTATACCGCTCTTTCTGCGCCGCTGACCGGTAAACCACGTAAAACGGATACTGGCATACTTGATGGATTCCTCCGCATACATCTTCCCGCTCGCTGTATACGAGTGCACCATTATCTGCCGAAAATGCGATTCCGCTGTCTTCGCCCAGCTCCTCGAATTTTATGGTTTCCCCCGGATCCAATCCGGGATACTGATTCAGCAACGCTTTCATGGCGGCTGTCAGAATTTCATATCCTGTCGCATCTTTTCCAATCGGTTTTGCATCAGCCACGCCGTCCACCTCCCGCTGTTTCCTTCACATTCTTGATCCACGTTTGTCCATCCTTCTCTTTCGCAGCGTCAAACCAATGCGCTTGCGCCGCCGGATGTTTTGTCTTTGTGTACGTCAGATACTCTTTCGCCTGTGTCTTGCCGGAATACTGGCTGACAAGCACCTTCTTTGCGCCCTTTTTCGCCCACGGTGAGCCGGTATTTTCATCTACCATGCCCTTTCCTTCATAGAGAAATCGCCCTTGAGGACCATAGGCCGCAAACACACGTCCAGATCCCTGTACCGCCGCACTCGCCGCTTTGGTAACACCTACGAAGATTCCGGTTTCCATCGGCATAAAAGGCACCATGCTGTTCATTACATCGCCATCAAGCTGATACTGAGCCTTCCTGTACTGCTCGGCAAACCGAGACAGATTCAGTTTTACTTTCGTATCGCCGTCCACGAAGGAAAAGCCTTTGAAGTGATATGTTTTACTCGCCATGTCTCTGCCTACTTCCCGAGAATTTCAAAATGCAGAATCACAGTATATGGACCGCCTGTGCTTGTGATCTTGAACACAAAATCATGTGCATTGTTCATGTGCTGATAGAATCCATTCCGATAATCACGATCATTTACCTCGCCGCCAGTCCATTCGCCCTCCCAGAAGAAATCATCCGGTCCGAATGTAATACTTTCTGCCAGCTTATCATTCGTCTGCCGTTTCCATTCCTTCGGGGATCGCCACGGGATCATTTCGTCCTCTGTCGAGATCATTATGCCGTCAACATCAGGGTCTGTGGCGTGCATATAGTACGGGATGTGGAGCTGTGCATTGTCTGTACTGTCCGCCCCGTACTTCTTCATGATTGCACCGCGGTCTGTGTTCAAGTCCACACCGTGTAACACATGAGGATACCATACGGCTTTGCCAGATATCGGGCTTTCGTAATAGTTGAACACTGTAATTGTTTTATCGTACATGATGTCTATCACCCATTCACTTACCTCCCAGGTACAAGGCTGAGGAGTGTTGCTCTCCTCAGGTATTTCTTTCTCTTCTCATTATTCATGACAATATCTTTAACTTTCTTCCCTTTGTCGCCTATTACAACGCCGCCAGGGGCTCTTATTTCACTCTGCGTGGTCCTTAAAACTCTTTCTCCGGCTCGAGGGGTGAATGTATACATTGCCGCTCCGTTTCCTTCTTTCACAATGTAATTATTTTGATTTTTGGGGTTCCTATCGAGAATGGTCCCTTCTTTTAAACCTGAGAACCCATTCTCATAAGCTTTTTTCAAAACGCTTCGAAATTCCTGCTCTCTCCCTTGCGGTAGGTCGCCATAAACATTGGATTGCTTTTTTATGAATTCAATGTCTGTGTCTACAAGATTTGATATTTCTCTGCGGGAAAGTCGCAAATCTCCAACACTGGTTTTTGAATTATTAAGCGTGCTCGATCCACCTCTACCAACCATTACATTTCACCTCATTGAATTTATCCGCAAACTGTTTGATTCTCACGATATTGCCCTTGCATTCTTCTGGGACTTTTCCATAGAAAATAATACTTTCCGGGTGCAACCGTTCCACCATCGCATTGTAACCGGATAAGAATAGGTGTTTTTTGCCTATACTGTTCATGCAGCCAACGGAAGATACCGCCACTGTGCCGCCCTCTGGCTCGCCGTCAAAGCACCACTCGTAGCTGTCTGGTGTACTCCACGATATTGTCGGGATTACATGGCACCCATACTCCTGCAAGTAGGCACCGATCCAATGCTTGCGATAGTGGTTGTAGATCTGTATCGCTTTTGGGAAATCAGTGTAAGTGCTGAAATCTGGTGTGAGGATATATCGGAATCGGCTCAACTTTTCCGCATAGCGATCCACGTTTACCCAAAGCGCATTGAACTGATAGTCATCAAGGAAAAAGTGAACCGCTTTTTCCTCTGGCTTTGTGCATTTCCCTCTGGCGTAGTTGAATCCTACAAATTCGCATTCACCTTCGAATGTCTCGGGGTATACCTTTGGTATACCGTACTCCCCCACACCGTCGAAGATGCGGCGATTTAGATTCTCATAAGCCATGCTGTTTGTTTTGTCTGCCATATCATTTTTTGAGCTGGTCAGTTTTGCTCATCCTCTTCCACAACTCTGTCAACTTCTCCCAGCCATACATAGCCACAAAGGCAACGATAAAACCCGCCATGATCGCCGCCAAAATCATATACCACAGGATTTCCATGTGGATATACTGCATGTATGCCACGAATGCAGCCACGGTGATTCCGATGGAGAGGACGAATACGAGGGCATCTGTGGGGATTGCGGAGAGAACTCCTACGCCTTTAAATACCTGGGTGATCACTGACACGCAGAACGCCAGAATCCCGATCACTGCCAAGATCATAGTCATGTTTGCAAATAGGGTTTCCATGTTAGTCCTCCTCTGTCTCTTCGATGCGATTGACATTATATTCCTTCGCGCACTCATGCTCGATACGGCATCCGCGTGCGTCTTCCCAGCCTTTGGCGAAAAAGGCAACGTCAGCTTCTCCCAGATACTTGATGGATTCGCCGATATACCAAAGCGGCTTTGCACCAGCCGGAGCGTCCTGGAAGAATGTCTCAAGCACCTCTACCGGCTCCCCGACTAACTCTTTCGCCTTTGCAATAGCTTTCTCGCGTGTTGCGAGTATCTCCGCGTCTGTCTTTCCTCTCATAGGCTGAGAAATAAATAACTTTTTCATGTCATCCCTCCTATTTTTTGACTTTTCTCACTTTTCCGTCACGGTATTCCAGTCCTGTTGCCGGACCGGTACATGCGGTCGGGTCTACGATGTTTCCCTCTTCATCCTCGCACCATCCTTTTGCGATGCAGAGCTTTCTTTCTCCTGTGTTCCAGTAAAGACCTGTTCCCGGGCCTGTATAGTAGGAGATCAGCTCATCTACGGCCGGGGAATCCTGTGTCCCATTATTTGCCATTGCGTCATCAATCGCCGCATTGATTTTATTTGTATACTCCGGAAGATCCTTTACGTTTAACATTGCATTCTCCTCTATAGTCCCGCATACAATAGCGGGGTTCCATCATCAGTTACAACTCCCATTAGATACAGCATTGCCGCGTCACTGAGGAGCTTGTTTGCGGCTTTTGTGTCTCCTGCCGCAGAATATACAGCCGACCACTCTTTCGCCGCCGCGCCGATCTGCTGTGCTGTCGCATAGGATATGGACTCACTGCCGGATGATCTCGAGGTGATGATCCCAGTCGTTGTTCCATTCGCGTCAGTAATCGCAGAAGCTCCAGAAGCGGCGGCAAGTGCCTGTTTCTGCGCGAGATCCAACTGATAGTAGATCTCCGCCATAGCACATACGGCTTTCTTGACCCGTTTCTGGTATTTCTCCGGTGTAGGTAGTCCGCCAGTCAGCCGATCAAATGTCAGCGTGTCGATAAAATCACTCGCTCTTTCTGCAAGCCGCATAAAATCAGATTCCGGCACGACATTGCCGAAAAATGATTTTGAGTAAAATCCATAATCTGCGTATGCCATGCCGGAATCCTCCTTAGCCTCTGGTCTTGATCTGCGCGATCGGGATCGCTTTGATCGGGAAATACTTCTTTGCGGAAGTCGAGTTGTTATTCGCAAGCTCCCAGTTTGCGCCAGTCTCAAGCTGTGTGTTTGTCGGGGAGATGAAGGACGGCTGTTTGAAGCTGATACCATACGGGGAGAAAATCTTTCTCTGACGGGAATATAAAGTATCCACGCCGCCGTTAGTCTTTGCGTCTCTATCCATCTCATACGGGACTTTTACACCGCAGTTTGTGTACTCGATTGCACCAGCGCCGAGAACGTATGTGGTGTATACAGTTCCAGCCGGAAGGAGTTTGACATAATCACCTTCGTTCGCGTCCGGAATGTCTGTAGTTACGCTTGCTTTTGCGACCTCACCCGCTCCGGTGCCTGCGGTCGTAACTTTGAGCGCTCCCGGGTCTGTCTGAGATGCTTTGACGTATTTCGCCTCCGCCGCCGCTGTCGGCATGTTGTCGTCAATGAGGACGGTTCTTCCGTTTAAGGTTGCGAGGGTAAGGTCTCTCTCGATTCCGTCTCCGTCTGTATACTTCATGTATGCGAGGAGCTTAAGATTCTCGAGATCTGTCGCAATCTTGGAGTGCATGATCGCAAGGCTGAATTTCGCCTTATTGTCTCCGAGAGCCTTCTGGATGGCGTTGTTAAGGGTGGTCTCCGCGAATCCACTGTTTGTCGGGTCGAGGGATGCGTCATAGGTGTGCCCGTTCACGAACTTAAGGTTCTCAGCTCCCGTCATGGAGAAGACGCCTTTCAGCGTTGCAAGAAGCGTTTCCTGATCCACATCATCCCAATACTCTGCGACTTCCTGCGCAGCCGGGAGGAAGTCCTCGCCTGTGATGTCTGTAGAGAAGTCTTTCTCTGTCCATCCATGAGCACGGCCAACAACGATTCTACCGTGTGTGTACGTCTCCCTGGAATCTGCTGTGATGTTGGTGGAGCCGTCATAGTTGTCCGGTGTACCGCCGATTCTCGCCTTGATCGGCACCGTGATATAGTTGCCGCCTGTCTGATCCGGCAGCATAGCCGCATACTGGGATTTCTCCACGATCGCGCCGGACTTTAACAGTGCATTTCTGTTGAGGTTCGGGACCGTGTCCACATATGCGCCAAATACTTCGCCATTAAAATTCTTAAGGTCGAATAATGCCATAAAAAAATCCTTTCTACCCATAACTGTTAAAAGGTGTGTAGGTTAGCGACAGCACTCAAAACGTGCCGCCGGTCGTTCGTTTACATATACTGTTTGATGTCAAGATCCGGATTCTCGTTCTTCATCTTCATCAGCTCGGACATCGTGTATTTCGGTGCGTTGTTCGGGTTGCTTGCCGGTTTGGTGAAGCGCGCCGCGTTCTGTTTTGCGCGTTCCTGCTGCCTGTCAACGAAAATCCCGGTCTTCTGGGTTCCGTCCTCTCCGGTGGTCATCGTTTTGAAGATGTCGCCGATAGACTTTCCCCGTGCGGAATCTTTTCCCAGCTCTTCCATGAGAGCGTTGCGATAATGGTCTTCTGTGATGTCGTTCAAAAACTCATACATCCTGTTTCCCTTATCATCCGTGGAAGACAAGAAATCATTCACAGTCTTTTCAACTTCGATTTTCCGCGCGTCATCCGCACGCGCTTTTTTCTCATTGTTAAGCTGCGTTGTCAGTGTTGCAATCTGTCCTTTCAGATCATTGACATCAACATCTTTGAATCCGTCAAGCTTTGCCTTCACATCGTCAAAGGATGTTTTATATTCGTCCCTCTTGCGCACCACATTGTCATAATCTGATTTTGCCCGATAGTTTTCATTCATCTTCGCCTTCAGATCGTTTTTCTTATCCTCCGGGATCTCAATCCCAAGCTCCTGTAAGATCTGTTCAATGTTCTGCATATAATTATCCTCCTAAACGCCATTTTTAAACCGCTCGTCAGCGGTAATGGATTAAGCCGGATGAACCACCGGCAGGGTAATGGACCATCAGGGAATCGAACCCCGAACCGTCCGGTTATGAGCCGGATGCCCTCACCGATTGGGCGAATGGTCCTTGCGTCCCTGCCGAGAGGATGACAGGGATTAGTATATTGATAAGAAAAGGAGTCCCCGCCCCGTTGCTGGGCGGAAGTGGAGAGTGCCGGCAGCGAACCGGCAATGTTCTGCGCAACTCTCCGTAACCGGCGATGCCGGTTAGCAAGTAACTTTCTCGTGCTATGCTCTGCACTATGCCCCGGGGGTGGGGCAGTCGCACGCCGGAAATTGCATCCGCTTTTCAACCTCCCCGATCATGCCGGGTTTCTCTTAAGGGCGTGCGTGCCGTACGAATAAAGGAGGTATGGCAACAAAAAGCATGGTCCCGTATGGGAGTGGGGGTCCATAATATCCCCACGTTTTTATTTTACCATATCCCAAAATTCGTTTTACCCCCACATTTTAGGCTAATCTCCGAGCTTGCGGATGTATCTCTGTATCTCCTGCCGCTCATCCGTAAAATCGCTGTCCATGACCATCGAAGAGAGCATGTCATACACCTCCACCATCAGCCGCCCAACGCACTCCATGAGCTTGTCACGGTGTGCCTGATCGCCGTTCTGTTTGTACGCCTGTTTCGCAGCAATGTAGCGATCATACAGGGAATCGATGTTGTGATCATATCTCCCATTGGAGTATTTCTTGATCACATCCTCCGCCACGTCAGCAACACGGCTTTCTTCCCACTCTTTTCCGTCCATCTTTTCCAGATAGCAGATTGCCGCCGTGAGCTTATAGATCACATCCAGCCGCGATGCCGTCAGGCTGTTCACAGCTTCCTTTGCTTCCAGATTCAGCTGATCCTTAAGCTTATTTATCAGCTCTTTCATGCTTCATTCCTCCCTTCATTTTCTTTTTGTATTTATCGTGGAGTGGCTTCTGACTCTCCATGATGTATATCGGATCATATCCGGCGGTAATAAGGTCTGTTATGATCCGTTCCAGCCGCTCAAGTTCGTTATCCACATCACACACGAGGTTATCCACAAATATAGCATCTGCAACATTTCCCATGCTTCTGAGAGCTGTCGCATACTTCTGATACACGTCCTTTGTGGACTGCTCCCATGCGAGGTGTGCAGAGAATCCATCTTCCACCGCTTTCTGTTTGGTGGACTTTCCTACACTCATGCGGTTTGCAGACTGCCACGCTTCCGGGATCATCTGCACGTTCCCCTCGAAGGTGTCGCGGATCAGTTTCCCGTGGTGATTGATATAGTAATGTGCAGTTTTGCGGCGTTCCTCACTCTCAGCAAAATACTGATACAGATGGAACCGCTTATAACCGCTCAATCCGAGAAAATCGAAATAATCCGCCATCTGATCATGGATCATGATCGCTGCGATCTGCCGCGCGTTGATCTCAGAGAAAACATCTTCCACGCTTTTTACATCCATCTTACTCCGGAAGGCAATCATCATGATCACCTCCTACGCCAGTTTCTTGATGATGATGTTCGCATCCTTCACGAGTACCTCGCCCGCGGAGATGTTCCCGATCGACACCGTGAGGGATGAGCCAGCCGGGACCGGTATCAGTGTGGACGCTCCGACATTCTGGTATGTGTTCGCCGTTGCAACTGTGTAATCCATCTCTGTTCCGCCGATCGCCTCTCCATTGAGTTCAATCACAAGGGCCGTTGCTCCTGCTGCCGCCGCGGTCACGTTGCCGTTGAACTCCACCTCTACCGCCATCGGGAGGTTTGTGCGGTTCGTGATCGTGAAAAGCCCGCTCCCCTTGACATGGTTCAGCCACCCGCTGGAGCATCCGCATCTTCTGGATTTCACACGGGTGTCGTTAAAGATAACGTTCTGGTTTGCTGCCACTGTCTGTTCTGTCTTTGCTATAACATTAAGCATAGTATTTCTCCTTTCAAAAAATAAGGAGTCGAATCCGACTCCTTATCGATGCGCAAGACTACTTTGTAGCTATGGATTCTTCCAACATGCTTATAATTCTGTTTTGGTTTGCGATAATCTTATCCAGATACTTCCGATCCTGCTCTTGGAGATGCTTCGCAATGTCGGCGTTGCTTGCCTGCGACAAATCACTTTCGTAATTCATCACCTGCAAGAATACGCCGAACAAATTTAGCATGTCCAGAGTGGTCAGTTCATTCGGATTTCTCACAGTACATTCCCGCCGTTTCCGCAGCATCCGCCAAATCCGGACATATTATATGCAAAATACGGGGAGCATGTAATATAAGCCGGTGTCGGTGTCGGTCTTACCGCATTAACGATGTCCTTGGTCTGGTTGACCTGGGAGATCTGCCAATACGCTGTCTGGAGGTCTCTGTCACGGTCCGCGATCTTGTCGCGAAGTCCCTGGATGGTGTTCTCCTGCATGAGCTGGCGTGTTGCCTGTCCGTCTGCAAGGACAGTTTCCTTGATGTCACAGCAACACTGCGCAAGCTGTGCCTGCATGTTCTGCGCCATCAGTGCCGCATCATACCGGTTCTGTAAGATCTCTTTCTGTGTTTCGCAGCAACACTGCTGAGACTGAGCACCTAACTGCTGCATTCCGAGCTGCGTTGTATATCTGCTCTCAAGTACATCTCTCTGGGTCTGACATGCTGTGTTGGATACGTTTTGATTTGTGTTGAAGATGTCGCGCTTAACAAACTCATCCGAAATGAAATTGTCCTGCACGCCGTTTTCAACACCGCCGCGGTTCCATCCGCCCATCATCGGGAAGAGGAACGCAATCAGAATGATCCAGATCCACCAGCCGCCACCGCCCCACATATCGTTGCATGTGTCATTTCTGGTTACTGCCGCCACATCCGCAGCGGATAACATTCCCTCATTCATGTGGTTTTCTCCTTGCTTAAGATTTATCATGAGCCGTTGCGCACCCGGCTGTGATAGCGAATTATCGTTTTGTTGAGGTCAACAAAACCATCATTTCATCATCCCGGCAAATTGTCCGGGATCCATGCCGTTCTGCTGGCACATCTGCTTGAATACCTGTTCCGGGTTCTTCCCTTTGCACATATCCATCGCTTTCTTGATGTTCGGATTCTGCTGCGCCATTGCATTGATCGCCGCCTGTGGGTTTCCTGTCTGCCGGATCTGGTTCACGACACTCATGGCCTGCATCATCGCCGCCATTGGGTTGCTTCCGGATCCGCCCATCATGCTTAATAATGGATTCATTCAGTCCCCTCCTTCTTCTCTTCCTGTCTCTCCCCGAGTTTCACAAGCAGAGCATTGAATTCCTCTCGCGTCACATAATCCCCATTTGAAGCCGCAGGAGCCATTTGCGGGGCTGTTAAGGATGATACGGGGATTTCTTTGAACGCGAATGCTTTGAGTGTTGCGCTCCCCATTCCGTCCACGGATTTGACGTAGAACATGGGGCTGTTGTTGTCCATCATCCACGCTGTTTGTCCCGGCTGTACGATCTGATTCCTTGCTCCTTCGACTCCAGCTACCTGAATCCAATTCACATTTTGCATCGGCACTGTCTGCCGCAGCTGTGTTGCCTGTTCCATCTGCTGGATGCGCTGTTGTAATGCCGCCTGATCTGCCATATATCCGCCCATTCCATAAGGAGTATATGCATTCATGCGCTCCCCTCCTTCCTCTGCTTCCATTATGGCATGTGAGAATGGCAGAAAACAGTTCATGAAAATACACAAAAAGTATAAAAAAAGAGCAAAAAGAAAAGAGCTTGCGCATTTACAAGCTCTTTCTGTACATTTATTTGATTTTATTGGCATAATCGTATGATCTTATCGTTCACTCGGCGGCTGATCCGCTTAGCTGTCGACACGCTGATGTTCATTTTCTCCGCACACGTTTCTAATGGTATCCCCTTGCTCCGATACTCAAATAGAGCTCTTTCATCAGCCGTAAAATTGGCAAGCTGCCGGAAACGTTCCAGCTCCGGCACTGTGAACTGATAGATTTTCAAGGCAATTCCCCTTATTTTTCCGTCAAAGCCTGGATAAGTTCGTCCCTCGTTTTTTTTAAGCCCTCGATGTTGTTTCCGGTAATCTTGTTCTCGATGAGATTGAACATACTTCTCATCAAAAGCTGTGTGTCTTCCCGGTTCGCGTTGATAGAGGAGTAATCGTTATTAAGCTTCTCTTTGATGTCTTTGATGTCTGTCTCAATGGCACCTACACGGCTTTCAATGTCCTTCTGCGGCTGTTTCGCTGACTTGTATGCCTTATAGATCACACTGCAAGCCGCGCCGATGACCGTGATCCCGCTACATATCGACAGGAATTCCTTTATGATTTCAAGCTCTCCCACTCATTTATCCTCCGTTGCATTTTGATATCTTCGTGCCGCTCCGCGCGCCTTCGCTGCCTGTTCTCTTCCCCATCTGGCAATTCTCAGACGGTCCGCCAGCGGTCGAAGATCGTTGTCATCGCAAAACTGATTGTATGCCGCGTTCTGGCGCTGTAAGAGATATGATTTTCTGTCAAGATCCATTTGCAGCGCTGCTTTTGCCTGCGGATCCTTGCAGGATTCCACGGCCGTCTGCATCCCGGAGACAATCCGCTTCGTCTTCCGGATCCTGCGCTCAAGCGTTCGCTGGCGCTGCTCAAGCTTTTCTATTCTCTCACTCTCTTCGGTTTCTATGCCCTTATATGGGTTGTTCTCACCGTCTCCGGACCCGAAGCTGTGGCGGCAATTCCACCCACACAGCCCCTCGCCGCTCCCGTATCCAGTGACGGAAAACGGCGGGAAACGCTTATCTTTTCCGGATCTGGAGTAGAATTTCCCTTGCCACCACATATGATTGCCGGGGTTCTCTCCACCGTCTCCGGTTCGCGCTCCTAAGTGCGCCGAAACAAGGATGATGTCCCATTCCATCTCATTCATGCGTGCCAGACTGATCGCACCGGTTGCCTGGCCTACCCCCGTACGCACTGCCCGGGCTGTGGCTGTCTCGATCGTGTCGCGATGGGGCTTTCCTGTCTCAGCGTTGGTATAATCGACATATACGCCGCCAGAAACCACCTCGTCAACCGCTTCTCTGACCGCCTGTGTGTACGATGCCGCGCCGCTTGTAATCTTATGGTATGCGGTGTCGCAGGAGTCGATAAAAAGCTTCTGTGCCACGTCTGCGGTCGTTCTGGTGTAATTCTGCCACTCGCCGAGGGTTGCCTCATAGTTGCGCTGCATCAGCCGGATCAGCTCCGGAGATTCCATGAGTGGGAGTGGGGAAAGTCCGGCGGCTTCATAGATCTTATCATCCGCTTCTACCGCCTTAATTCCCGCCTCTTCCATTGCTTCCTTGATTTCTTTTTGCTGAAGCTTCGTCCGCTTCGCGATCTCCGGGATGATCTCCTCCATCAGCGCGCCGGAGTCCTGCATGATTTCAATCTGCCAGCGATCCGCGGAGGTGAAAAGATATTCATCGCCGCGCCCGATCCGGATCATTACGCGTTCCACGATCTTCCGGAGGATATAGCTGTGAAGGTCTGCGGCAATCTCTTCCGCCCCCTCCGCTATGCGCTGTAAGTATGCCGGTTCGAGCATTCCATCACCTCACTATTCCTCCTGGAACAGCCGATTGCCTTCCTCCGGCTGCGCTTCTGCGATCATCGCCTTCGCATCCTCTTCGCTCATGCCCTCGAACTTCTGGAAGTACATCCACGCCGGGACCTTGCCCTGAATGACATACTGCCACCAACGGGCGCGATCCTCTTCACGGTTGTATGTGATGTCTCCGAAGTCATATGTGATTTCATAGGTTCCCACAGGTGCAAGCCCGTAGAGGTCCGCGTAGACGCTCAGGGCATAGACAGTGCCGTCCAATGCACTCTCCAGTTTATCTCGCACATCCTTGATGAACTGGATTGTGCGACGGTCATCAGACTCCACCTGTGTCGCTGTCACCATGCCGGTTTTCTCGTTGAATACGAAATATCCGTTGCTGAATCCGCATTTGTACCCGATCTGGGAGAGAAGCGCATTGATTCCTGACAGCCGCACATCCGTGTTGAGCTGAGGATTGATCTCCTCATAAAACTCTTTTGCGTCATTCCCAAACACGTTCTTGACGTACCTCGGAAGTCCCATCGCCTTTCTCTGGGCTTTCATTGCATCAGACGCGCGCCCCGTAAGTTTCTGCCCGTCCGGCATCAGCAGGCGATCATCCGCAAGAATAATTTTCTGGCTGTCCCAGATCTCGCCAGCGTTGCGGCTGTATGCGACATCCAGATCTTTCAGCTCCTCGATCGCCTCAGTGAACACTGGCAGCCCCAACGGGATTTCTATATCCACATTATTCGCCGCTGGCATCCGCAGGAGTCCGAACATGGGACCATCTAACCTCTCGCCATTTGCTTTGAGGATCGGCGGTGTATCATCGATCATACCCGCCCATTTCGTTTTCGACAGTGGAATCGGGTCCCCGATATCTTCCGCCGCCCGTGACACATACGCGCGATTACTGATATAGTAAGGGTATGTGGTTGTCTCGCCCTCTGTAGTCTCCACAAAGCGATGGTATTCAAGGCGCGTATAGAATCGATCCTGATCCGTATATGTATCCTTGAAGATGATCCCCTTCACGCCCAAGTTGTCGTACTCCACGAGCAAGATGTCTTTCGGCGTGAACAGATCCAGGCTGTCCCCGTTCGGCTTGAGGAAAACAGTTCCGTATGCACATGCGTACTCTGTCCAATCGCGGAGTCGGAAATACACAGCGTCAATCTGCTTCTGTAGCCATTCCGCTCTTGCACTCCCCTCGATCGTGATTCCGATCGCCAGCGTTGCAAGTCTTGCTGTCTCGGAACATACCGATTTTGCAAAGTTGATCGTGCGGATGTCATTCTCTTCGCTCAGCCACGGTGGCAGACCTATATAGATGTTCGCGCACTTCTTTATCACGTCTTCCATCGCGGGAGACATGACAGATTTTACCTTAAAATCATCTTCGGCTTTCTTCTTAAAAATCATATCGATCCACCTTTTTAGCGTTGATAACAGTCCCATATGTCACCGCCTTGCCGCGTATTTGATATACTCCAGCGGGAGAAGTACATTGCACTTTTTCAGAATTTCTTTTCTGAGTCCTTCCGGAGTAAAAATCCTATTCTTAATCAGCATTCCTATGGCTTCGCCTATGATCTCATCATCTTCAAGTGTTTTTTCACTTTTTTCGTCAATATAAACATACTCATTTAAAAATGTGGCAATTCTTTCCCTTACGATCTTGTCCATTATGCGCTGCTTCCTCTTCTCTTCCACTTGGTTTCCGTTGCGTATCTGGTTGCATCTATGAGATGGTTGTTCTTGTCCGGGTACCCACTGATAATATTCCCATCCTTGTCGCGCTCATACTCGTATTTTTCGAACTCTTCGCAGACGTTCGGAGTGCGATTCGGATCTATCACAAGTTTCTTCCCCTGTAGCCACTTCATCGAATATTCAACGCTTCCCGGTCCCTTCTCTGCCCCTCTGGCGGGTAGTCCGGCGTCTCTGTAGTCATTCACGGACTTATTTTCCGCACTATCGCATGTGATCACATAGTCCGTGTATCCACGCCGTTTGATCTCGTCCGCTGTCCATGTGTTACTCCGCTTGTTTTCATACATCTCATCCAGAAAATAGATAGTTTCTCGCGCCTCATCGTAATGCAGACGAACAAACGCATATTTGTCCGGATACCATCCCCAGTCAACACCCTGGTAGATTCGATCCATATGGCGGATCTCTTCATCCGTGATGGTTCGCTCCTCGATGAACTCAAACACATTGCCGCCGTTTCCGTTGGCTACACCCATGTATTCGTTCTCGTAAGCGTTTGGATTGACTTTTTTTAGATGTTCCGCATCGTTAATGAACTGGTCACCCAGCCAATCCGCAGGAACATCCTTGTATGTGCTATGGACAACAACCGCGGAATCATCCTTGAACTCTGCTTCTTCTGTGTACTCATTCGCCCAATTATTTTTACTCCGCGGCGGGTTGAAGCTCTTAAACTTGTACGCTTTGTTTCCGCCTCGGATTGCGGACTGCTGAATATTTCGCACTTCTTCCGGACCGGCGAACTGATCCAACTCCTCAAACCACACGATTCCGATATAGCCAAACTCCGGTTTGATGGACTTAATCTTGAGTGGATCATCTGCGCCTCTGAAATAAATCTTCTGCCCGGTCGGCTTGTATGTGATCTCAAATGGGGATGACTTGAACCGGAATTCTACGTCGAGTCCCAGCTTTGAGATTGCCCATTTGAGCTGTGCATATACGGAATCCTTAATTGTGTTCCCGACTTTTCGCAGCACAAGTGCGTGCATATCCGGGTGATTTTTCAGTAGCTCCGGAATGATGCACGAAATCCCGGAGGACTTCGTGGATCCACGTCCGCCGGGCAAAATGTATTCGGTATGCAAGCCGCGCCGCACGTCACGGATCATCGGGTGGAACACGTCAGCGATGATGTCCAAGTCCATGTGGTACTCTTGTGCCAGCCTCGCCGCTTCTTCTGCTTTCTTCTCTTCTTCTCTCTTCTCTTTGATGGTGAGCGTTTTCTCTAGATCTGACATCGCCTTGAGCTGTTCGGAGAATGCCGGAGTGAATCCGAATGAATCCTTGAGCTCTCCACGTGCGATCATAGCGCGCCGCCGCTGGATGTCCGCCAGAGACATGATGTCCGTGCCGTTCTGCTTGTCCAGCTCGGCTTGCTTCTCGGCTATATACGCTAATACATCAGCATTTTTTAGCAGTCTGCATCCCTCTGCCTCTGGCTTCTTATATCCAGCTTTTCTCGCCGCATCGGTTGCGTTCCCACCATTTTTTACGAAATTTTTTGCGAACGCTTCCCGCTTTGGCGTCAGTTTCACCATGCGCTCACCATCCCATTTTAGTTATCGTCTACTCTTCTCAGTCTCTCATTTACGATGATCTGGCATCCGCAACTTGGGCAGTCAAAAGCATCGTATATGATCGGTTTTTCTGTCCCTCCGAACACGGTCGCCACTCCTGTTGTTTTATTGCCAACCGTGGTATATCTTCTCCATGTTGTCGGGCGGAATTTAATCCCGCACACTTTGCATTTAAGCATCTCCCCGTTGTATCCAGTCGTTACAATGTCCCTCTCCATGTTTCTCCTCCTATTCCCATCCTTGTGATTGCTCCCATATCTCCTTGAGTGTCATCACGACATCCGCCTGTGATGCCGTCCTAAGTATCTCCAGATCTCTCATCTTCCATTTGCCCTTGCCGTATTCCATCACGGGCGTGCTCAGACTCCACATGGTTATCATGCGGCCTTGGTCCGCGCTGTAGAACTGGCTGCTTCCAATCTTGATCACAAGCCCTGTTGATAAGATTGCTCTCTGTAATTTCTTTACGATTGCGCTGAGATTTGGCATATGATCCCCCTTTGTATCATTTTATCATCTCTCCTGTCGCAAAATCGCCCCCACATTTTCCTAACAAAAAAAGACCCGAACTCGTGTATAATTCTTACAAGTTCGGATCTTTTTTAGTTTATTACTATCCTCCAGGGCTTTTCGGCTATACACTAATCTTCATTCTCCCAACCGCTGAATGGGCACGTTTCGCACCGGCATTGTAACTCCCCATCATCGTCAATGTAATAATCATCCCCATATCCGCTACACTCGTAGCAATAATCTTGATCGTGCATCCGTATCATCTCCTTATGCAATTTCAGTTTACGCAATCATAAAGAAAAGCTTCCAAAGAATCGGATGCCTTTTTATTTTCTCGGCCAATCGCAACGCCACTTCGGCGTTTACATTCTCCCAATTTCCAGTATCGATGACATATCCGTTTTCAGATATTGCTATATCTTGAATAAATATCGAGAAATCGAAACCGTCAAGCCACCCTTGCTGATATGCCTTGTTAAGTATTGCTTTCCCTCGTCCTGTCATTTTCTATGCCTCCTCCAAATCTTGATATTACTTTCCTCCTATAGTCCTAACGTAGGCCTTTCAAGCGCACTCAGTCTCTGCATAAGCTCATTCCAGTTCGGGATGATGTCCGTTGCATCAACATGATAATGCTTGATTTTGTACAGCTGCGCAACTTCCTCTTCGACGCAGCATCCTGGGAAATATCCATATGTGCCCACACCGATGTATACATCTGCCGTGCTCAACAGCTCCAGTGACTTCCCCAGATACCACACCGCGTTTTCCCTCACTCCTTCCGGCGGGTCCTCAGCAATCCATGTATCAATCAATTCCAGCACCTCACCCTCATATGCTTCCGCGATTCTCTTCATTTTTGCGAAGCTCTCGCGGATCTCTTCCTCTGTTCTTCCTCTCATCGGTACGCTTGCGAATAACTTTTTCATATGGGTTCTCCTTTCTCAAATTTCAGTTTAATTATTTTCCTCAAAGTAGAAAACAACTGGTTTTTTGTTCGGAATTACCAGCCCAAACCTTACAGCATTCTTGTATGTAGTACTGTCACGCATCAGTGTATCAGGCATGTCTTCTACCATCTTTCTGAATCCCTCAAGTGTGGACCGACTCTTATAATGATTGCAACTCCGGCAGGCAGGAAGCATGTTATCCACTGTATCTGTTCCCTGCTCGCTCCATCCGTTCAATGGTATCACATGATCAATCTGCATATCCTTGTATTCCAGACTGCATCCGCAATAAGCGCAATGTCCATTGCATTTCTGATATATTGTCATTCTAATACTTTTTGGTATTGTTTTTCTCTTATTCACCATCATATCTACCTCATTTTCAGTTTACCGATGATACCAAATCATCTTGCCATCAGCCATTTTCAGCTCAACCTTATCCGGATAATTGCCACTGTCTTTGCAAGCGTGAAACCTCATATCATGAATTTCCAGCGCAGCCCTATGGTTGCCCTCACATTTCTTGCACTCATTTTTATCTTTATACTTCGTTCCACAATACTCGCACACATACAACTGTATACTTTTCATTTTCCTTACTCCTCCAAATCTTAAATCACTCTGCGTAATAAAAGCAGTTTCCGTTGCATGTTTCGTATCCGAGTGGGCAATCATCCAAGTCCAGAGGGCTTCTGTGATTCTCATCGACCTCGCAACAAGCGCCATCCGGTAAGCAGTAAACTTCTATTCCATCTTGAATCATTAACATAGTTATCGACTCCTTCAAATCTTAATTCGGATCACTTATAATCTTCAAACCTTTTTACCGCCGCAAAAGCGAATCTCGAATTTACCCAGCGTTGTAGGCGTTTCAGATCAGCTCCCGCAGACAGCTTGTACTTGTCATAGATCATCACATACGGGCTGTATCCCAAATCCCGTAGAGTATATATGCGTTCAAGATCCTGTTCCAGCGTGGTATTAAATCCACACAGAACATATACGCTCATCTTCCGGTAGTCCCATCCTGTCTGCCGCTTGAACATCTCAAACTTTGGAACGATCTTATCTTTATCCTCGTACCGGTCCCATGCGAAATGGATTTGTTTAATCTTCATCTCCTTGAGATGCTGGGCCTTCTCTGTTGTCATGATTCTGATATCGCACCCTTGTGAAAAATCCACCCATGCTCTGCTGGCAATGAGCTGTTGGCTCAGATCTTTCCAGTCACGACAGGCGAACATATTAGGATCCAGAAGCACTATGTTCTTTTGCCCAGCCCAGAACTCCGATAAATCAGCCACTTTTCGGCTGCATCGCCCCTCTTTATGCCCGACAATACAGAAGTCACATCCTCGTGGACAGCCGCGGGTAAGGAATCCATACGCCGTGTCCTTGCACAGATCCGGGTATAAGTCATAGTCCGGGTAGATATGCTCAATTTCCTCCGGCAACGGATCCCCGCCAGACGGGTATGTATATCCGGTACCGCCTCGTATGATTTCCGTAGCGTTCACAGGATGCGGATAATCTGGCGTGAAGGAGAACACCTTGCTCATATATACTTTGTCTGGCGGGGTTATCCACGCTGTCAGCGGATCGTACCACTCTACCGAATCGCCTTTCCGTTTATGCCATGCCGACAGCTTCATAAGCGGCAAACTCGGAAAATTGTGACCATCTACATCAATCAATGCTACTCTCATCACTTCTCCAAATCTTAATTTTCCACCTTAACCACTTTTATTTTCCGACCACACGCCGGGCAATAAATCATCTTGTTATCTTCCGGCGTTCCCTCTTCCAGACACCAGGGATTTCCACATGATGTATCGTAGGCATTAAATTCCTCATCCATTAGTGTCCATTCACACACCCACCAGGGTTCTATGATTTTATACAATTCTTTCAGCATACTTTCCCCTCCGCATCAGTAAGTTGCTTCTTAGCGAGTTTAAACGCAATCATGTATATATCTATTATGCCGGTATCTCTTTTCCCCAGTTCTCCGGCAAACTCCCAACTATCAGATATTAAATTCTCAAGTTTTTCTTGCCCGTCTGGAGCAATTCCATGAGCATCATCAAATCCATACATGATTTCATCAATATCAGATTCTATTTCTTCTATGTCATATCCTGCTTCTTCTAATTCCTTTTCAAGTTCCTGCCTTGCCTCGTTTTCATCCCAGAAGTACAACGGGCGGCTCATGCAGTCAATTTTTTGTTTAAAATATCCGATATCATTCACAAAATCTGAGAATTCTTCGTAGATCATATTGTTATAGTTGCTTGCGATTAACTCTCCCAGATCTCCAGAAATATGAAGTCTAAAATAGTCCTCTTCGAAGAGAAAACGAATTCGATACTCAATTGACCCCGGCTTTTTAAAATCCAGAATTTTGATATTGCCATAATCTGTGAATGTTGCTTTGTGATTTTTAAATCGTTCTATTACTTTCTTTTTATCCATCTTTTTCTCCTTATGCGCTCAACCTCTGGCGTACGCTTCTCAGCGATTCTGTAGTGGACTGAGCGTAATACATACTGGTGACTGCCGGTGACGCGTGTCCTAGGATCTCTTGGATAATTCCGATATCAAGTCCGTGCTGCTTGAGATCCATTCCCAGTGTCTTACGCATCTTGTGCGGATACACGCGGCACTGGATCTTCGCACGCTTGCCGATCTTACGCATGATAGTCCGGTACGTTGCCGTTCCCATCTTGCTTCTCTTTGCACCTACGGTCTGGGTAAAGAGGTACGGGCTGTTATCCTTCCTCTCATCAAGATACGCTGCAAGATAATATCTCGCCTCCGCATCCAGATATAATGTTCTGGCACGTCCGCCCTTTTCCCCGATGATTGGGATGTCCCCTGTATGCATATCCACTTGATCCAAGCGGATATCTGCGATCTCTCCTACACGCGCACCAGTGGAGCGGAATACCTCGATAATGGCACGATCCCGCTTTGATTTGCACGCGTCCCGCAGCTCAATGATCTCTTCGCGGCTGTAATAGTCGATTTTCCCCATGACAACTTTCTTTGCATCCACATTATCGACTGGGTTGTCCTGTACTATCTTCGACTTGCGCATCCATGTAAAAAATGCGGAGAGATTCCGGCGCTCGTTGTTGTAGGTGCGGTTCGTGATTTTCTCCTTCCTCACGGTTCGACTTCACAAGCATATGCGCTCCTGCCGTCCATTAGCGTGATTTTCATTTTTTCTTTGTTTTCCGCTTCCGGAAGTTCCGGCTGATATAGTTCTTTTCTCATCTCATCGTTTTCCTGCTCTACTTTCGCAAGCTTCATGAGTATGGCTTTCATCTCCCCATTGATCGCGATCAAATCCCCCAGTTCCTGCCCGATCGGCTTCCAGAGGTGTAAGCAGTTCTCAACCACATTGACGTACTCGCTCTTTTTAGGGTGTATCTCGTAAGCTTCTTCACTGTCCCGGAAAAAGGTTTCCTTAAGAACGCACATATCATCCCATGTGGGGATTCTTAACTTTTTCTTTGGAGAAATACTTACATGCTCCATTCCATCCTCGTTCTCGCTCCAGATTACGCTGCATGTGCCGCAGTCTGGCAGCTTGATCCATGCTGTGTGCATCGGGAACATGATACTGTGCCCCCAGATGTGTTTGTTACTTAAAATCTCATTAAGATCTCTCATCTATCTCACCCTTCTATCAGCCACAGGCCGAATAATAACACAGCCAGAAAAATCGCGGTGGCTCCCGCTATAAGAAGCTTTTCCTTGAAATCATCCTCTAAAATGCAAAGGATGAAGGAAATCAAAGACATCATAGTGACCCAAAAGCCAACTAATACTCTTATCATTCCTTACTACCCTCCTGTTCCATCACCGCTTTTGCAAGCTCACGATCTACTGCGTGCTCCAAAATCATGGTGATCTAATAGACTTCACTCCTTGTCAAAAGCCGATATTCTGTAACATTGTGAATGAGCCTTCTCAGATCCCGCAAATCTACTGTGGTTGCCATTTCATCATTCATAATTTCCCTCCCCACTGTTCCGCCATTGCCTTGGCGATCCCCGGAAATGTCTTTGATCTTACTCCCGCGTCTCGGGAGTATGTATCTTCCCATGTTCTTGCTTTTCCGCTCGGAAGGATTCCAAACATTTTCGCATTGTCCGGTTTCGAAAGTCCTGTTCCCTCCAATGGCGGCAAACCTTTCAGCCATAAGCAGGTACGCTTTGTTACATAGTTTTCGGTATCATCTACACTCTCAGCGAACATATAAGGATCTATAATCTGATCCGCTTTACGGTATGCGCTGTTCATAAATCCCACCGGGTTCTCGATGCAGATCTTGTCGATGTGCGCCAATGCAAAATGCATGAAGAATACCGCGCCGTATGCCCGCTCTCTCCACCGTTCCACAACCTTCTCTGGATCTGTGCATTTCAGCGAGAAAAATCTCGTTGCCACATTCGACAGATAGGTGCACGGCGGATGAGCGATCAGCATGTCCCATTTTCCGACATTATGAACTCTGCCGTCCATCGTCACCACTGCCCCCCCCTCAAGCGTTTTGAGCGCGTCATTGAGGATGTGCCACTCTGGGTGTCCACCAGACGGCTTTTTGATGTCGCAGCTATATGCTTCATGCCCTAATTCGCGAAACGCCTTGCAAACGGTCTGTGACTCTTCACATGCGACTAACACTTTCATTTCATATCCTCCTCAGGTATCGGAGAAAATACGATATGCATATTGAGCTTTCCGCAATCAAACTCAAGCGTTAAATCACAATTATTTGTCTTTTTCTCCGCACAAAGCTTTAAGATATCTTGCACACCCTCAACAAAACCTTTTGAAAATTCCTTATCCATTCTGCGCGCCCTCCCATAAATACTTATTCCATTTCACGATATCGTCCCAACGGAAGCTCTCTTCGCACCCTGTCCTACCAGGATACGGGCTTGACAGCCTCGTGTGGACAAAATGTGGATAAACTGCAATCACCTTCGCTTTTCTGTGGACTTCCGTCCTGTTATTGCAAGCTTCTTTTGATCCTCCTTTGAGAGTCCACACCGTCAGCCGATCTCCGCGCTTAACTTTTTTCTTTGCAGAGGCAACACGTGACATAAAAATCTGTGCCTGTGTGTACCTCTGTAGCTTTGTTTCATTTGTTCCTAACTGCATTTCTTCTCCTCTGTTCTTTCCGGAGCCCGTTCATCACGGACTTTCTCACTTCGTCCCATCTCTCACGGAACTCCTCATCCACAAGATCCTCAAGCTCGCCCTCGACATGGATCAAGTATCTGCCATCGTGCAGTCTCCCGGCTTTCGCCATGCTCGGAACTCGTCCGACAGGTGCGCCGATCAGATCCGCGACCTGCTGCCGTGTTGCCTTGTGGCAGATATCTTCTCCGGTCGTGAGGTCCTTCACTCCGTACGCAAGCATTTGCCCACCTCTTTTCTTTTGACTGCCAGAATCCGCATTCTGACCTTGTCCCATTCTTTTGTCAGTAACTCCTTGCGCGGATGCTCTGCCGTTACCTCGTCACACGGTATGATGATATATCTCCTCTTGCAACGCTGCCCACGTCCGGCATACTGTGAAATATGGTCCAGATCAACATCAATCAGATTGCTGACTTCCCGGCACCGAAGCCCTTCTCCGATCATCACGCCGGTTTTTGTGTCCAGTACATCATAGAGCTTTGCTCTCATTCGTTCCACCTCCCTGTCAGCCGCAGCCAGTCGTAGAACTCTGCCACGGTTTTTCTCTGGTATGCGTAAAAATCATCCGATTTTGCCGGGACCCCGCGCTTACGATCCAGCCGATCATATCCAACACCCTCCGTCAGGCTCTCGTAAATCAGCAGTTCGAGCCCCGGAGCGTTAGAAATTGCGCACTGGAAGAGTCTCAACCGGTCCTCTCGTCCCATCTTCCGGCAGTAATCCCGGACGCGCCTGACATCATCCGGCGGGATCCCATACTCGCTATACCCTCTGTCTCTCGCTCGCATAACGCTCCTTTCCGACTATGTGCCGCTCCTGCTTGCCATTTCCTGGGCAATCAGAGCATCATAGTCATAATCCCGCTGCTGGAAGTTGGCAAAGCGATTTCTGGGCTTCTCAGCGCCTTTGGCGGTCGATTCCTGCCGCTGGCTCTGGCTTCTTGCCCAGTTCCTCACTGCTGCTTTCCAGTCTTTCATCTTGTTTTTCCCGACATACCAGTTTTTTGACTCGTAGAAATCAACAAAGCGATCAGCATCCACGTTCAAGCCCTTTTCCCGGCAATATTCCCTCACATCCTCCGGGGTGGGTGGCGCGAAGCGCTTTTCTTTAACACTCTTTAGAGTGTTTTCTTTTGTATCATTTACATTATCATTTACATTTACATTAGGTTTTTCGGTTTCTAACCTATGGTTTTCTGATTCGATAACCATAGGTTTCTCATCTTCACACCCATTGTTTTTAGGTCTGCCGCCCATCATGCCGTTTGCTTTCCGCTTAACGTTGGCATCTATCTGCGGTTTCGCCATCTGAAAGATGACTTTCGCCATTGCGTTCGCGTTCTGATCCGGCGCCGTATCATCCAGACCATAGTCAATGATCGCCCACAGTGCCTCTAACTGCTGTTCTTTCGGCATCAGCTTGATCGCCTCAGCGAATGAGCTATAAAAAACCATGCTGTCTCTCGTCATCGGATCACCTCCTCAAGCTCTACTGTAATGTAAGGCTCTTTCTGAGAGACGGAGAAGGTGTCCGTGAATCCGCAAACCTCTTTCCATCCATCGTTGGCAAGCACTCCACACTCGACAAGCGCGTCCTGGATCACTTTATGCCCGAAACCGGCGATGTTATCGAGATCACGCCGCCGGTTCGGCTCATACCAGTGATAATGGATGATGACCGGGTGCTTGATATGAACCCCGCGGAGCTTATTTCGAATGCAGAACACAACCCAATCCTGTTCCTTCCGTTTCATCCTGCCGCCGCCTTTTGCGTTTCTCCGGCAAGAATCTATGTATTCGTTGAGCCCTCTCATCCTCCCGGGGATCGTGAAACTGTACTTCATGTGTCCATCTCCATCTGCTGTACTCTGCTTATAAGTTTCTGAGCGCCTCTGCATGACTTCCGTATGGACTTCGCCCTGCGGTTCTGCCCTGTTACCCATTCAACGGCTTCTGTGACTCCCTGTGCGTCCTCTGTAGCAATGTAGTAGCCACTTCCATCAGTGGCGGAAAGTATCGGCTCTTCTTCTCTGAGCCGCTCGATGCATTCTCTTATCAGCCGGTCCGGGTATCCTGTCGATTCCACGATCTGTCTGCGGCTGACCGCATTCTCTTTTCCTATGCCCAGCGTATTGTACACGATGAGCATAGCAAGATTCATGTCTACTTTCTCTTTCATTGCTCCTCCTTTCTGCCCCGGAATGATCCGGGGCTTGAGGTATGTATTAAAATGGCACTCGATAAGATGCTGTGACATGTAAAGGTGCCATTTGGAGGTTATCAGTCAAAAAAGTTCGGCTGCCTTTGCAAGCTGTATAAAATTCAACTCATAGTTTCCATCATAGAGTTCATCTACCACGTCTAAAGCAGAATCATCAAAGCCTGCGGCTTCCATCTGATCCACAAGTGTTTCTCCCTGACTCTGCCACTGCCCAAAGCCTATCTCTTTCCATTCAGTGGAAAATGTCCCGTTGTTTGTTTCCAATGTCTCAATGCAGCCTGTGTCTGTCGTTTCAATCGTATATTTCATTTCACGCCTCCTATTTCCCTTACAAGTATGATTCCCCAAACTCCTTTATGAAGTCCGCTCTGCTGCCGTGATTCTTCTCGTAATCTCTCTGGCAGCGCTGTTTCAGATACTTATCAATTTTCAAGTTCTCTTTCGTGCGTTTGAACATCGCCCCATTTGGGTGCAGTGTCGGGTGCAACGGGATCACATATCCATACACTTCCGATCTGCTGCGATTCGCAGCACCGAAGACATGATGTCTTTCCACCACCGGGGATCCCGTAAAAAAGCAGTGATCCATGTCATCTGTGAAGATGCTCCATAATCTCTTAGCCATGCTTGCCGCCTTTCTGCGCTTCATACGCGTCCATGAGCCGCTTAAACTCGTCCGGTGCGATTGTCGGTATGCCTTGCTCCTTGCACTCGCTTATAAGTCCATTCAGAAGCTCAGAGAACTCCTTTGTGTCATAGTCATGGGAACCGCGGAGAAGGAAATACACCCGATCACGCTTCCCGTTCCATTCAACCTCAATCGTCTGTGACGTTGGACGAATGTGATACTCTTCCGCTTCCAGTGCTTTCCGATAGGCTTCATCGGTGTCCGGGATCCGGAGCGGTACGCACTGGCCTTCAATCATCTCAAGCTGTCCGTACCGTCTCAGCATCTCGTTATGCATCCACGGTTTACTGACTTTCAGTACTTCCGCAAGCTCACTAAGGAGTTTCCAGTACATGCCGTTCGCGTCAAGGCTCCGTTTTTTCCGGTACTGTTTCGCGATCACCGTCAGGAACTTGTCCTTGATCTGGTCGATCCCTGCGATGATGTCGCCGTCAACCTCAAACGTGAGATTCCATTTGCCACTCACCCAGTCTTTCGCGACTCCTTTAAGCTTTCCAGTGCATTCCATGCGTTATCACCTCAATTCCACGGCAGACCCTCATCAGCCTTATCTGGGACTTCCGGTGCAGGCTTGTCCGGCTTTCCCTTGAGAATTTCCATAGCCTTTTTCCAGTCCTCAAATGCCAAATCATGCACGTCTGCGACTTTATACGTCTGCAAGATTCCTTTTAAGCCAATGCCGGTCCGCTGGAGTTCAGCGAAAAGCGTGTTTACATATTTGGCTTCCAGTGTCGGCTTTGCCGGTTTGCTTGGCGGCGGCGTCTCTGCGTCCGGGTCCTGCATCTCCTCTGTTGGAATGCAGAATGTCTGGAAACACGCATATTTGAATGCTGCGCTCATCGCTTTATTACTTGCCTTATCACCGCTGTCCATTCCTTCTCCCGGCACTATCGTGTAAATGGATGATCCGTCTTCCGCGTAAAAGGTATATTTGACGGAGAGAACGGAATAGATAAGATTTTTTTCATTCGCTGTCTGACGTTCTTCCCGCTTTTGGCTGACTACTTCCGGCACCATAAAAAGCTTATGCTTGGTAAACGCCGGGTTGAGTGCGTTCATAACATCATCAACACCGCGGTACATGTACTTCTGCTTTTCGTTTCTGCTGTTCTTCCCAACCGCTCCAATCTCTTCCATCACGGCGTTGATCGTCTCGAAAATGTTCTTCTTCTCTGCCATAAGCACTCCTTACTTGATCTGGAGGTTCTGCCGAATGACAAGTCTTGCACCTTCGATCTCCTCGCCGTTCTTCAATGCCTTTTTCAGTGCTGTCTTGTCCACAGTTGGATCAGAATACTTGATATAATTCTCCGGCAGTGCAAACACATTGCCAACATACTCAACCGCTTCTGATTTTCTCCATGATGCTGATACACGCGCTGTCTGGAACTTCTGCCCGTCAAGTACTTCACCGACATACTTCTTGAGACTCTCGATTTTTGCCTCTGTTCTCGCCTGCCGGTCTACGAATGCCAGTTTCTCCTTTTTCAGTGCTTCCGCATCTGCCTGTAAGTTCTTGATCCAGAGCAGGACGTTCTCTGTTTTCTCTTCCAGTGCCATCTGCAAGCCGTCAATGGCTTTGTATGCTTCGTTCTCGATGATCTCTCCTGTTTCCTGATCTACGGCATCGTCATACGCCTGCATCAGTGCGGCGTTAATTTCGTACAGATTCATATGCTACCTCCAATTCCTTCACTCTGTTTTCATCTTTCTGTTTTCTATGGTTGATCCGGCGCTTCATATCCTTCCGGCACTTCTCGCAGAGGAGACCGCCGTCTTCCAGATATGCGCCGCAGCAGTCACATCTTTCCGGCATCCTGCAACTCCTTTTTCTTATTCGAAAGTTTTTCTAACAATTCATCCATGCCATAACCATAAAGAGTATTGAAATTCTGACATTCACAGCAATTAGGATACCACCCATTCTGATATACGCTAATATCTAAACCGGCGACATGTCCATTAAACCAGAAAAACGCCGTAGGCTTGTTTCCTGTAACATCCTGTCTTCTTTCATGTGTGGAGTTGATCTCCAGCACCATTTCCAGAATCTCATGCACCTTCTTCCGGCGCATCTTCTCAACTTTCTTTTCCAGTCTCTTCTTCATCGGAATCCTCCTCGTCTAAATCAATCTGTAACTTTGCCAGTGCAATAGCAGCTTTATACGCCCGTGCATGTTTATTGTTTCCATGCGTTTTCTCTACGGCTTCGAAGAATTGATCTATGTCTCCTTTAAAGCATCCACATTTTACGCCGATTGTAAGATGCTTTGTGCGGAAGAAAGTGGTGAAATCATTTCTGCTACCGAGGGGGCTAACAGTAAGATAATGAGACATTCTAAACACCCGCGCATCGCCGTACACCCACGCATCGCCGGACACCCACGCATTGCCGGACACCCGCGCATCGCCGGACACCTGCGCATCGCCGGACACCTGCGCATTGCCGGACACCTGCGCATCGCCGGACACCCACGCATTGCCGGACACCCGCGCATCGCCGGACACCTGCGCATCGCCGGACACCTGCGCATTGCCGGACACCTGCGCATCGCCGGACACCCA
>ERZ1034855.117-NODE-117-length-42975-cov-23.704893_pt1 | contig 42975 bp, 62 predicted proteins | sample MGYA00520699_ERZ1034855 | MGnify/ENA primary metagenome ERZ1034855 (study PRJEB33766, sample SAMN09781730) | gut metagenome | biome: gut microbiome | host: Homo sapiens | place: Madagascar | study: EMG produced TPA metagenomics assembly of the PRJNA485056 data...
ACGCGTATGAGCAGCTGGGAAATCTGGGCAATCCTGAGGACGGGAGCCTGTAGGAGGTGAAATCCAATGATCGGAGAAGTTGCAGCGTTTGCTATCGATGATCTGGTGAAAGAACTGCGCTGCATGGCGGCCCGGGACATGGGATCGGATGAGTGGAAGAAGTGCATGGAGTTGCACGAGAAATTTTTCGACGACGTGTGCGAACGGTGCGAATACCACCACGATGGAAGCCCGTGCGGATACGACCCCGGGAATCCGTATGACCTGTGCAGTCTGGCGGCAGATGAGATTGAGATGCTGCGGGGACGGGCCGAACAGGCCGAAAACAGAATCAGGGCGGCGATGGAGCATATCCAAAATCTGATTGCTGCGAGCGAGGGGGACATGCATGGTAATTCGATATAACACCCGCGACGGGAAAGGGAAGGACATTATAAAAGATGTTGAGATTAAGGAGTTCCCGGTTGACGACGTAGTTTTTACGTGTCCAATCTGCAGGGCACAAGTTGAGCACGGAATAGCTATCAAGCGAATTGTGTCATCGAATTTTACGGATTGGGTATATGTTGGCGATTATGTATGTCCGGAATGCGCAAAGCTTTTTAGCCTCTATTTCTACAGTTATGAGTTAAGCCCTAAAGGGATAGAGCTGTTTAACGCGCGTGAAGCATCGGCAAAAATACTCGGGGCGCACATGACACCGTTTCGGTTGATCATCACGAAAAGTAGGAAAAAACACCTGTTTTACAAAAGTGAACTGAACTATGATACTGAGACGTTCGCTATTAACCTGGAAGACGAAACGATACATACTACGCGGGACAGGATGCGAGAACTGTTTGATTTCGTTGAATGTCTAATGACGCTAGGGCAAAGCAAGGTGCAGATGGCCGACGGCGAGATGGCAATGAAGACCATTGAAAAGGTCGGGTTTGGCGCATTGCGCAAACTAACGCATGAACTTGAAGATAGCCGCGAAATACAGATACCGTTGTTTTGCGGTCAGGCTCGAGAAATATCAGAGGAGGCAGCAATTGCATGTATTACAACTTTGACACGGATGATTTGACAAGGGCGAAGGCGGCGCTTCTGCTGTACGCAATGTATCGCAGTCGCGACAAACAGAGCAGTTTAAACGGCGTAGATACCTGGAAGCGTTTTACTGCGTACATCCACGGGGCGTGCCTGAAAAGCAGCACGACGGCAGAATTTGTTCAGGCGTTTTGCAAAAAGGCCCAAGTGAGCGCCATCGTACCGAAGTACCTTGATACCGGGGATCCGGTATCGCTGGCGACCGGCGAAATGATTATTGCGGAAGGTGTGCATGACTACCGAAGCAGCATTATTTCCGATAATAGTCTGCTTCCGGTTTTCAATCGAGAAAACGTCTACCTGGCATTGCTGGTTCGCGAACGCATACAGAGAGAAAAACTGGAGGGTGGAAATGATGAAGATTGATATCAATTATGAGATGACCGCACCGCTGTCCCACATCGGGGAAACTGCATCGACTGGCGCGTATTTCAACATGGTAAAAACGCAAGTGGGCCGGTTGCCTGTGATTACAGGGAACTCTATCCGTGGTCAGATTAGGGATGCTGGGGCATGTGAGCTACTTGACCGCCTGGGTGAAAAGGTCGACAAAGAGGTGTTCCATGTCCTGTTTTCCGGCGGCAATGTGTCGTCGTCGATGAAGGACGACGTAGGCCGTGCGGCTGCGGTGCGCGAGCACTTTCCGCTGATTTCCGTGTTGGGTGGGGCGCTGGGAACAATGATTATGTCCGGGAAACTGCTGTGCGGTTTCGCGTATCCGGTATGCCGAGAAACCCAGGATCTGCTTGATGTTGACTGCGATATTAGCTGGCATGACATGATCGACGAGATCGAATTTACGCGCACCGACGATGCAAAAAATGACAAATTGGCGAAGTATATGATAGACGCTGAAGCCGAGAACACCGGAACGGCATCGCAGCAGATGCGGTATTCCGTGCAGTACATTGCCGCTGGAACTACTTTTAAGCAGCGGTTGGTGCTATTGCCCGGCATAACTGATTCTGAGGTTGGCGCGTTGCTGTCGTCCATTGCGCACTGGTGGCAGACGGCCCCGAGACTGGGAGGAATGAGTGCTAAAGGCTTCGGGATGTTTGATGGATACGCGGAAATGGATGGGCGCAGGGTTATTGCGGTAAATGCAGGCGGGATGAAAATCAGCGAAGATGTGCAGACATTGATCGATAAATATCGCGCGGAAACAAACGATTGTGCACAACATTTCGACCTGCTGAAGGGGGGAACGAAGAATGCCAAAAAAGCCGACAGTGCCGATTAAGGTTACGGCATATCTCGGAGACGGCAGAATAAACAGCGCGGACGGAATAATAATGCTGGATGCGATACTGTATCATGCATGGTTCTACCGCCACGCTCCGCATGTGCTGGAGGGCCTCGGCGGTGATTCTGTTCCGGGGGCAGGGCACATCGGACTTCCGCTCCGGCAAGACAATGGCAACCGCTATTTTGCAAGCCGTGCTATATACAAGCAAGAAAGTGTAGACGTTGAGCACTGGAATAAACGCCCGAACTTTTTTTCGGCTGATGCATCAAGGCACCTGGATAAGCAGACCGGGCTTATATCAACGAGTGCTGGCCTGTATCGCGCGTATAGGATGCCGCAGGTAATTCGGCACATCAAGGATGGGCGACTGACATTCTACGCGGTGGGTAACGCTGACAAGGTGATGGAACTGTTGGACAATATCCCTGCGGTCGGGAAAAAGGCGGCTATGGGCTGGGGAATTGTGCGAAAGTGGGAAGTCGCCGAATGCCCAGATGATTACAGCACGATGCATCCGGAGCATGGTTTGATGCGCCCAATGCCGGTCGAAGAAATGCCGGGCTTGAAAGGATACCCGATTATGAAATATGCAATCAGGCCACCGTATTGGAAGCAGTGCAATATGCGGTTATGCTATGTCCCGATCAGGGAGGCAAAGGATGACATTTGACGATTTCCTCATGACGGGGAAAATTAGGTGCAAAATGTCTGACTATCAGCGCAAGCGTGACAAAGCGGTTGAAATTGCTGCTGCCGCGCTTGCGCAGCACAACAAAGCATACGTCAGTGTGTCTGGCGGCAAGGATAGCATTGTATGTGCGTGTATAGCAGACGTGGCGGCACGTGTAACGGGCAACGACATTGTTTTGTGGGCACATGTCTCAGACGCTAGTTTCCCAGGGACGGAAGAAACGATTCGAGCCCTGGCCCATCAGCTTGGACGCGAGGTGGTAATAAACAGTTCTGCGGGCAGCGCATTTGATGCACTGCGTGAAACGAAAGAGCGCAGGGCGTTTGGCAAGACGGGCGTTTTCTTTGATGCCATTCGTGATTGGGTACAAACGTCAGGATGCGACCTGTGTTTCACCGGCGTTAGGGCATATGAGAGCAAGCGCCGCATGCAGGCTGCAAAGGCACACGGTGCGACGTTTTCATCAAGAGCCGGTGGGAATGTAAATGTCTGTAACCCAATCACATGGTTCCGGCTGGAGGATGTTGCAGCGGCGTTAGTGGAGTACAACGCGCCAATTCACCCGATATATCGTAAGACGGCCATCGGCACTGCCCAGAACAAGTTCGGCGAGGACGGATTCATACGGTTGGGATATATTACCAGTCGCGATCTGCTCAACAAGGGCACGGCAGTTTTTATTCGGCTAAATTACCCATACCAATGGCAAAAGTTATGCGAGGCATGGCCGGATATTAAAAACTATTGCTGAAAGAGGTAAAACCTTAAGGAGGGCTGACAACGTGGATCTGAAAACAGCGCTAAAAATGATGATCATAACTGCGATATGCAACGGAATTGGTTACGTATTTGGTAGACGAGATCGACGGAGGGGAAAATGAAAACACGAGGTAGAATCCCATACTACGTATACAGTAGGTGCACCATCCTCGCGAAGGCGTACTACGATATACCTGCACGGTTGAGGGAGATAGAGCGTGATATTATCATGGCATCTGCCCCTCCCGGCGACGGCATGCCGCGAGGGAATGCTACAGGTGACCCCACGTCAGGAAAAGCGCTGAAAATCATGCGGGCGAAAGAAGCTACAGAGCGCCAGTACAAGGCATTGCAGGACGCATTTGACGAGCTTCCGGACGAATTCAGCCGGGAGTTGATCGACAAAAACCTGTTCCGGGGGATACCGATGGACTACGTGGCCGTGCCGATGTCAGAGCGCCAGAAAAAGCGGGTGCGGTCGGGATATATCCGGGCGCTGGCCGAAAAACTGGAAGAAATCTAAAAAGTTGGCACTTTTTGCACAATGAAACGTGGTAAAATAGTATCGTCAAAAGTCGGGCCGCAAAGCCCGGCTTTTTTGTCGCCGGAGGAACCAACATGCCGCAAATTGTTATCTCATGTCCTGCTATTGGGTAGTGCCGTGTTTTTCCTCCGCACGGTGGGATTTTTCGCGGTGGTGGGGCCGCGAATAGAACGGAGGAAACTATGGAAATTATCAATATCGCAATCCGAGACATACACCCGTATCCAAACAATCCAAGGAAAAACAGCGATGCGGTTGATGCTGTTGCAGAAAGCATCCGGCAGTGCGGATACTGCGCACCGATAATTGTTGACGAAGGCCATATTATACTTGCCGGGCATACCAGATATAAAGCTCTGAAAAAACTGGGTTGGAAGGAATGCCCGGTGCTGCTTTTGCGGGGAATGTCCGACGAGCAAAAACGGAAATACCGTTTATTAGACAATAAGACTGGCGAACTCGCAACATGGGATCTGGATGCGTTAGCCGAAGAGCTGGAAGCACTCGATTTCGATGGGTTTGATTTCGGGTTTGAACTATCAGAAACCGTTACCGACGAGGAAGCCCAGGAGGATGACTATGAAGTAAACCCTCCTGCACAGCCGAAGTCAAAACGGGGGGACATTTATGTGCTTGGACGGCACAGACTGATGTGTGGTGATTCCACGTCGGATGATGACGTACAGGCCCTTGTTGGTAGTACTCAGATTGACATGCTGCTTACCGACCCGCCGTATGGCGTAGATTACACCGGGGGAACAGCGGATGCCCTAAAAATCGAAAACGACGCGCAAACGGATGAAGACATGGAAATTTTTCTGTCCAGCGCTTTTCGTGGCGCAGACGCAGCGATGAAACCCGGGGCGGCTTTCTACATCTGGTATGCTGATTCGAAAGATGTCGTCTTTAGAACGGCATGCCAGGAAGTTGGATGGGAAGTTCGGCAGGTGCTGATATGGGCCAAAAACAGTTTTGTGTTAGGCAGGCGGGACTACCAATGGCAGCACGAGCCGTGTTTGTATGGCTGGAAAGGCGGGGCCGCTCACAAGTGGACGTCCGACAGAAAACAAAGCACGCTTCTGAATTTTGACAGGCCAACAAAAAATAAAGAACACCCCACAATGAAGCCGGTGCCACTCTTTGACTATCTAATCAAAAACAATTCAGAAGTTGGCGACGATATTCTTGATTTGTTTGCCGGGAGCGGGACATTGGCGATAGCGTGCGAGCAAAACGGTCGAAACGCATATATGATGGAATATGATCCTAAATACGTAGATGTTATTATTGATCGTTGGGAACGCCTGACGGGCAAGAAGGCGGTGCTCCTTAATGGATAGTTACAATACGGTCATGGCCAAGATTGCAGACGCATGCGACGAACTGAAAAGCGCCGGGTATACCCATACGCGAGACCTGATCAAGTATATCTGCAGACTAAAAAAACAACTTTCCCAATGCAACGTAGAAAGGAGTGAAGCACATGCCGACGGAACGCCAGTTGGAGAACCTAAAAAAAGGACGAAAATTCCGGGCGAATGATGAAGCAACACGGCAATCGGCTGCGAAAGCCGCACACGCCAAGCACCGTAATACGCGGTTGCGGAAGCTGGCAACCGAGATGCTTACGGCCACACCGGAAACAACGGAAGAAATGATTCGTTTCCTGAAGCGCCTGGGCATCGAGGAAGATAACCCGGATTTGCAAACGCTGATGCTGGCCCGGATTGGCGCATGCGCTATCGGGAAGGAGCCGCGTGTTGCAATGCAAGCGGCCCAGTTATTGATTGAGCTAACGGGCAACGACGCGAAAACCGTCAATGCGGCGGCAGACCGCGCACTGCAGCGTGAACGGCTGGATATGCTGAAGGCCGAAATGGCGCAAAAGAACGCGGACGGTGAAAACAACGGCGAACTGGAAAGGCTTATTGTTGGTTTCCAGAACGTCACCCGGGACGATGCAGAATAATGAAGTGTATACCCCCAAACAGGCGCAATTACTACAGGTATTTGCGCATGGGGGCCTGCACCGTATAAACCTGCTGCACGGCGCAGTGCGTAGCGGCAAAACATATATATCGTTGGTGCTTTGGGCCTTCTGGGTTGCGTCAATGCCAGCAGGCGGGCAATATCTGATGTGCGCGAAGAGTTTGACGACGCTAAAGCGCAACTGCCTGGCACTGCTGCAGGATTTGGTGGGCCGCAGGAATTTCACGTTTTCGCTGTCGCAGAAAGAGGCAAAACTATTCGGGCGGACTGTACAGCTTGAGGGCGCAAACGACATCCGGTCGGAATCAAAAATCCGAGGCATGACTTTACAGGGCGCGTATTGCGATGAGCTGACGTTGTTCCCTGAGGATTTTTTCGCGATGCTGCTATCGCGTCTATCCATGCCGGGGGCAAAGCTATTCGCCACGACCAACCCGGATTCCCCAACGCACTGGCTGAAAGCTAAATACATAGATCGCGCCGACGAGCTGGATATGTACCAGATGTCGTTCACCATCGATGAGAACACATTCCTCGAGCGGGAATACATTGAAAACCTGAAGCGTGAGTATGTGGGTGTCTACTACTCCCGATACATCCTCGGCGAATGGGTAAAGGCCGAGGGCCTGATTTATCCATTTTTTGGGGCTGGAAATCAGACGGATGAAAACATCCTGCCTGGGACATTCGGCTGGACGTTTTACATATCCATCGACTATGGTACGCTCAACCCGTGCGCTATGATACTATGGGCGGTCAACGAGCGTCAGCGCCGGGCCATTGCGATTGATGAGTTTTACTATTCGGGCCGTGGGCAGTACGCACAGCGCACGGATGCGGAATACTACGGTGACCTGGTGCGGCTGGCCGGGGAATACCCACTAGAGAGCATTGTTATAGACCCCTCGGCGGCATCGTTCATCGCTGAAATCCGGAAGCATGGGCAGTTCTCGGTGCGGAAGGCCAACAATGATGTGCTGGAGGGTATCCGCAGGACAGGTGCATACGTGAAGTCAGGGCAGATCGTGATAAGTCGCAAATGCCAGGACACAATTCGGGAATTTGGCCTGTACGTGTGGGACGAAAAGAGCAACGCTGACCGGCCAATAAAAGAGAACGACCATGCCATGGACAGTGTGAGGTACATGGCGTTTACTATTTTACGCAGTTTGGGGTGGTAACAATGGGCGCATGGCTGCGCTTGAGGGATTGGGTGCTTCGGCTGTTCGGGGTGAAACCGCAACAGTCCGACGATATGCTTCTGCATGCCGAGGAAGACGCGCAGAGGTATTTCGACATCGCAAAGGAAAATCTGACGGCGATTATTGCCAACAGTTTGGCAACATTGGCGTTTGGAGATGGCGATGTCACTATTGCCGACGAGACGGACATGGAGACCCCGCCGCCGCGAATCGATGTGTTGCGCGGCCTGCTGGATGCTGAACTGGACGATGCCAAACGCACCGTCGCTGCAGGGCTGGGTGTGGGAATGGTCGTAACCATCCCGTATAGTGTGGATACTGGGCTGGGCCGGAAGATTTACACCAGCACGGTGACCAAAGACCGGTTTTTTATCACGGGCGTGCAGGGCACGGACATAACCGAGTGCGTGGTGCTGTCTGACATGTTCCAGGACGGCACCAGCATGATTTGCAGGTGGACGGCGTACAGCGTCAAAAACGGTGTGTACACCATCCGCAACAAAGCGACCAAGGACGGCGAGGAGATCGCAATCACCGATGTGCCGCGATGGGCTGACATTGCGCCAGAGGTGAGCATTGCCGGGGTGGAGCGCCTGCCCATTGGGATATTCCGCTGCCCGACCGCAAACCGCAGGCCGGATGATATTACCGGAGTGCCCATTACGTTTGGGTGCGATGCGACGTTGAAGAAAATCGCGACCACGCTAGAGGACATCGAAACGGAGTATAAGCGGAAAAAGGTGCGCGTGATGGCGGACAGAACGCTGCTGAATACCCTGTACGATTCCAATGGCAATGTGATTAAGCAGGACATGGACGACAGCCTGTTCCTGCGGCTGCAGAACAGCGACACCTTTGATATTGATGTGTTCGACCCGGCTATCCGGGAATCCAGCTATTACACCAAACTCCAACAGCACTTCGCGTTTTTGGAGAAAGAGATCGGGGTATCCCGTGGTATACTGACGGATTCCGAAAGCCAAAACGCAACGGCGACGGAAATCCGCAGGGCAATGTACTCCACATTCTGCATGTTGGACGACATCCACCGGGAGTACGAAAAATACCTGGATGCGCTGATGTATGGCATCAACGTGCTGTGCAATTTCTACGGCATTGAGCAGGATACGCCATACAGCATATCCTACGATTGGTCGTATGCACTGCTGGAAGATAGCGCGGCAACGTGGGCGCAGAAGCTTCAGGCCGTCAGCGTGGGTGCGGAGAAAAAGGCCGAACTGCGGATGTTCCTGCACCCCGACGAGGATGAGGCTACGGCGCAGGCTGTTATTGACGAAATCCAGCAGAGCACCATGGATTTGCAGGACATGCTAGGTCGCACCGGGAACGACGAAGAGAGTGACGATTAATGCTTTCGCAGGATACATTGGGGCATGTGGCTGACAAGATCGCAAAGCGCTTCAGCGGCGTGGAAACCCTTGTACTTACGACCGTCGCAAAGCGGATTCGCGAAATCGGCGAGGTGCTTCCGTCGGATGCTACGGCGCTGGCACGGCTGACCAACATCGGCTCGGATATATCCACGATAACGCTGTATTTCCAACAGCAGACGGGCCTAGCGGCGAATGAAATCCAGCAGATATACCAGGCCACAGCTATTGCCAACTTGGAGTTTGCGCGGAAATTCTACGCGGCCCAGGGACGGCGATACATCCCGTATGCCAACAATGCCCCTCTGCAGCGCATTGTGGAGGCCCAGACGCAATTGACGGCCAACGCCCTTGAAAACCTGTCCAATACCACCGTCATGAACGGCGGGCAGGGGAAAAACTACATGCCAATTGACAGGGCGTATAGGCGCATGGTGGATTTGGCTGTATCGGCGGTGCAGGCTGGTGTGAGCGACTACAATGCAGCGATGCATGATAGTGTTGCGCGAATGGCCCGTGCTGGCGTGAAAACCGTGGAGTATGCGTCCGGTGTGCATAGGCGGCTGGACAGTGCTGTGCGCATGAACATCATTGATGGTGTGCGGGCTGTGAATCAGGATGTTGTGCGGCAGATAGGCGCGGAGTTTGGGGCGGATGGCGTGGAGCTGTCCGCACACATGACATGTGCGCCGGATCACCTGCCGATGCAGGGCAGACAGTTCGCGCAGGTGGAATTTGACGCGCTGCAAACCCAACGCCCCAGCAGAGACTATCAGGGCCATAGCTACGACGCAATCCGTCGCCCTATTGGGATGTGGAACTGCAGACACTTTGCGTATCCCATAGTGTTGGGCGTGTCCGAGCCTATCCACACCGACGGAGAGTTGGAACGGATTCGCGAGGACAACGAGAAGACTATCGACATCGCTGGGAAGCAAATGACTGCCTATGAAGCGTCGCAGTTGATGCGGAAAATTGAAACCCAAATCCGCAAGGCCAAGAATGAGGCGGTGACATTTGGAGCAAGCGGTGATACATTTTCCGAGGCAATGGCCCGGGATAGGGTGCGTGTGCTGACGGCCAAATATCAAGCCGTCGCGCAGGCCGCGAACCAGCGTATGAAATACGCGAGGATTAGGGTACCTGGATACAAAACTTCCACCCCGCCATTGCAAACTGAGTTGAGTTCTAACGGCTATCGTGGTATAATAGAGAGGGACGGAAACCGAGAGTACGCACGAATTTTAAATGCGCATGGTGAAGAAAAATACAACTATTTGCACACCGATGTTATCCAGAATTTGGATAGCGCGGAGGCAATTAGAAAGCACTTCGAATACGTGGATAAGTTCGGCGACGAATATAGCCCGATTACACAAGAATTTGGCGAGTTCAAAATTGACATCCAAAAAGAAATCGCGGAGGGGCTGGAATGGGCACGCACTACGTACAAGCTTGACCGGTTGCCTGCAAAAATCACACGCGAAACTGGACGAGGGCGTACTACCGGCGCATACAATCCTGTCGAAAACAAGATTTACTTCAGGCCGCGGATATCGATCAACGATGCATTTGCTACTGCGGTGCATGAAATGACCCATTATACTGCGAGAAGAAAATTCGTTAATCCGGATGGAATATGCAACCAAGCCTTACGCAATCTTAGGATACGAGGAAAATCAAAAGCTGAAAGGTTACAGCGCGAGGTTGCTGGATTAACAAACTCAACCCACGACTGGGATACTCCCGACGAGCTCGTGGCATATTCGTTAGAACGCGAAGCCACCAATAGGCAGACTACATTGAGCACAGAGATCGCGAAACTATTTATGGAGGCGATATTAAAATGAGCGAACACTACAGGTTAGAAACACCGCCTGCGGAAATTGAAAGCGAGGCAGAAGCGCTCGCCAGAGCGTTCAACGCCCAGTTTGATTTTGAGGATGAAAGCCTCGACTATAACGGCGCGTACTGGAAATATTTCGAAGAGCACGGTTCCAGACGGCTACTGGAATACATAAGAAACCAGCCCGAATCGGATGAATAATATAAACCGCCTTGCGTATACGAGGCGGTTTATGCTTACCCTTTGGTATCATTGGCGCATGGAAACCCCATGCGCCATTGTTATACAATTTTGTCCGCAATGACGAGAAACTACGAACGCGCATGCTGACGGAGAACAGCGATAACAAACCGAAGCGCAGAAGGGAGCTAACATGACGAGGGAACAGGTAAAATCTATTATCGGGGAAGGCGCGACGGACGAGATGGTGAATGCCATCCTGAACGCGGCATCTGCGGACATTGGGAAGGCCAAGGCTGAGGCTGCTACGCTGCAGCAGCAGGTTACGGATGCAAATGCCCAGCTTGCCACTGCGCAGGAAACTATCACGCAGTTGGAAGCCAACAAGGCCAATGCAGACGGCCTGCAGGCGCAGATCGACAAATACCGCGCAGATGAACAGCGTCGGGAACAGGAAGCCAAGGCCGCAGCCGCTAAGGCAGCGCTAAAGGAGCGCTTCGATAAGGCCACCGAAGGCAAAACCTTTTTGAACGAGTATACCCGCGATGGCGTGTATGCGCGATTCGAGGCGGCTGTTGCTGATGCCGGGAATGCCGGAAAAGGCGATGCGGCTATCATGGCGGAGCTGATTTCCGGCCCTGGTGTTCTGGCGAATCCCAATCCCCTGATTAATATCCCCGGCCCGGCCCCCATTGACAACGCCATGTTATCGGTAGAGGCCTATAAGGCAATGCCGCTGGCGGAGAAAATGAGATGGGCCAACGCGAACCCGGAAGCCTATGCCCGGCTTTCCGACATTATCAAAACCGAGAAAGGATGATTTGAGTGGGCGTATTTGATTCCAAAATTTTCAACGGCGAGGTATTCGGCAGCTACGTTGACCGCGTGCCCCGCGTAAAACAGAACGAGCTTCTCAAGGCGGGCGTGTTCCGCCAGCGGAATGACCTGCGGGCTATGTTTGGCGCTCAGGCGGGCGGCAATTTCGCTACCATCCCCCTGTATGGCCTGCTGGACGGCGAACCCGTGAACTATGACGGCGGCACCAACATCACCAACACCAGCACTAAGACCTATTCCCAGTCTATGATCGTTGTGGGCCGTGCCAAGGCGTGGAAGGAGCGCGATTTCTCCGACGACATCACCGGTGCGAACTACATGGAGAACATTGCCGCGCAGGTTGCTGACTACTGGGACGATGTTGACCAGGATACCCTGCTGGCCGTCCTGAAGGGCGTGTTTGCCATGACCGGCAACAACGGTTTTGCCGACAAACACACGCTGGACATTACCGGTGATACCAATGCCATGGTCAACGCCGCGACCCTGAACACCGCCACTCAGAAGGCTGTCGGTGCCAACAAGGGCATTTTTCGCGTGGCCCTGATGCACTCTGTCGTGGCCACCAACCTCGAAAACCTGCGGCTGCTGGAATACCTGAAGTACACCGACGCGTCTGGCATGCAGCGGGATCTGACCATGGGCACCTGGAACGGTCGAACGGTGCTGGTGGATGACGACATGCCTGCTGCCACTGGCTACTACAAAACCACCGAGGGCGGACATGCCGGTGCGCTGAAGGTAATCGCTGATTCCGGCACCGTCAGCGGTGCGCAGATCAAACTTGCCACCGTGAAGGCGGCGGATTTCTACCCCGCCGACGTGGCTGCGGACGACTATGTGTACCTCGGCGAGAAGTACACCACGTACCTGCTGGGCGATGGCGCGTTTACGTACAGCGACGTGGGCGCGAAGGTGCCGTATGAGGTTGACCGCGATCCGGCCACCAACGGCGGCGAAAACCTGCTGTACACCCGTCAGCGCAAGATTTTTGCGCCTATGGGCATCAGCTTCGTGCAGCCGACCTCGGCTATTATCTCCCCCACCAACGCGGAACTGGCCACCGGTGCACGCTGGGCGCTCGTGAAGGATGCGGCTGGCACCAGCTTCATCAATCATAAGGCGATCCCGATTGCCCGGATTGTGTCCCAGGGCTAACAACACGCTCGGGCCTGTCGTAGTTCGGCAGGCCCTTTGAGGTGCATTATGGATTATATCGATTACGACTATTACGAGGCATACGGCGGGATGTGCGATGACGATAATTTCCCCCGCATGTATTACCGCGCTAAAGCGCAGCTGGATGCGCGGACGTATGGAAGACTGCTGACGGATACCGCCGTATCGGACAACGTGAAACACTGCATGTGTGAGCTGGTTGATCTGGCGTGGAAGGCCGAACAACTGTATGGCGCTGATGGTGGGGCGACTGCTGTAATGTCCGCGAGCAATGACGGCGTAAGCGAAACCTATGCCAATGCTAGCGCGGTAGACTGGTATGAGCGTGTGCAGCCCCGCAGAGCCGAGGACATCATGCAAATGTACCTGGCTAATGAGCGCAATGAGGCTGGCGTGATGCTGCTGTATCGGGGGGTATCCAGATGAGGTATCCCAGATGGTGGACGGATAGCGTAACGGTATATCATCGCACCGAAAGCAATTCGCGTATCGCATGGGTGCGACATACTGCATCTGGATGCTATTTCCGCATTCGCGGCGGTGTGTCCTACGGGCAGGAATACGGGCGTGGGGGCTGGCCCTGCATTTGCAGGTTGCCGCCCCCGGATTTCGCTGTTTCACCCGGCGACATCATTGTGTTGGGAAATGTGCGTGATGACATCGACGAATACCAGGCCGGGAAGCGCAGTGCGGATATGCTTGCGGCGCATGCTGGGCAGTGTTTTACGGTGCGTGAAACACGGGACAATACCCATGCTGGCACATCGTTCCCGCACCTGTACGCGGGAGGTGAATAGCCATGTCGCTGGAAATCCACGTTGACACCAGCAAATTGGCAGCGAAGCTTTTTGGCGTTGCGAATCCTAGCGATGCAGTACGGCTATATGCCCAGCAGCGACTTGCGGCAATGTGTGCGGACTACGTGCCAATGGAAACCGGCACGCTGGCCCAGACCACAACGATTGACGAAGATGGAGTGACCTATACCATGCCATATGCCCACTACCAATGGGAGGGCATTGTATACGGCCCGAACATCCCCATACGCGAAGGCGGAATCGTTGTGGGGTTTTTCTCGCCGCCCGGAAAGCCGAAATACCCCACTGGACGCAGTCTGACATATAGCCGCGAAGTGCATCCCAACGCCTCGGCGCATTGGCTGGAGCCTGCAATGGCAGCGCATAAAGCCCAACTGTGCCGGGAAATTGGCAGGATGATAGCGCGGGAGGCGAACACCATATGACAAATAAGACGAGTGCTGTACTGGAATACCTGCTGCAGTCCCCTGCTATTTCAGCGTTTTATTTTCAATACGCGGACGCGCAGGCGAATGCCGTTCAGATTTCCAGCAATGCTGTCGACCGCGCTAGCCGCAAACAGTTCGTCGATGGCTCGCAGCAAAAGCGCCTGGATTTCACGTTTACCTGGTACAAACCATTGACCTGTATCCCGGTGATAGCTGGCGCTGAATCCATCGAAACTGTAGCGGCACTGGATGATGTGCAGGACATTATCGACTGGATAGACGCGCAGAACGATGCACGGAACTATCCTGATTTGGGCGACAAATGTACCGTCGACCTGATTACCTGCACGACCGACACCCCGCGCCTTGCGGGGATTGACACCACATACACGCCTGCATTGGCGCGTTATCAATTTACCATACGTCTGGAATATCTCGACGAATCCGGCTGCGTATGGGGCGAATAAGAAAGGAGAATGACCTATGGCCTATACTTCCAGTTTGACCACCGGCGAACGGGCGCAGCGGAAATTGCTGCTGACCGTGGCAGAGTGGACACCCGAGGGCGCGTCTGCCACGCCGAAACGCGTTATTCTGGGCAAGCGCACCGAGGATTCCAGCATCGAGTTTAATGCTGACGTGGAAACCTCCACGGACATCCTCGGCATCACCTACTCTGATATCAACAAGACCGAACCGCAGCAGACCTTCGACCCCGCATATATCATCGGCGGCGATGATCTGATGAGCTACCTGTCTCAGGCCGCGTTGAAGAACGACATCAACGCATACAACGGTAAATTCAACGTCTATATCATCGAGGCGTGGATGAAGGACACGAACAAGTACTATGCAGTAAAGCATGCCAATTGCTCCATTATCCCCACGTCTATTGGCGGCGACAGTTTCACGTCTATGCCGTTCACGGTGTATTTCTCCAACGACATCACCGAGGGTTCCGTGGACAAACTGTCCAACGACTTTGAGTTTACCCCTGCTGTTTCTGCCTAACAATAACTACCGACGGCCCCGCCATGCGCGGGGCCATTTTTGCAAGGAGGAATCCCAATGAGCAATATGATCGATATTTCCATTCGCCCGAACGCGAGAACTGAAATCCGAATCGATAACGACGATAGCCGGGTGATTGCCCTGGATTTGCAGGATTACAACATCGTCAATCGCTTTGTTGACCTGCTGCCGGAACTGAACGCAATCGATGCGGAATATGCTGCAGCAGTGCAGGCCAAGGGCGAAGACCCGGAGAGCCTGCAGGCCGTTATCGCGGCCACACGGGATCTGGAAGCCCGCATCTGCGCGGCAGTGGATACCCTGTTCGACGCGGATGTGTGCGCGGTTTGCGCTGGTGGTGCATCGCTGTTTACCCCGGTTGGGGACATGCTGCTGTACGAGGTCATTATCTCCAAACTGGCTGACCTGTACGATGATGCGTTCTCCGAGGCCGTAAAGCGTCGGCAGGCGCGAGTGTCTAAGCATACGGCCAAATACACCAAGAAATGAACAGCCTGTATTCCCTGCCTGTCACCATCACGTGTGGCGGGCAGGAATTACCTATCCGGGGCCGTGGTGATTACCGGATAATCCTTGACGTTATCGCCGCCCTTGACGATTGGGAACTAGAAGAGGACGAACGCGCCGAGGCTGCATTGACCATCTTTTTGGACTGCGATTTATCCACGGTGCATGACCTGCAAGGGGCATGTGTGCAGATGGCCGATTTCATCTCGGCGGGCGGGAAACAGGGGAAGCGCACGAACAAAAAATTGATGGATTGGCAGGATGACGCGGCGCATATTATCTCCGGGATTAACCGCGTACTGGGACAGGAGATTCGAGCATTGCCATATCTGCATTGGTGGACATTTGTCGCGGCTTATATGGAGATAGGCGACGGCACGCTGGCGATGGTGATAAGCATCCGGGAGAAACTGGCGAACGGGCGGAAACTGGAGAAATATGAACGGCAGTATTACCATGACCACCCTGAAGAATTCGAATTCTCCAGCGACAAGGCCCGGAAAGAACGCGAACGAGATGAAATCATGGAAATCTGGAATGACGGGAGTTGATGCACGATGGCCGAAACTGACGGAAGCGTCCGCCTGTCGGTAACCTTCGACGCGAAAGAAGTCAATGCGGGTGTGCGGAATGTCAAACAGAGTTTTGACGCGCTGGCGAAATCCGCGACCGAGGCTGTGCACGGTGTGAACATGGATGCGGTCACTAAATCCGCGAAGGAAGCCGGGGACAGCATCAAGGGGCTGCAGGATGACATGGGCGATATGTCCGCCGCCGAGGCAAAACTCGCAGCGCAACTGGCCAGGGCGCTGGCCCAGGTGCAGAGCGTCGCAGCCCAGATCGCCGCAGCCAATAATAAGGCGGAAGAGAGCGCTGGAAAGTTGGCCCTCCGGCAGCAGACGTTGCAGGATAGCATGGCGAAAACTACCGCAGAGGCTAACAGGTTGCAGGCGGAATGGGATGGCATCGAACGTACCCTGAAGCGCGACCGTACATCCGGCGAACTGTTGCCCGGGCAGGATGACAAAATAGCTCAGTTGGATAAATTGGGATCGAAAATGGCCGATCTCGACGACAAAACCCGACAGTACAAAGCGGAACTGGACAGCATCGGTGAAAAGCTGGCGGCGATGAATGCCAAGGGCAGCGGCGACACCCAGAGCGCCCTAAAAGCAAAGTTGGATGCGGCAATCGCGACGGCGGACGCGCTGCAAAAGAAACTGGACGAATTGCGGGCCACACGGGTTAATCCTGTCAATGGCAATTCTGCCGGGCGCATTGTACCTGACGTATCCACTGAGGCCCGGAAACAGTCTGGTGTGGTGTATGGCGCGTTTGCGGGCGCATTCGGCAAAATTGGGAACCTTGCAAAAACCGTTCTGGGCGGCGCGTTTGCAGGGATTAAGGGCATAGCAGAGGGCGCGTTTAAAAATCTCGGTCGGCTGGCAAAACGCCAGTTTACGCGGGTAACGGACGCGCTGAAGCCTGTATCTAAATCGCTGCAGCGAATTGGACAGCTGGCATTGTCGGCGTTTTTGTTCAACGGCATATCGCAGGCATTCCGCAAAATCAGTGAAGGTTTCGACAAGTTAATCGCGAAGGACAAGCAGTTGAAGACGCAGATGTCCACGGTGAAAGGTAATCTGGTTGCGGCGTTTGCTCCGTTGTGGACGGTCGTTCGGCCTGCGCTGGAAGCCCTGCTGAACGTGATTATTGCTATCACCAGTGCATTGGCCAATTTGTCCCGCGCCCTGTTTGGCGGGGCTAGCGGTGCAACGCAGCTGGCCGGGGCGTTTAACAGTGCAGGCGGCGCAGCGAAATCCGCAGGAAGCGCGGCCAAAAAGGCAAAAGATCAATTCGGGAGCTTTGACGAAATCAACCAACTGACAGAAAAGGATTCCGGCGGCGGTGGAGCCGGTGGCGGTGGCGGCAGTGCTAACGGCCTGCTGACCGACTTGACTTGGACGGTCGATGACCTGTATGAAAAACTGCTGGCCTTCGACTGGGACGCTTTCGCGAAACGCGTGAATGATTCGCTGCTGGGGATTAATTGGCAGAAAATCGGCAACGCATTCCGGAAGGGCATCACGTACATCACCAATGCATTGGATTCGCTGCTTACCGGCATCGATTGGGAAACTCTCGGTTCGAACATAGCCAAGGGTGCGAATGATCTGGTTAAGGCACTGCCCAATATCGCGGCCACACTGGCCAATTGGTTCAACTCCAAAATCAAACTGTTCTACGGATTTGTTAGCACGTTCGATTTTTCCGGGTTCGGAAAGTCTATCGGGCAGGCCCTCTCCAATTTAATCCTCAAAACCGACTGGGCTAAATTGATTCAGGGTTTTGGCAAACTGGCGATTGGCGTAATGGATGGCATTGTGGCGGCAATCAAAACGCTGAACACCGACGATGTTAAAAAGGTGCTAAAGGAAATACTTGAAACCGCCGTGAAAACGCTGGGTACTATCACGTTACACCTGCTCAACATTGTGCTGGACGGCACCGGGATTAAACTGGATGAGGGTTCCGATGTTTTGCAAATCGCCATAGGCGCACTTGCAGCCGCCGGAATAGTTGCCGCCAAAGTTGGCGGTGTTGGGGGCGTTGCCGCTGCGGCTGGGCTTGCGATTTCACTGGGAACAAGCCTCAAATCCGTGATAGATTCGTTTTACATCGACGGGAACGGGCTGCATGCAACCGAAGGGGCCGGAGACGCATTGGTGAAACTGCTCGGGAAAATCACCGGCGGCATAATCGGTTTTGCACTCGGCGGTGTAACCGGCGCATTGGTTGGCACGATAGCTGCGGACTTGATAATTAGCTGGGGGCAAGTTACTTTCGATAGCGATTCTGCCGCCAGATTTGTCCCCGGGGTTCCGAACCTGGGGATTGCTGACATTGGAGGTGGGAAACTCCCCGGAGATTATTCCTGGTCTGAGAATTCGGTTGACAGTTTACTGGGTTTGTCGCATGCGTTTGAGGCCGGACTTATTTCCGAGCAAAAATTCCGGGACGAGATTGTCGAACTCGGTGGAAGTTTGGCGTTTGCGGACAAACAGATGGATAGATCGCGTGACAGGATGGCGGAATGGAACCAAACCGCACAATCTGATGCGACCTATGCGCTCGCAAACCGTATGCGTGATAGTGGGATATCCGCAGACGAACTTGCGCAAAAGTTTTATGCGCTAAAGCAATCGCTGGTAGGCGGGCAGATTTCTGCGTCAAGTTATGCTGCAACGTTTGTGACCATGGGCGGAAATATATCCGAATTGGTCAATAGGCTGTCTGACGTTGGGCTTACGGTAGATCAAATCCAAACTGCCCTCGGCGACAACCTAAAGACCGGAACAATCACCCTGGAAGAATACGCTACCGCGATGGCCCAAACCGGGATGGAGCTGGAAGAAGCTCGGCTGAATGGCGGTGCCCTGCTGTCTCAGATGGAAGCGTTGGATGCCACGTTAGACAGCATTACCGTCGTAGAATATCTGACGGCGTGGGCAGACAATGGCGGCTCGCTCGAGGCTGCGCGTCAGCACCTGATTGATTTGGGCGTGCCGATTGACGAGATCGATTTGGCACTGGAAACCATGAAAAACAACACCGCTGAAACAGCGGAAAATATCAGCGGCATGGGTGATGCAGCAGCCGAAACCAATACCCCAATGGGAGAACTCGCGGAAACCACGGCAGATGTTGAAACTGCATCCAAGGGCGCTAGCGATGCCACTGAGGGCCTGTCGGTCAATCTGGCGGAAGCTTCCGAAAGCGGTGATGATCTGGCTAGTACCACGGAAACTGTTGCAGACAATGCGACCGATGCGGCGAAACAGTCCAAAAAGTACGGTGACCAGATGAGCAAGACCGCCGACGAAACGGAAACCCTCGGCGACACGCAAGACAACCTGAACGACGCGATTGTGAGTGTCGCAGAGGCCACCGATGCCTCGGCGGAGGATATGGCCGCATCGCTGGCGACAAATCTGAGTGGCTGGCGGTACTACGCACAACAGCTGACGACGCTGCTGCAAAACCTGACCACAATCCAGAAAGCTTTCTGGGACAATTTCCGGGCGGCGGCACAGACGGCAACCAGTGCGGTGCAGTCGCAGGTATCGCAGTTGGGAACTAACATGAAGAACACCCTCACGTCCGCGTGGAAATCTGTAATTGATGCTATCAACGGCAGCGGTGGCGGCGGCATTGGGATGGGCATAAGTGTGAGTTTCAAATCTGCTGTTAATCAATTGATTCGCGGCCTGAACAGCGTGCTCAAAAACTCGTTCTCCCAAATCAACAACGTATTCAGCAAATTGCGGAACACGCAGGTAATGGGCAAATATCCGTTTTCGTATTTGCCTTCGATCAAAGTACCCAACATTCCGGCCCTTGCGAAAGGCGCTGTGATCCCTGCAAACCGTGAATTCCTAGCGATTCTGGGAGACCAGAAATCCGGTACGAACGTTGAGGCCCCGTTGGACACTATCACCGAGGCGATGATGATAGCACTGCAGGCGCAGGGTGGAACCCTCACCCCTGAAGCAATTGCGGCTGCTATGCGCAGCGCATTGCAGGGGATGGGCGTGTATTTTGACCGGCAGCAGGCGGGCCGTATCATGGCCGGGGCAATCAACGACAACCGCAGGGCGGACGGGCGTTTCGCCTACGACCTGTAAAGGAGGCTGCACATGGCAGATGTTTTGTGGCTCGGGCCGTCCGAGGATAGTTTGACGGCAGTCAGAGCGCCGGACGCGCTGACGGTAACCTTGCAGGACTGGGACAGCGCGAGCACCACACGCACAGCATCCGGCAAAATGGTGCGTACCGTAATACGCGGCGGCGACGACAATGTGCGGAAGCTGGCGCTGTCGTGGGCACTGCTCAATTGGTCGGCGGGGAAAACCCTCGCCGACCTGGTGAAACCTACGTACATATACTGCAAATATCCAGACCCGCAGACTGGTGCAATGCGGACAGGGCAGTTTTACGTGGGTGACAGATCGTTCGAGACCAGGCGATACCGCGATGGTAGTATCGTCTGGGGCAAAATCAGTTTCAATCTAACGGAGGTGTGATATGGCGGAATTCACCGGCCCGGAGCGTCGATTAGACATCCGGGCAACCATCACCCTGAGCACTGGCACGCAGATCACCCTACAGGCCGATGACATTTACAGGTACAGCGTCAATTCGTCCGCATGCGATAGCGGTCTGCCTGTTGGTGGGGCTATCAGTGCGTCGTTTACGCTGGGGGTTGCTGCGGGTGCGCTGAATTACAGCGCGGTGGAACTGGACAGCGCAGAGGTGCGTGTGCAGATTGGTACTCGTGGCGATGCGGACAAATACACGTATTTTGACGCTGGCTGTTGGTATGTGACCAACACCGAAACTCCCGAGCAAACCGGCGAGTATACCCTCACCGGCATGGACGCTCTGGGGCTGTATTTCGATGTAACCTACACGGACGGCGCTAGCGCGTATCCACGTACCATGGGAAGCCTGCTGGAATTGATGTGTACCATGGCAGGTGTACAGGTCACCAGTGCAGCGTGGCTGAACAAGAGCACAGCTATCGCGTCCATGCCCAGATGGCCCGAAGAGACCACCACCCGTGATATAGTGGGATATATTGCAGCATGTGCAGGTGGATTTGCACGTATCAACAATTCTGGCGTGCTGGAAATCGTATCGCCCGGCAGCGGTATGGTAACGGCCAATAACCCCACGATATACACCCAATTCACCCCGCAGGGCGGCGCGAATTTCGCGTTTAACTGCCTGCGGGTGACGTTCGTCGCAGCATCGGAGGACGAAACCCAAAGCGAGCCGGTGCGGTTCGCAGTCAACGCAGATGTTGCGGATAATGCAACAACCTGCATCGAAATCACGGGAAACCCCCTGTACACCGAGGCTATTGCGGCATCCGTGAAAACGGCACTGACAGGCAAAACCTTCGAGGGCGGCACGGTTAGTTGGTTGGGAGACCCCCGGGCCGTTGTGGGCCTCGGCATGGATGTTACCGCACTGGATTCCACCACACACCACCTGCTGATTACGTCGTCACAGTTGGATTTCAACACCGGCGGATTGTTGATGACATCAACATCCAGCATGCCCACGTTGGCATCTAACACCTCGCAGCACTACAGCAGTAGCGGCAGGGTTTTTGATGATAACGGGCGGCTGGACACTGCCAGGATTATCGATTTTTCCGGCAGTGTGGTTGACGCGGTACTGGGCAAATTCACGCGCATTGTTGTTGGGGATTTGCAGGCGGATTCGCTGTTTGCGCAAATGGCCAAGATTGTGAACATGTCCGTCTCCCACCTGGACGCGGGGGTTATTGATGCGGAAAAGATCAAGGCTGGCAGCATTACCGCCGACCGGATGAAGGCGAAGACCATCACCGCCGAAAGCGGCATACTGGCCGACGGCGTAGTTGGTACGGCCCAGATTGCGGACGGCAGCATCACCAGTGCAAAAATTGTGAGCCTGAGCGCGGACGTGATTACCGCGGGAACCCTCAGCGTGAAGCGGCTGATTCTGGTGGGCGAGGACGGGCTGATTTACAATATCAATGCGGCCGCAAGCGGACTGACCGCCGAGGAACTGACGGACGAGAAATACCAGAACCAGATCAACGGCACGGTGATTGTGGCGAAATCCATCACGGCGGCACAGATCGCGGCGGAGAGTATCACCGGCAACGAGATACTGGCCCAGAGCATCACCGCCGGGAACATCGACGTGGCGGGGCTGTTTGCGGACGAGGCTACCATTGCAGCCATCAACGCCATGGACATCAGCAGCAACAGTTACCTGAAGCTGATGGTGGAAACGGCGGTAGACGACGTGCAGGTAGGCGGGCGGAACTATGTGCTTAACACCGGCGAGGCATATGTGGCGGAATCTGATGGTAGCGAACGGACGTGGCTGTTTCCGTGGAAATGTGCGAGCGCGGATATAGCCCATAGTTTGTACGGGAAGACGATTACCATATCGTTTGATTACGACCAGGCGATTACGTCGGGCGATTTCCGCATACAGGTGCAGACTACGTGGGGGCAAATCAAGGAATTCACGGCAGGCACAGCCACGGCCCAGCATTTTGAGGGGACTTTCACCCTGCCGGTGCCGGCAGCGTTTGAAGACAGCAAAGACATCATCTACATCGACGGCACATGGAACGGCAGCGTGACGTTCCGGAACCTGAAGCTGGAAATTGGCAACAAGGCCACGGACTGGACGCCCGCCCCGGAGGATGGGTACAAAAGCAGCTACATCGAAATTCGGGATGACCATGTGGACATCGGCACCGGGGGCACATTCCGGGTGGCTTCCGGCGATGTGGACATATCCACCAGCAAATTTTCGGTATCGATTATGGACGAAGCGGGCGGCGAGGACGAGCTGCTGACCATTGACGCCACGGGGGTACGGGCGGCGAATCTCAGTGCACCCAACGTGGCCATGCGCTACGACGGGCCGTGGCAGATCATCGTCAACAGCGGGGCCACCAGCGCACAGGTGGAATCCGGAAGCTACGTGCGCAGCGTGCAGGAGGCATTCGACCGGCTGAACGACCGGTTTCTGCCGTACTACGTGGAAGTGAAGCTGGAAACCGACACGTATGAGAACGTGAGTATCCACGGGATTTACGCGGGAAACGCATCGCTGGCAATCGTTGGGCAGGGGCACACGGTGTACGGACGAATCACCATAAGCAACATAAACGCGTATATGCGTGCAATTAACCTGAAGGCCTGCAATGCCAATGGCGACGTGTGGTGGATCGATAACTGCCGGTACGTCTCCCTGAACACCTGCACGGCGGAAGGGTATTCCACGGCAAGCGCAGGATACCACATCGACAACGGGTCGGTGGTGACATTCGGAAGCTGCGAGGTATACAACTGCGTAACCGGCGTGGACGCGGGCTGGGGCACGAAAGTGGACATTGCAACCCTGAAGGGCACAACCACTCAGTATGCCTACAAGGCATTCGGCACGGTGATTACCAACAGCGGAAGCAGACCCTCCGGGAGCTTATCGGGCATGAATTTTCTGGCCGCGCCAGGTGATCTGTTGACAGTGCCCATCGATACCGGCAGCGGCGTGGTTGTACCCACTACGGGCAGCGCGACGTTTAACCCGTCGGCCACGGGCACGTACACCACCTATTGGTGGAACATCGATAGTGATATTCGGCAGGGGTACACCAAATCCAATGGGCGGATTAAGGGCGGCATTTTTTACAGCGTCTCAGGCGTGAGCGGGACGGTGAAGTCCGCGATATTAAAGCTGACCCGGCTGAAGGGATACGGCAAGGGGGCAGCGGTGCAGGTGAAGGTGTACGGCACCACCAGCACCGGCAAGAGCGGGAACCCCGCGCTGAGCACGGAGGGTTACGTGCTGGGCAACGTGGATGAGGGGCAGACGGCGGATTTCGCCCTGCCTGAAGCGCTGGCCACCGGGCTGGGGAACGGAACGTACAAGGGGATTATCCTGTACGCGGACGACACCAGCGTAATGGGCAAAAAGGACTACAGCACCAACTATGCGCGGTTTGCGGCGGCTGCGCCATTGACAATTACATGGACGACGTGATATTGGAGGTGATGGAATGATCAACGTTGGAGATGGGACGATAGCAATTGCCGCGGGAGACTGCGGCATACTGGCGTTGGAAATCCAGACGACGGACGGGGCGTACACCATGGCCGACACGGACACGGTGGAACTGACCGTGCGGGAGAAACCCAACGCGGACAGCCCGGTGGTGCTGCACGCGGTGGGTGCGCCGGGCGTGGCCCAGATCGTGCTGCACGGGCAGGACACGGACATTGCGCCGGGGCAGTACAGCGGGAGCATCCACCTGACGCATGGGGAGTGCCGGTATCGTATCTGGCCGCCGCTGGAGATGGCCAAGGTGAAATGCTGGGACAGCACGAAAAACTGGTGCAATTTTACTGTTTGCGCGGAGGTGAAAAGCGATGGCTGATTTGGGCACGGCGACGATCCAGTGCACATTGGGCGCGGGGTACATCGATACTTCCGAGGCGGAGCGGCTGGAGGGCGAGATCGCCGGGAAAAACGCGGAGATTGCGGCATTGGAAGCGAAAATCGTAGAGCTGAACGGGAAGATTGAGACGGCAAAGGCGGATGTGCTGGCGGATTTTAAGTCGGTGCTTGACCGGACGGCGATGAATCCGGAGCTGCCAAAGGAGCTGACTACAATAGGGATGTACGCGTTTTACAACTGCTGCAACCTCACGCTGCGCGAGCTGCCTGTCGGGCTTATGCGTATAAATGACTACGCTTTTAACAATTGCTACAAACTCAATTTTACATCATTCCCTGCCACGCTAGGAGTGATAGGGCAAGCCGCGTTCAACTTGTGCAGAGGCCTTGAGCAGCTGGAGTTTCCTGTGGGGCTAACGCAATTGCAAAATCTCGCGTTTTGCAATTGCGGGGGCCTTAAAAAAGTAACTTTCTTGGGTAAACCAGAAGCTGGGATTGCGGGTTCGGCGTTTGTAAGCAGTCCGAAGCTCACCACCATCAATGTTCCCTGGGCCGAGGGCGAGGTTTCCGGTGCGCCCTGGGGCGCAACAAACGCGACGATTAACTACAACTACACGGGAGGCGAAGCGTAATGCAGGTTATCCCCATTTACAGGTACACCCGGCCCGACGGCGGGGTGACGGTTTCCCCCACGCGGCCTGAAGGCGAATGCGTGGAGATGGTGCGACTGGCGGCGGATGAAGGAATGCTGCTGCGGTTACCCGATGGGACGACCGTCGGATGCATTGACACGGACGATGTGGGACTGGCGGATGCGGTGACGGAAGAGGTTGACCCCGAGTGGGAGCGGATGAAGAAGGAGATGGAAGATCATGGCGAAACTTGATGCGGCAAAGTTCGCGGAATTTTTGAAGGCCCGGGCGAGGGCCAAGGATGGGTACATCATGTGCGCAATCGGCGAGAACCCCCGGAAGCTGAACGAGTGGTATTTCAGCGGCCAGTACAAGGGGGCGCAGCTGGAAAAGGCCCGCTACTGGCGGCAGCACGCGGAGCGCGTGTGGGACTGTCAGGGGTTGGCTGACGGATATGTGACCGACAGCGGGGAGTTCGGGCGGGTGAATGTTCGGGCCAGGAATAATTACGCCAGCTGGTGCAGCCCCAAGGGCACTGGCAGCATCCCGGCAAAATACCGGCTTCCCGGCGCGGCGGTGTTCATCCATTCCGCGTCCGCGGGGTATATCACGCACGTGGGATTTCTGGTGGAACCCGTAAACGCCGGGAAGCCCGATGGCGACTGGTACGTGGTGGAGGCCCGGGGCGTAATGTACGGCGTGGTGACCACCAAGCTCTCCGCCCGGCCCTGGAACCGCTGGGGGCTGATGACCCGATATTTTGACTACGATTCCGCGGCGGAGAAGCCCACGGAAACGCTGACGCTGGGTACCCGGCTGCTGAAAAACGGCATGGAGGGTGACGACGTGAAGGCCCTGCAGGAGGCGCTGATCGAGCTGGGGTACGACTGCGGAAAGTGGGGCGCAGACGGGGACTACGGCGATGCGACGGAGATGGCCGTGCGGGCGTTCCAGCGGGCGGCGGGGCTGACGATTGACGGAGATTATGGCCCGAAGACCCACAAAGCCCTGGCGGCAGCGCTGGAAGCCGCCCGGAATCCTGACCGGGCCGGGGACACGGTGGAGATCGACGGCGGGCAGTGCTACGTGCGGGATGCGCCCAACACCAGCGGCGTAATCATGGGCGTGGCGGCCCGGGGCAGCACGTGGCCCTACGCCGGGGAGACGGCGGAGAACGGGTGGTTGAAGATCCAGTGGAGCGGCGGAGCCGGATGGGTGTCCGGGAAGTACGGCAGGAGGGTGTAAAAATATGTGGGATAAAATTTTGAAGGGGGCCATGGCTGTGGCTGGAGCGATTGCGGGAATTTTTGGCGGGTGGAATGCCCTGTTGACGATCCTGGCGGTGTGCATGGTATTGGACTACATCAGCGGACTGATCGTGGCGGCAATGGGGCGTTCACCGAAGACCCCCGGGGGCGGAATCGACAGCAAAGTAGGGTTCGCGGGGCTGGCGAAAAAGGCGTTTATCATTCTGATTGTGCTGCTGGCCACGGTGCTGGACAATGCCCTGGGCGTGGGCAGGATGGTATTTCAGACGGCGGCGACGTGCTATTATATCGGCAACGAGGGCCTGAGCATCGTGGAAAACGCAGGTATTATTGGGGTACCCGTCCCGGCTGGGCTGAAGCGGGCCATGGAGCAGCTGCGCGACAAAAATGACCAAAAGGGCGGCGACGATGACGACAAACCGCCCGAGGATCCGGCGGAATAATGTACATACCGGCCCTGCCTATACGGCGGGGCCGGATTTTTCGGAGGTGGAGATATGCCGACGACATTATACGGAGAGTTTCCACAATTTGATGGGATGACGGGTGGAGAGCTGGCCCGGGCGATATTGGAGGCCAGACTAAGCCCCACGGATGTACAGATTTCCACGTCCCGCCTGATCTGGGGCATGGAGTACGCCGACATTGGCGCGGCGGTGGGCATGGACAGGTCAGCGGTGGCCAAACGGCTGCGCGGGCAGATCGTCCCACGGCTGGAGATGGCCATTCTGGGCGCACGGAGATACGGATGATTTATTCCCCTGCTACTACGGTAGCGGGGGATTTTTGTTTTTGGCGGAAGAAATATCCCGCAGACACAGCACAGTTTCCCGCGCCGGGGGCAGAAACGCGTGAAAATATGGGTACGGGTGGCCACCCAAATATGAACGCGGGAGGCGTAAATTATGGAATGGACTGCGGGACGGGGCACACAGGCCCTGGGTATCATCGGCACCACGCTGGGCGGACTGGCTGTGGCTGGCGCACCGCTGCTGGGCGGCATGATGGGCCGTGGAGCGGCTGCGGCGGCTGAGGCCGGTTGCAGCGACAATCACCTGGTCAATCGCTACGAGGCTGGGCTTCAGGCCCGGGTGGCGGAGCTGGAGACCGACAAAAAGCTGCTGCAGGCAAACACCTACACCGACGGTAAATCGTTGGAAATGTACCAGTATCTGGACAACCGGCTGCGGGGCATCGAGAGCGAGATCGCCGCTCAGGCTGTGACCAATCAGCGCACGGCGGATAGTTTCGCGCTGGCTAAGGCGGATCTGGCGGCGGTGGATGCACGGCTGACCGGGGAAATCGCGATGGAACGGGAACGCAGGTGCTGCGCTGACAATGCCATTGTCACGTACACCAATGCCACGTTTTACCCCATCCAGGTGGCCGACGTTACCACCGGCACCACCACCACCAGACAGACCACCTACAACCCCATCCCCAAATGCGATTGCTGCAACGGCAACGGCTAAGGGGCGACGGAAACGGCGGGGCAGATAATGCCCCGCCGGAATCTGAAATGGAGGTGCGTGGATGATTACGACGGCGGAGCTGAAGGGCGGTCTGGGCGACTGGCTGCAGACGCGGTTAATGCCCAGGTTGGACGGCAAACGGCAATTTTTGCTGGGCACGATCTACGGCGTGGGTGCCGGGAAAATGGATACTATTATTTCGGCGGCGGCAGAAAACGGGGCCGTGAAGGCCCTGGGAATCGTGCAGCCGGATGGGCGTATCGACATCGATACGCTGTATAATGCGGCCCTGGCCCAGATGCAGGCGCAGGGCAAATTGAAAATCGACCTGCCGCTGTTGGGGACATTTGCGTTTGACGCGGACGACCTGCGCGAATTGCGGCAGTGCATTGCGGGGAGGGAATCTGCATGAAAATCGTGAAACGTATATCCAACGATATGATGGGCAATATCGACGAGGCCCGGGAGAAAATTCGGACGGCCTACGAACTGAAAACCGAGTACCCGGAGGCCGCGAGCTGGTACCGCGAAATGGCCGCGGCACACATCAATTTTAATTCCAATGGCCACAACGTGGTGGAGAAGTTGATCGAGCAGTACAAGGCATCGGACGCGTACAAACGCAATCCGGAGTACGCCAACGGCATGTTGGAAGCGTGGCAGGCCATGCACACGGACATGATGGCCCGGGCCGCAGAAGTCAAGGCCATGATTGACGGGTACAAATAATGGAAATACCCCGGCGGATTAACCGTCGGGGTATTCTGTCGGTCGCAGGGCTATAAATGATGCTGTATTCTTTTCAACTCACTCACCCGTATCGGGGGCACATCCACATTATACGGTATTAGATTCGCGGTGTCAATGCACCGCGAAATTTTTCTGTGGAAATTTTCGAAAACCTATTGACAAATTACCAATCCTGGTATATAATAATACATGTCAGGTGAAGGAAAAACAAGGAGGGAAAACCATGAAAAAACTGTACAAGGTCAACACAAACGCGTGCCTGGAAATGCTTTCCGTAGATTACGACAACCGCATCGCCCGCATCTACGGCGGAACCGACGGCTGGCAGTACGACCACTCCCTGGCGGAAGTGGAAGACGATTCCAGCTGGGACGACGACTTCAGCTTCGACGACATCGTTGCCGCGCTGGAATCCAATAGCCCCGATTTCCAGATCGTGGAAGAACGCGATTTCGAGTGACGCAGATGGCCCGCCCGGAGCCTATCCGGGCTAAAATCATAACACGGAGGATGCAGGATATGATTAATGTGGAAATCGTAAACGGGAAGGCCTTGATCACCAGCCCCTACAACGTCGATTTTGTGGCCCGCATCAAAAAGTGCGGCGGACGTTGGGACAGTGCCAAACGCGTGTGGGCGATAAACGCCGAAGCGCTGGAAGCGGCCCGCACTGCAATGATGGACGTATACGGGGAGACGGACGAAGCCCCGGCTGGGGAATTGGTTACGCTGGTCATCAAATTCGCCGAGCGCCGCGAAAGTAAGTCCCGCCAACCCCTGATGGTTGCCGGGCGAGTAATCGCACGCGCGTTTGGCCGCGATTCTGGCGCCACGCTGGGCGAGGATGTTGCGTTTGTCGCTGGCGGCCCTGATAGCGGCGGAAGCAATGCGCACTGGCTGGTAACGGTGGCCCCTGGATCAATCTGCGAGGTGTACAACGTCCCCCGCGCAAAAGCGGACGAAGTAATCGCCGACCCGCCCAATGGGATGGAAATCACCATCAAAAGCGCGAACATCGATGTATCCGCCCTGAAGGCCGAGCGCGACAAACTGCTGGCCCGGCTGGCGGAAATCAATAAGTTACTGGCAGGAGGTATTAAATAATGTCTGAGTATGACCGTAGCGCCCCGCGTCCGCGGGGCAACGATAATCCCATAGCCCGTATGCGTCTGGCGAAGGGCCTGACACAGAACCAGTTGGCCGAGGCAGTGGGCTGCCTGCCCAAAGACGTTTGCCGGTGGGAGAAGGGCGTGCACCGGCCGAGCGTTGATTCTGCCGTCAAGCTGGCCCGCACCCTGGGCTGCAAAATCGAAGATCTGTATAGCATAGACGGATAAAATGGGAATACCCCGGCGGATTAACCGTCGGGGTATTTTGTCGGACGTTGCCCGTTTGCAACGTGCAGAACATCGCCCGGATGTTCAAATACTAAACCACAATAAAATCCGCGCCCACCGGGAGACCTGTACCCCGACAGGTATCCCGCGCCTATGTATACACATGCAACCACTATACATATAGATTCGTCAGGCACCAAGAGTCAGCTTGTGCAACTTTTGTGCAACTTTTCTTCAACGCCGTTCATTGCAAAAGCACCGCAAAAGCCTTATTTTACCGTGTTTTATAGCGTTTTTACTATCGTTTTTTTTGCCTACGGACCAGAAGGTCAGGGGTTCGAATCCCTTAGGGTCCGCCACGAAAAGCCTTGAAATCATTGAGATTTCGGGCTTTTCTTTTTGCCTGTCGTTTTTGCATCCGGGATTGGTGCAACTTTTGTGCAACTTTCTTTTTTGGCCGTAAACATGGCGTTCAAATCCTGCTGCGCTTTTTCCAGGTGCTTATTCGATAAATGTGTGTATATATTCATGGTCGTCTGGTAGTCCGCGTGTCCGACGATTTCCCGCGTCACCAGCACGTCAAGCCCCTGCTCCCAACACATCGTGATGAAATTGTGCCGCATCGTGTATGGGGTTATCGTGGGCCTATATTGGCCTCGGATGTCCTCGGCCCCGTAGCACGTCGGCCCATCTATGGGCACTGCCATGCCGCAGGACACCATCAGGTCAATCCACATTCGGATGGCGGTAACCTGCGCCATTGGCCTGCCGTCTACCCCGGGGAACACAAGATCGTCAGGGTTTCCCCGCAATGGGAACAATTTATCGTGCAGCGGTTGGGCAATCGGGATCCTCCGATATGCCTTCGCGGTTTTCAGCGCGCCCAAACTCGCCGCACCTGTAGCATAATCGACATCCCGTTGTACCGTCACCATATTCCCGTCCCAGTCGAAGTCGCCCCATTGTAACCCCCGCACTTCCCCCGGCCTCATGCCCGTATAATACAGCACGGCCAAATACGCCCCGTATTTGTGACATTCTATGGCCGCTAAAACCATTTTGCGTTCCGCGTCGGTCAATGCTCTCCTGCTGGTCGGAGGGGTCGCTACGGGTCGTTGCAGCCCTGCAGATGGGTCGCGATGGAGTATCCCATCTTGCGTAGCTGCCGCAAAAATCTGCTGGACAGTGCACAATGCCGATGTGATCTGACTTTTCGATTCGCCCGCAAATTGGTTCACAAACGCCTGCAGGTCATTCGTAGAGATAGCTCGCATGTTCTGCTCGCCAAACGTCGGGATTAGATAACGGTTTAGCATCGTCCTATAGTTGTTTCGCGTGGACGGCGAAACAAACGGCTCTTTCCTGGTGTGATACCACGCCACCGCATAATCACCAAACAGGCAGTCTTGTGCGACTGCCTGCCCAGTAATGTAGTGTTCAATTACCCGTCGTTTTGCGTTCTCCAACTCGCGCACCGTTTTGCCGGACACCCATTTCACGATGTCCTTCCCGTCCGGGGCTACGCCGATTTTGACTTTTGTCCGGTATAGCCCCGATTGCTGTTTTTTGGGCATGAGACTTCCCCCTAGCGCTTCGCGAATAGTACTATCAACACTATCAGTGCAATAATCCCGCATACCAGGATTATCGCATCAAATTTCGTGTCGCGTTTGTCCTTGCGTTCTTCGGCAATTCGTTCCTCTTCCACTTTGGCCTCTTCGGGAGATAGCTTCGGCACACCGGCGGCGTAGATTAGCCCGATGAGGCCGAAGAAGAAACCGATCCAGAAATAATTGTATTTGTTCCGGTTTTTGTTCTCGCCCATTGAACGGACGATTAATCCGAAAACCAGCGCCTGCAGAAACCAGATAGCAATTGCAATGTACTCAATGGGGATGCTGTACCCATCTATAATCACGTCAACCTTGCCGCTGGATAGCTCCCAACGCACCATGTATGCCAGGTTTCCCATGGCTATCCCTCCTATCATCGGAATGCCCCGGCGATCATGAACAATGCTACGAATGCCGCGATGCAAACCGCAACAACAATCCTGTTGAATTTTATTTCGCCCTTCCGGGCCTCCCGTTCTGCCTGCCGTTTGGCCATTTGCTCCCGGTACTGTTCCGGTGTAATGGCGGGCACTCCTATGGTATAGAGCAACCCGATCAACCCGAAGAAAAAACCAACCCAGAAATAGTTTGTCGGGCTCCTGCGCTTTTTACGTGCCAGTGAACTAACGATCAAACCGAATATTACAGATTGGATAATCCATGTAATCATGATTGCCCGTAGTAAATCGACATCGCAATTATAGCCAAATATAACTGCTGTGTTCTCCCCGGAGCCGAACGCGAAAATCCATAATAGATTGTTCATAGCTGTCTCCCATTCACGCGTGGCCTATCAAAATAGCATCAATTTGCTGTGCAAATTTCCCGAATCGCACGGCCCGAAACCATCCTATATGCGGGTTTAGCAGATCGATCATTAGTATCGCAATCAGTATGCCCATCAGCGCGATACAAATAGCCACGACAATGGATAACCATTTCCGCATCCGCCCAATTTCGGCATCATACCTGTCGCGCTGTTCCGCCAACCGGTCTTCCATGGTGCAGATCATCGCGCAATACCGCGCGTCCTCTGCTGGATTTTCGGATGTACACACTTCGTCTTCCACATCATCTGTGCGCACGTAAACACCGTCGAATTCTGCCATTCCGCAGTCAACCGCGCTGGCGATTGCCTGCAATGTATCATGCCGAGGTGATTTTGAGGCCCCGGCCATGATTCTGTCGACAGTGCCCTTCGACACCCGCGCCGTATCTGCTATCCATTGATTGGTCACGCCCTTTTTACGCTTGTGCTCCTGCAAAATTCCAGAAACCGAAATCGCCACAAAATCCCCTCCGTTCCAAATCGCTGATCTACTAATCTTTTATGTGCGAATTACGCAGATATGCGTACTATCTGCCGGTTAATTCGCATGATTCGCGCATTTGTATATCGTGATTCGCAAATACGCGAATCGCGCACTATCAGATATTGATAGCGAATTACACAGATGTTGGGATTGGCGAAGCGGATTTCCGGTGCTACGATGGTTTTGCTGGAAAGCGGACGGGAGGTGGCCGGGATGAAAACAGCAAGTGCAGCATCACGCAGGTACATCCATTTTGCCAAGGCCGTGGCCCATGTGCCGCGAGCGCCTGAGGTGCTCAAATTTATCTGTGTTCCGGAGCGCACGATTTACATAAATCTGGATGCGCTTCCCGGAGCAAATTTGGTGGAAATCTATTTTTGATCTGTCGTGTCGGTGCCGTCCAGAATTTGGGTGATCCGGCGAGCAAGTTCTTCGGAGGAAATCCGCTTCGGTTCCGGCTGTGTAGGTTCGTCGGGTTTGTGGGCGTGGGGGTTATCGGTACGTCCCAGCAGGTAGTCAACGGAGCAGTCCAGGTAGTCAGCTATTTTTGCGAGATTGTCCGCCTTCGGCATGGAACCCCGGTTCTTCATCGTTTGTAGCATGTTTTTGTTCAACCCGCAATCCTCTAGCATCGTGTTCGCGCTTTGTTTCGCGGACGATGCGAGCTGTTCTATCCTGTTCGCAGCTTCAACGGGGCTGTACTTATCCATAATACCACTCCCGAAAATTTATTCCAACAATTATTGGAAAAGGTATTGACTTTCCTACAATTGTAGGATATAATGTTACCATAGTAACCAACCAAGTACATTATAGCACAAGAACATTGGAAAATCAATTTGCAGGAGGAAACAAAATGAACACTATCAATCAGATGCAGGAAATCGCGAAGACCCTTGACATTGACCAGCTTCTCGATGAGCTGACCAAGATCGCCATGGAATCTACCCGGAAAGAAATGTTTAGTGACGAGTGGAAAATCTGCACCGACACCATGAAGGTTCTTAAGGCAGAAATCAAATCCCGGGCGCTGTAATCAGATATAGCCCGCCCTGAGCCAATCCGGGTAAAGGAGATAACCACAACGAAAAAGGTCGAATCCATGACCCGAGGGCCAATATAGGAGGAATAGTAATGACAGATCAGCAGAAACGCCACGCACTGCTGGATGAGTGCAAGCGCATGGAGGCATTACACACGGCGCTGGTTGCCGAGGCCGACGAGACCCTGACAGACGACGATTTCGACACGTGGTATGAGCAGGAGTATGCGCGGTTTTCCGACGCTCATGCCAAGAAGTGGAACGAGGCATTTTTCCTCCAGTTCCCGCGTCGTCGAGGCTGGTTTGCAGATGTGTTTATCGCATCGTTCGGGGATTGCGAAAACCTGCGCCTAACACAAAAGCAGACCGAAGTCGTGAAGAGGTATTGCGTGGCAGACGACGCCACCTGGTCTACTGGGAAAACCTATTGCCGCGCTGGGGGCAAAACAGTAACACTGTGCATCCCCCGGTATTCCCGGGGCATTGGGTACATAACGATCAAATAATCCCGCCACGGAGGAACGATGGCAGAAAGGGAGCAAATGAACATCGGAGATGCAATTAGAGATGCCCGCGAGGCTGCGGGCATGACGCAGGCAGAGCTTGCGGAAAGGGCTGGCGTGGCCAGATGCTACATCACAATGCTGGAACGGGGCACCAAAGTGTGCCCCATCCCCACAGGGATGGACATTGCGCGGGCACTGGGAATCCCGTTTGCAGCGCTGTACGAGGAAACCGAGGGAGGGGTCAACAATGACACTGGACGAACGGATAGATGACATGCTGGGCAGATACGGAGAGGTCTGCACTAAGGCGCAAGCATCCAAAATCATGGGATGCAGTTACTATAAAATCAGGGCCATGTTGGAGGACGGGCGGCTGAAAACTGCTTGTGCTGGCAGCATGGTAGACGTGAGGAGCATGGCCGAATACATATGTGCGCCTTCCACCGTCGAGGAAATAGCCCGAAAGGAACGGCTTCGCAAGAAACTAAACACAACATGGGTGGTGTGAATTATGTCTCGGATGTTGGGTTCTGCTGTCGCGCAACGTGGAAGCTGTTGCCAGGACTGCCCCGACAGAGTGGCCGGATGCCATGGGGCGTGTGAAAAGGCTGCTGTTGAGGACATCGTGAAAATCATAGAGCGCGGCGACCGTATGCGGCAATTGCAGGTATCTATTGATTTGTGCAGTCGGAAACAAGTCAATATAACCCGTCGAAAGCGCAAGGAAAAGCAAAGAAACCGATAGATAGGAGGAATCAACATGGTGGAGGTTATCAAGGCGTTTGTGTTTTTTGCGAGTGGCATGCTGCTATCCGAGGCATATCATGCTTTCGCGTGGAAGCGGTACAGGCAGGGCAAAGCCGAAAGCCACACCCCGGAAGTGGAACTGCATGGCCGCAGGTACAACGGATAAATTGGAAATGGAGGAAGCAAAATGGACAATTTGGAAATCTATAACCGCGTCAGGGCAGTACCCGAGAACGCTCAGAAGCGTTTTAACAACGGAAGATTTTCCGGAACGGACATCAAGCCCATGTGGCGAATCAAAATGCTGACGGAAGTTTTCGGCCCCAGCGGCATCGGTTGGTACATCGACGATGTGCGCCATTGGAATGAAACATTTCAGAATGGAACGGTCGCAACTTTTGTTGAACTGAATCTCTACGTAAAATTGGACGGCGAATGGTCGCGGCCCATCTACGGAATGGGCGGCAACTCTAGCGCAACGACTAACAAGGATAACAAATACATCGTAGACGATGAAGGCTACAAGAAAGCCTATACAGACGCTATCAGCGTGGCATGCAAGGCACTGGGCATTGGCGCGGATATCTACTACAGCGAGGATGCCGTGGACAAATCTAGCAAATACGCGCAGTACTACGAGGATACCAGCAATGCCCCCGCCCCAGCAAAAACCAAGGTTCAGACCCCGGAAAACCCCCGAAAGGGGCTGATCACCAATGACCAGCTTATCACCATCCAGACCAACTGCAATGCGGATGAAATCGGAAAACTTTGTAAGAAATACAAGGTTGCAAATATCGCAGACCTGACCAGTGTGCAGGGCGCGGTGGTGTGCAGACAGCTTGAGAAGCGGAGGGAACAGCGTGCGACTGTATGATTTGGCCGAAGAGTATGCCGTACTGATGGCGGCATACGAAGAAACTGATGACCTGGACGAACAGGCTGAAATCCTGGATGAGATTGACCGGGTGAACGAGGGAATAGGCGATAAATCCGAGATGTATGCACGTATGATGCGCAGCGCGGATGCATCGGCCAAGATGGTGGGCGAGGAAATCAAACGCCTTCAGCGGCAGAAAAAATCCTATGAGAATCTTGCGGCCCGGATGAAAGCCGGAATCTACGAGGCCATGAAAATGGCCAATGCGGACAAACTGTTTACCAGCATCGGTAAATGGTACATACAGAAAAACCCGTGGAGTGCTACGGTGACCGATCAGGACAAAATCCCGGCCAAATACCTGGTGCACCAGCCTGATACCGTAGACAAGACCGCACTGCTTCGGGATTTCGCGGAAACTGGCGAATTGATCGACGGCGTGGAGTTCACCCAGGGCGAGGGGGTACGGTTCCGGTGAGCCGTTGGAAGGGCCGAATCGAGAATATTGATACCGATGCGGGCCGGAACCAAATAATCACCCTAAAAATTGATGGGGATTTGCGCGAGACATACGATGCGCTGAAGGACACCGACGTGTCGGTGGAGATCAAAAAGTATCATGCAAAACGGTCGCTGGACGCGAACGGGTATTGTTGGGTGCTGATGGACAAGATCGCGGCTGAATTGAGGATTACCAAATTCGAGGTGTACAGGTCATTAATCCGGGAGATCGGCGGTGTCAGTGAGATGGTGTGCGTCCGGGAGGACGGCGCAGAAAAGCTGGTATCTGCATGGGGCGAGAACGGCATTGGTTGGATAGCCGATACCATGCCCAGCAAACTACCAGGATGCCTGAATGTAATCCTGTACTACGGCTCATCCACCTATGACACCCGGCAAATGTCCACATTGATAGACGCAGCCGTGGAACTGGCGAAAAGCCTGGGGATTGATACGGCTACGCCGGAGGAAATCGCAAAATACAAAAACGAATGGAGGATATAAGAATGGAAATTAAGGCGACAACCGTTGAAGGCGCGGTAGTGGTGAGCAGCTACGAGTATGCGCGGCTGCAGAACATTGTGGGACGGGTGAACGCGCTCCAGTCCTACATGGAGCACAGTACATTTGGGGATTTTGTGGATCGTCGAACTGTTGCTGATATTTTAGGGTTGCACTTCGGCCCGGCACAGCAGGAAGGAGCCGTGAAAAATGAATCGTGTGCTGCTGGTAGGTAACATTGCCAAGGGGCCGGATGAACGGCGCACGTCGAGCGGGATTTCCTGCTGCACATTCACGATTGCGTGCAATCGGAAATATGCTAATTCGCAAGGTGTGCGCGAAGCGGATTTTATCAACTGCGTCGCGTGGCGGCAGACAGCGGATTTCATCAAAAAATATTTCCTGACCGGCAACAAGATCGGCGTGGAGGGCGCAATCCAGGTGCGGCAGTACGAGGCCCAAGATGGCTCGAAGCGCTATGCGACCGAGGTGCTTGTGGAGCAGGCTGAATTCGTAGCCCCGAAATCTAACGGGCAGGAATACAGAGCGGAACAGCCCCCGGCAAGACCCGAACCACCCGCTAGGGCCGAACAGCAGCGGATGGATACGACCCAGCGACTGCAGAACGAGGGCTTTGTCGAGACGGATGACGACGAACTGCCATTTTAGCACTAATAAAGCCATGGCATTTTCCGGCCTCCAAATTTACCCTGGTATCTATACTCCCGAAGCCCCGGAGGCCGGAAATGTTAATCCCCAATACACACCAAACCGCAAATACGACGAATTAGGAGGTGCCCCATGGCAAACCTGCATAACCCCGTAAAGGCAATTCGCGCAAAATGCATGCGCTGTACCTGCGACCAGCCCGGCGAAATCGATAAGTGCCCCATTGTAGACTGCCCGTTGTATCCCTTCCGGTACGGCAAAAATCCGTACCGCACCAAACGAGAGATGAGCGATGAGCAGCGCGCGAAGTTCGCGGAAGCTGCAGCACGCGGACGCGCAACCGCAAAAGCCAATCGGGATGTGCTGATAGCACGAGGAAAAGACGGCTGATTTTGCCCTAGTAACTTTATCCCTAAAGCGGTGGAAATCGAAAAGCCGCGCTACCATTGAAACAAAATCACAAATCGAACGCATTGCGGAGCAGGAAGGAGGAACACCGGTTGAAAACAACCAAGGAGGCGCTGCATGGCGACTGGTAAACGGTATTACTGGATTAAGCTGCGGGAGACGTTCATGTCGTCGGATGTCGTGGATTTCCTGATGTCGCAGACGGACGGCGCGAATTACGTGGTGCTGTACCAGATGTTATGCCTCAAAACCATCAACACGGCAGGACGGCTGGCTCGAACCATCGGCGAGATCGTCATCCCCTACGACGTGGGCAAAATCCAGAGGGACTGCAAATGGTTCACGGCGGACACCATCCGGGTGGCCCTGGAACTGTACAAAAAGTTTGGGCTGGTATACGAGGACGTTGACGGAACGCTGGTAATGACTGGGCACAACGAGATGGTCGGGAGCGAGACCAATTGGGCCATGCAGAAGCGCCACCAGATGGTTACGAAGGCCCAGAAACAGCTAAATTCCCCGGTAGAGGGTGGAAACAAAGTGGAAAGTAAGGTGGAAAATTTCCACCCAGATATTAGAGATAAAGAGATTAGAGATAAAGAGATAAGAGATAGAGAGATAGAGAGTAAGAGTAATAATAATATTACTAGCGGTGAGCCGACCGAAGTCGGCACCCCGCAGCAGCAGGAAAAGCCGCCAATATTCACGCTACCGTGCATTGGCGGAGGGGAATTCCCCCTGACGCAGGAGGACGTTGACAAATGGTCGGAGCTGTATCCGGCGGTGGATGTACCGCAGGAAATTCGAGCAATGATCGGCTGGCTGGACGCGAATCCCAGCCGCAGGAAAACCGTGTCAGGAGCAAAGCGATTCGCGAACAACTGGTTGTCTAAGGCTCAGAATCAGGGAGGTGCTGGATATGCAAAGCGTGGGCGAGATTCTGCGGGGCCTCGACAAGTCTACGGCGGGGAAGAGGTTTTATGACACGCTTCAGGTCGCCCAGCGGGCCACACCGGAGGACAGGCGCAATGCGGAGCAGGCGGCGGTTGAGCGCTACAATGCAGCATCCGGGGAGCTTGCCCAGCAGGACGGTTATGACTGCCCGTTGTGCAACAACCGTGGAGATACTGCGGAGCTGCTGGAGCGCAATGGCATGTTATACCAGGTATACAGGCCGTGCAGGTGCATCGAGATTCGCAAGAGCATAGCCCGCATGCGTAATTCCGGGCTGGCAAACAGCATCAGCCAATGCACGTTCAAGGCGTTTCACGCGGATGCCCCGTGGCAGAAGGTCATGCTGGACACTGCGCAAGGGTACGCCGCCGAGGGATTGAGCGCCGGGAGATGGCTATTCTTCGGTGGGGCAGTGGGCAGTGGGAAGACGCATCTATGCACCGCGATATGCCGTGAGGCGCTTCGGAAAATGCCAATCTTGTACATGTCGTGGCCTGCTGATGCAGGTCGGATAAAATCAAATGTCGGGGACGAAGCGGAATATCAGCGTCAAATTTTGCCGTTGAAAAACATCAAATTCTTGTATATCGACGATTTTCTGAAGCCCACGGCGGGCCGCGATGGGAACACAGCCCCGTCCGCAGCGGACATCCGACTGGCCTATGAAATCCTCAACCATCGATACATCAACCACATGCCGACGATTATCAGTTCGGAACGTTACCTGTCCGAGTTGATGGAGATTGACGAGGCTACGGCCTCCCGGATCGCCGAATGTGCGAAAGGGTATTGCAAGACAATCAGCCGGGGGAACGGCAAAAACTACCGGCTGCGAAACGACGAGATGTTATAGGGGGTACGCAATGACGACGACGTTCAAAGTTTACGGTGAACCGGTGGGCAAAGGTCGCCCCCGGTTTGCCCGGCGGGGTGGACGTGTGGTAACCTACACGCCCGATAAAACGGCGGAATACGAACGGGAAGTGCGCGATGCATTCCGGGCTGCTGCCGGGTATATCTGGAAAAAGCTGGAAGGCCCGGTGCAGTTGCAGGTCACGGCATACTACGGGATACCTGCATCAGCCGGGAAGCGGAAACAGCAAGCGATGTTGGATGGGGTTATCCCGCCCACGAAAAAGCCTGACGCGGATAATGTGGTGAAAATCATATGCGACGCGCTGAACGATGTGGCATGGGCAGACGATGCCCAGATCACGGTGTTACATTTCGAAAAACGGTATGGGGCTATCCCCTATGCGGAAGTCACCATATCCTGCGACGAGTAACTGAAAAACGGAGGAACAACAATGAAAATCGTTAAGGCAGGTTGGGAATTCATAGACCGTCCCCCGAGAGCCGGGAGGATGAAAGCAATCGAGACGGCGGGGCGGCTGTGCTACAAGTCGGAATCGAAAATCAGCGCAGCCAGCGCCCCGAAGTTCGTGCGGAACCTGATTTTGCATCACCACGATGCGATGTTGGAACATGGGGATTATGTGTTCCGCATCAAAGACCAGGGCGTATATAAAGCGGTAGCGGAGGGCATGCAGATGCTCCGGGATGCTACTGGCATGGCCCCGAACCTGATTATGACCGACATTGACGGCAGGCCGATTATCAGCGGGAATATCCGGGCGTGGAGGGAACTGCTTCTAGCGAATGCGGGAATTGCCTACTATTTCGCGGGGCACATCGATGACAACTACAAATTCGACCTGCCGGAGTACGAGAGCGTTGACCCCGACCCGAGGGTTGAGGAAATGAGCTACATCGAGCTGGAAGGCCGGGAACGGATGGCCCATTACCGCATGGGCGTGAAATTCACCTGCGATAGGGGGATTTCCCACGAGTTTGTGCGGCACAGGCAGTTCGCTTTCGCGCAGGAGAGCACGAGGTATTGCAACTACGCCAGCGGAAAATTCGGCGCGGAAATCACGGTGATACGGCCAATGCAGTTTTGCGATGATTGCTATTGGGCAGATGTCAGTTGGGAGGATTGGGAAAGCGCATGCCTAAGCGGAGAACACGCATATAAACGGATGATAGATCGGCATTGCACACCCCAGGAGGCACGGGTGGTACTGCCCACCAGCACGAAAACCGAACTGATCATGACCGGGAACCTGTACGCATGGAAGCATTTTTTTGACCTTCGGGCGCTGGAGAAAACCGGACCGGCACACCCGCAGGCGAAAGAGATTGCACTCCCGGCGTTGGAGGGATTCCGGGATATTTTCCCGGACATTTTCGCGGAGGAACGAGCATGACGCTAAGTCTGATCAAAAAAGAAGAGCGAAAGAGAGAAACGTTATTGGCCCGGGCGGCTAGCACCGAAATGGTGGTGCAGATGTTGGGCAGAGGTCGGTATACGGATGAATTTGTCGCGAGATTTTGCGACGTGCCTGTGGGAGTTGTAAGGGCATTCGCCACGAAATACGAATCAGAGATAAAACACGTCCGCAAGGAAACCAAACGCATGGACGAAGTTGCGGAACGGCTTATCCGGAAACGGATGGGCCGCCCTGCGACGGACGGCGAGATAATTAGAATGTTAAAACAAGCGGTGGAGGGCCAGAAATGAGAAAGTACAATTACGAGGCGTTGGCGGATGCTGCCGATGCCCTGAACGATACCACGGAGGGCTGCTGGGAATGCCCTGTGCAGGGCAAATGCAACTGCGACGAACACGGGTGTCTGTTAGACACGATTAGTGAAATCTTGCGGGACAATGCCTGCCTTGCAGATACATATCAGGCCGCAGCACAGCGGACATCCGGTGACCACGACAAAATTCTGAACGGCGTGTTGGGACTGTCCGGAGAAACCGGAGAGTGCGCCGATATCGTGAAAAAAGCGACGTTCCAGGGGCATGTCCTCGACCGTGATCACCTAATCGACGAAGCGTCCGATGTGGCTTGGTATTTGGCGGAATTGGCTACTGGGCTGGGGGTTTCGCTGTCCGAGATTTTCCGGCACAACATCGAGAAACTCAAAAAGCGTTACCCGGATGGGTTTGACCCCGAACGATCTATCCATAGGGAGGAAAATGAAAATGCCTGAAATCAGACGGTTGCAGGGCCGGGAACAGGAATCGTTGTTGGAACTGTACGCGGTGATTACCATGGCCCACGGGCTGGAACCACTGCATAGGCGGCTGAAAACCATCCCGAACGGCATGCGCACGCTAGGGCAGTTGAGATGGGCCTCGCGAAAACTGCTGGATGACGTGATGACCACTATTCCTACGGAACAGCTCGCGGCGCAAAAGCGGAATCTTGAACATTTGGGTTATCAGATTGGGGTGTTCCGCGCCGACGGGAAACCGGCAGAGGAAAGCGGACGCTGGATTTCGAACAAGTGCACGTTGGAATTGATTAACGTGTTCCGGGAGCACTGCATGCTGTGCGACAAGGATTTCGACGGCCAGTGCAAATGCACGTTGCGTAAAGCGTTTGACGAGTTTCCGGTTGATTTGCCGGAGGGGACGCGGGGTTGCCCGTACTACGCCCTCTGGGGCATGGAGGTGTAGCACATGCAGGACATTTTGGGCCAGCCTTACGAAACCACCCAGCCCGTCAACCATCCCGCCTACTATCAGTCGGGTGGTATCG
>ERZ1034855.118-NODE-118-length-42845-cov-27.387123_pt1 | contig 42845 bp, 68 predicted proteins | sample MGYA00520699_ERZ1034855 | MGnify/ENA primary metagenome ERZ1034855 (study PRJEB33766, sample SAMN09781730) | gut metagenome | biome: gut microbiome | host: Homo sapiens | place: Madagascar | study: EMG produced TPA metagenomics assembly of the PRJNA485056 data...
CACCGTGGCGCTGCCGTAGGCTTTCACCGTGGCGCTGCCCCAGGCTGTCACCGTGGCGCTGCCCCAGGCTTTCACCGTGGTGCTGTCCCAAGCTGTCACCGTGGCGCTGCCGCAGGCTGTCACCGTGGCGCTGTCGCAGGCTTCCACCGTGGCGCTGCCGTAGGCTTTCACCGTGGCGCTGCCCCAGGCTGTCACCGTGGCGCTGTCGCAGGCTTCCACCGTGGCGCTGCCGCAGGCTTTCACCGTGGCGCTGCCGTAGGCTTTCACCGTGGCGCTGTCACAGGCTTCCACCGTGGCGCTGCCGAAGGCTATCACCGTAGCGCTGCCGCAGGCTGTCACCGTGGCGCTGCCCAGCGCGTAATAGACGCCATCCGTTACCTCGTGCTCGCCATCCGCAAAAACGTGCTCCCTGCGCCATGCCTCAACAGCTTCTTCCACGCGCTGCCGGTAGGCCTTTTCGTCCCACCACTCGGGCGTTACATCCTGATCCACCTTGAGCGTCCACCTGTCCAGCGGCTCCATCAGCGATCTCATGCCGTCCGGCGGCGTAAGCTCCACCCGCACAAAGGTTTTGCTGGCGTGCAAGTAGTTGTCCTTGATGCCCAGCTTTTTCAGCATATTCTGGTGGCTGTCGTAGTCCGGGCAGTACACGCGATCCTTGAGCACCAGGCAGGATTTGAGTTGGCACATTGTTATTTTCCTCCTTGTTTTTGATTACTTTTTATTCGTCAGCCGCGCCATGCTGCGGTAGTACGCGCTGTAATGGTCGGTGCAGCTTCCTGTGCCGCCGGTAAGCGAGGCGGTCAAGGCCGTCAGCGCAATGGCCGCGATGATGATTACGATCAGCATCCGTCGTCCCTCCATCGGTCGCAGGCGATATCCCCGGCGGCCAGCCGCTCCTCGGCCTCGCGCTCCAGGTCAGCCCATACATCCCGGTCATACTCCCGCAGCAGGCGGTCGTAGTAAGCGTCTTCGTTCATGGTGTCCTCTTTTCTATCCCCGTCCGGCGTGGTATAATAGCTCAAAAGGGGGATTTTTCCTTATGAAGAAAGTTACCTGGGTGTCTTCCGATGCTTCCAAGCGTGCCCGCAGGCGCTTTGATCGGGAATCTGATGCGATCAAGGCAGCCTATAGCCGCCGCCAGCGCGTAATGCACGTTGTCCGCTGGGCAATGCAAAACGTGGTTGTTCCGCTTCTGATTGCCATTGCTGTGTACTTCATAACCACCCGAGTGTTTGAAGCAGCCGAATCACGGCGTTCGCCAGATGAGACAGGATCGGAACATGGTCAAACCGTGACAGATACATACCAAGCGCCGACCCAATCAGAGATGCCAGAATGATCACCGGCAGGTTCGGCTTGCCGTATTGCCTTTCCTGATTGTCATCCATCTTGTTTGCCCTCACGCCCCATTCTTCCCGTCGGGCTTCTCCGTCTTCTTTTCCTCCGCCATCAGCGCCATGCCCTCTGCCAGCCCCAAGAAGTACTGCTGCTTGTCCGGCGCGCTGTTTACGGCCTTGGCGATATTGGATAGGATTTTCTCCTTTGTCTTTTCCATCTTGTCCCTCCTAAACTTTACTGCGTGGTAATTGTATTCCATCTTGTGGAATTTGTCAATACCTTTTTTATAAAAAACTTGACACAGTGGAATTTTCGTGATATTCTCTTGGCGAAAGGAAGTGCTACTATGAAAGAAAGAATCAAAAGCATCAGAAAAGATCAGCGTCTAACGCAGGCGGAGTTTGGAGAAAGAATCGGCATCAAGGACAGCACAATATCGTCCTATGAAAAGGGAATCCGCGTCCCCTCTGATGCGATTATTCTTTCTATCTGTAAAGAATTTTGCGTAAATGAAAAATGGCTCCGCACTGGACAGGGCGAGCCTTATGTGCAGAAAACCCAGAACGAAGAAATTGCCTTTTTTATGGGCGATCTGCTGACCGGCAGCGACGCCTTCAAGGCGCGCCTGATTTCCGCCCTGGCCAAGCTGTCACCGGAAGAATGGGCTACGCTTGAAAGAATCTTCACGGATGCAGCCCAAAAATAAAAAAAAGACCGGCGAATCATCGCCAGCCTTTTACTTAATTGTTATAACTTATAATCTGTACCAGTCAATGCCGCCGCACACTGGACACTTTGGCAGTTTCAGATTTCCGATATGCGCATCAAAAGCCTGCAGTTTGCCGCGCTGTCTGTTGCAATCAGCACACAGATAGGACGTTCCGGGAAACACCAGCGCTCCCGAATGATAGGTCTTTGTATCGGGCTTCCGGCTGAAAAGCCGTCTTCCGACCGGGCTTTCTGCATGCGATGCCTGTTTAGTTTCGGATGGCACGTGGACTGTTTCGTCAGGTACGTTTTTGAATTTTTCCATTGCACTATTTCCCTTTCTTGGCGCGCTTTTGTGCCTTTTTATTCTCCTTGATCTTGGCTTTTTCTCTCTTTTCCCGTTCTTCGCATACCAAACGAATGAGCCTCTTCAAGGAATCCCTGTCGAACAAAAGCACGTTGTTGGATCTGGCAAGACGAATTGCGTTTTCTGTAAAGTAGCTGTTTGTTGCAACGGCAGCGACATCGCACCCGTAATAAGCCTTTGCCGCAGCGATTTCCTGTACGGACGATACGCCAACCTTTTTAGAGTATTTTTTGCACTGTATGCATATTTTTTCTCCATCCCCCGAGCGCATAAGAACATCCGCGCCATAATCCCCGCTGCTTTGCGTAACGCTTACATTTACAAAGCCGGCGGCTGCAAACAATCTTGCAACGAATCTTTCAAAGTCGAAAGGGCTGACTGAATCCATCTCGTTGAGCCACGTTTGTTCGTCTCGGCTTTCGGCTGATAGATATCCTTTGATTACCTTATAAATGAAAGCAATTACAAATATTGCAATCATTACCCACAGTATAGCATTGCTCTCTGCGTCGCTCATTAGCTTATGTCCTCCGGCGTTCAGGATGTATCAATCAGGTATAATTGTACCGTATTTTATTCCCGATTGTCAACCTCTTCTTCTCCTGCAAGGCTCTTGAGCAACCTCCAAACAATTCGCAAGGATGCGTAGTTCATTTTCTTCATCATACGTTTGATGTCGTTCGTCAGGAAAGTGCATCCGTACTTGATTTCGTATTTGTCCATTTTGGCATATCTCCTTCCATTTTATTATCTGGTAAAATGTGATACAATATTATCAATCTGCAATACGGAGGGGTCGTTGTGAAAAAGTTCCTCTTGAATCTGTTCGGCGTTTGGCGTGCAGTTTCAATGGTCGGCGTGTTCTGCCTGGAAAGCTATACGCCTGTCTGGCTTTCCGTGATCATCGTCGTGGGCTTCATCGCAAACCTCGTCGTTCTATGGCATTCCAAGTCGGAAGCGCAGGGCTGTACAGGCATTCTTTTGCTTGTCGATCTTCTGTTTCTTTACCTCGTTTACAATGAATTATATCAGTGGATGCCGCGTAATCGCATGCTTGTGCTGCTTGGAACCAACATCTATCTTTTGTTCCTGCATGTTTTCCAGCCGTTCAAGGAAAAGCAATCAGCCGGTTCGTGACTGATCACGCCATCATTATACGAACATCCGTTCCTATTTGTCAAGCGATTGGACAAACTGGTGCTGGATGGGGACAAACCGCACAGAATGGTGAAAATTCTCCTCACTTTTTGTCATAGTCCAGCGCGTATTGTCATATACTATTATGTAGTACGCTTCCGTTCGCCCTCGCGCGTGATCCTGATCAGGTCAATGGCGATGGGCGGCAGATCAAATGTGGTCTTGCGCTTTCGGCTCCTGGGCGGATAGTTTCTCCTTGGCATGGTGTAAGCCTCCTTCTGTTTTGTTCGTTACCTACACCATACGCAAGCATGCATGATTTGCAAGATCATCTTTTTATCAGATACGGGCCTTTGCGCTATCAGCCATGGGACAAAATACATCACAGGTGAGGGGAATCAGCATCATGGATGAGACAAACGGCAATCGCATGGACATTGCGGGCTATCTGACCGGATTGCGCAGCAGCAAAAATTGGACAATCAAGCAGTGGGAAGCCGTATCCGGCGTAAGCGGGCAGACGATCACGCGCATCCTGGACGGACAGACCGCGCCGCAGTTCCATACCGTGGCCGCTCTGGTGCGATCTGCCGACGGCTCCCTGGACGAGATGGCGGGCATCCGGCACGAGCCAACCGTGATACGCGATTACACGCCGCAGCAGCACACCAGCGACCTGATAGCCAACTTAAAGCATAATGTGCAGTATTTGAAGGATGAAAAGGAAAAATCACACGGGGACGATCAGGACAGAATAGAAGCGCTGGAAGGCACGATTAAAAAGCTGCGGCACAAGATCAGCGTGATGATCGTTGCAATTATCATCATGTCCTTTGTCTTCGGCCTGCTGCTGATGTTCGATCTGCTCGACCCCAGCTACGGCTTTATCTACCGCGTTACAGGCTGGCGTCGGGAAGGCGGGTTAATTCGTCCAATATCCATGAATGGATAATCCGTCACATCTGATAAAAAAGTGATCACGCAAATCACATATGATGCGAAAAAATGGAGAAAAAAGCCATGGAATGCAAAAAGTGCAAGGGCGCAATCCCGGACGGCGCGCCGTTCTGCCCCTGGTGCGGGATGCGGCAGGAAAAGCCCAAGGGCGTAAAAACGAGAACGAACGGAACCGGCACCGCTTTCAGGCGCGGCAAAGGATGGACGGCAGAAGTCACGCTTGGATACAAGGAAGACGGCAAGCGGATCAAACGCACAAAGGATGGTTTCAGGACAAAAGCGGAAGCCATCAATTATTGTGCTGTCCTGCTTGAAACCCCGCGCCCGAAGCGCACGCCGCTCCTATGCAACTATTGGGATCTGTACTATGGCCGCCAGATGGACGATCTGTCAGAAAGCAAGCGCACCTCCTACAAAATCGCGTGGAACAAGCTGCAAGCCATCAGCCGTATGCCGGTAAACAAGATCACGGTAGCCGACCTACAAGAGGCTATCAGCTCCACATGCAAAACCTTTTACCCCGCCAGAGACGCGAAGCAGCTGCTTTCCAACCTGTTCAAACTGGCCGCTGCTGACGGATGGTGCAACAAGGATCTGCCCGCGATGATCAAGCTGCCGAAAAACAACGAAAATGAGCGTATGCCCTTTACGGACGAAGAACAGCGGCTCCTGTGGGAGCTGTATGACCGCGGCGACACCAACGTACATATCCCGCTGATCATGATCTATACCGGCATGATGACCGGCGAAATGCTCAAGCTGACCGTATCCATGATCGACCTGTCCAACAGAGAGATCATCGGCGTAGGCATCAAAACGGACACGCGCAAAAAGTCCGCCGTGTTCCTGCCCGATGACATTTGCCCCGTGCTTGAGGACGCTATGGCGCTGGCCGGAGAGGATGGCCGCCTGTACCCCATGAGCGATATGGCCTTTTACAAGCGATACTACAGAGCGCTAAAGGCCGCCGGCATCACGCGCAAGCTCACGCCTTATTCCTGCCGACACACAACCGCCACCGTTCACGCCGTAGACGAGCACACCCCGCCGCAGGTGCTTCAAAAGATCATGCGCTGGTCAAGCACAAAGATGATGGACAGGTATGTGCACCCCGATGACAGCGACGCGCGCGAGGCGGCGAACACCATGAAGCGCCCTGATCGAGCCCCGGAGAATTGCGTGTAATAGACAACTACACGCATGCGTGTAATACTGCGTGTAATAGGCGCACAGAGCCAAAAGCAAGGGACGATAATCAACCAATACTTCCATTCCGCATCCGCGCACGTATGTCAGCGCATTTCCCCCATTTCGCCCTCAAAACCGCACAAAAAAGTGCGAAACCGGCTATTTTCAAGCAGATTTCGCACATTTGGCGGAGAAGGAGAGATTTGAACTCTCGCACCGGTTATCCCAGTCTACTCCCTTAGCAGGGGTACAAGCATCAAGTAAAATCGGCGTTTTTTGCTATTTGCGTGTAACTTGCGTGTAATACTCTTTGGCCGACATCACTCTTTGTACATATCGATCAGCCGCTTCACGTCCGCCACGTCCTCGATCTGGCGCTCGTGCTCAAAATCCCACACAGCCTGCATGGATTCGGGAACGGTCACGCCGGAGCGCTTCTGCTCGCCAATCATCTCAACGGCCTGCTTATGCAGCATATCGACGTGAGACAGATCGTCCTGAGCGATGCGGCAATAGACGCCTGCCAGGGAAGGATACTGCGTCTTGTGCTTGACGGCTTCCTTGGCGTACATCTCCGCGCTGTCCAGGATTTCCCCGATGTCGCGGATGACTTCTTTCAGTTCTTTCATGATTTCCTCCTTACTGCGCCTGCATGATGTAGCTGTATATGTGATCTACATCCTCAGGCGTAATTCTCAGCGACACGCCCAGCGGCAAATCAATTTTCTGGCCGCCCTGCTGGATGCCGCCCTTGAAAACATCGCGCAAAAAATCTATATCAACTGCGCCGTCAGGCGTAATAGCGCCCATGATCTGCGCAGGCTTCCAGGTCGCGTAGGCGCTCAGGAGCCGTCCCCCGCGCATTACAATAGCCGTAGCCATCGACCGCACGCCAAAGCCTTTAAGGCCGTCCTGCGGCAATTTAGGCAGCAATTCAGCGTCGATATACTGCGCAAGGCCGCGCTCTATGGTCTCAATACTAACCATTACGATCCTCCAATCAGAAAAACGGGAAGAGCCGGTCAGCGCCAGCCCTCCCGCTTTTGTCAGTTGTTGCCACAGCAATCGCCGCACTTGGGCAGCGGATTGTAGGTGCTCTGCGCGGTGGTGGCAGTGCCTACGGTCACGTCAGCAACCTGCTTGGGGTAGAAGGTGGCGTTTGCATAGGTCACGATGGAGTTATCGCCGCAGCAGCGCTTTTCGGCTTCCATCTTGATCTTGCCGTCCAGCTCGGCCTTAACGGTAGCCAGATCCTGGCGCGCCAGGACAAAGCTATCCTCGGTGCGCTGGTTGTGTACGCGCTGATCGGACAGTTCACCACGAATCTCCTTGATCTGCCCGTCAATGTACTGGTACAGCGCAAGGCTCTTTTGATCGGTGTAGATGTTGCTGTCGCGCAGCTTAATTTCGGTCTCAAGCTGGGCGATTTTTGCCTGCTGAGAAGCTTCATAGCGATCAACCAGGTGATTTTCGCTGCATTCGCCGTTGACGTTCACATTGCGCGCGCCGCCAAACAGGCCGCCCAGTCCGCCGTTCAGAATGCCAACAGCGCCAGCCGTGCCGATTGCGCCAAGCACAGTATTCAGATTGCCTTGGCCTCTGCGAGTGTATTCAACGTCCATGATAATCCTCCCTTGTGTTATTCCGGGGTTCCCGGTGTGCTGATTGTCGCACAAAACACGGAGGTAAAAGCGCCACATTCACGCCAGTTTCGTGCCATTTGGGCAACAAAAAAGCCCTGCGCAATGCAAGGCTTCTTTGCGGACGCGACCATGAGATCATGATCGTTTCCATTTCTGTTTTCGTTTCAATCCACAGGAATTTCTTCCTGACAGCGGGATTATCTCCCGACGCTGTTATAATACCATCTTTACGTCCATTTGTCAACCATTTTTTGCAAAATAAAAAGCCCCCCGAAGGGGGCGTTGTCAGATGTTGATCTTGCGCATGATGTCCGCTCTGCGGCGGCTGACGGTTCGGGTGCTCATGCCCAGAGCCATTCCGATTGCGACCACGGATTTCCCGCGCCGGGACAGGCTCAGCACCTCGCGCTCGTCATCCGTCAGGCCGTAGGCGGCCTCCGCCGCGTCGATGCACGATTGATGGATGCGGTCAAATCGCATGGGGATCACCCCCTGTTACATCTGTTCGGGCGGTTTTTCAACAGGCTGCTCCGCGCCGGAAGTGCCTGCGGCGGACGCGTCGGCCAGGCCCTCACCGATGATGTAGGCGACCACGGCAGCACCGGCCATGATCAGGGCTGTAATCTGCGTAGCCTGACTTTCGGAGCCGCCAAAGGCTACAACCAGCATGGCGACAAAACTTGAAATAGCCATCCAAAACTTTCGAGACGTGAGCTTACGCTTCCAGTCGATCTTGTTCATGGTGATTCTCCTTTCTTATTCATAGATAATAGTAAGGCCGTAGGCTTTGGCCGCTTCATGCTCAATGCGGCAGCCACGAGCCTGTTCCCAGCCCTTACAGAAATAAGCGGCATGGCAAAGGCTCATGTTTTCCAGAGACTTAGCCAGGAAGCACAGCGGAATATTGGCTACGCCGCGCGCTTCCATAGCCTCCTTGCTGTACCATTCATCCGTAAACAGCGTGTTGACGATCTCATAGCCATTTTCAGTAAGGGCAGAGATAGCGCGTTCGCGGGTTTCGATGATTTCCTGTTCGGTTTTTCCAGCCATAGGCTGAGACAACATAGCTTTCATGTCGATATGCCTCCTTTTAATTAATCCGCTGCTTGATGTCGCGGATATCGTGTTCGCAATTTTCCATTCGCCCTTCGAGCCTGTATGTGCGCTCGATGATGCTGTTGTGCCTGTCCACGCTTTCCTTTAGCTCCTTGAGCTTGTAATCCACGAGCGCCTGTGTGGATTTGGCGCTGCTGCGGGTGGACGCGAGGGTGCCGATCAGCGAGATGCCGCCGGTAATCAGGGCTACGATGATGGCTTCTGTCATAGTGTGGTGTGTACCTTTCAATTTATTTTGATCTGATAGATCACTCTTTGAGCATTTCGCCCGCGTACTTGGCCGTAAGCGCGATTGCGTCCGCCTGCGGCACATTGCGCAGGGTGACGGTATAGGTGGGCTTGGGCGTATCCTCAGCCGCGTACAGCGCCGCCTGGGTGGCCTTACCGGCGATGCCGTCAACCGCAAGGCCGTTGTCCTTCTGGAATGCGCGCACGGCGGTCTCGGTCTTCGCGCCGAAGATGCCGTCCGCCGCGCCGCAATCGTAACCCAGGGCGTTGAGGGCCGCTTGCAGCCTGGTCACGTCCGCCCCCTTGCTACCGCGCCTGAGATTAAACACCACGCCCTCCGTGGGCTTGCTGGCGTCTGTCTTGCCCGCCGCCGCAAGCTCCTCCGCCGTATACAGCCCGGCAGGGATGGCGTAGTGCGTCCACGCCTTATCACTGGTATCGCCCCACTGTACGCCAGCGGAGCAATGGATCACCTTGCCGCCGCCGATGTGCAAGCCGGTGTGCTGCATCCTGCCGTTTCGGCGCTGGAACACACAGCAGACCACATCGGGCATGTCGGCGATATCGCCGCGCTGTACCCAGTTGGCCGCCGTGTTGTACTGCGATGTTGCGCCGCCGCCCTTGATCTTGATACCCGCCTGCAGCAGACACCAGTAGGTAAAGCCCCGGCAGTCAAAGGCCAGCTTCCCCTGCCATTTGCAGCCGTCGCACGAGGACTTCTTGCCGCTCAGCACGGGGCACGCCTTAAAGATGGCGCGCTTATGGCTGGGGTTATAGCCCGCGTACTGGCGGCGCACGGAGGGCGTGCATTCGCGCCCCCACATGCCGAATACATAGGGGTTGCCAAGCTGGGATTTCGCGGCCTCGATGATCTTTTGCGCGTTGTTATTCATCGGTCGTCACTTCCTCCCAACCATAGGCTCCCGGCTCCCACACATTATTGGCCACCGTGCTGCGCCAGCGCTTGCCGTTGTGCGTCACCTGCGCGCCCAGGGCATATGCGTTATGCGCGCCGGTCGGGTAAATCCAGGCAGGCCATGCCTCGCTGGGGTCAGCTGCCAGCGTCCAGAGAGATGCCGCGCTGTGCGGCTCCCAGCCCGCCTGCGAGGTATGCGCCTGGACACAGCGATACAGCTTTGTTTCGCCGTCCACGGTGTCTGTGCGGTACTGGTTGAGCTTGTAGGCCACGCCCGCCTGCCACGCGGGGAAGGCCTCCGGATACTGCGCAGCCACGGTTTGCGGAATGGTGTCGGCCTCGGCCATGGTGATAAAAGCCACCTCGGCAATTTTGCGGGACGACGCGGCCTGCTGCTCGTTTTGCGTGATGCGTTTTCCGCCGTCGATCTCAGTCAGGGTGACGGTCTCGATGCCCTCGCGGTCGATGGCGGGCATACCCTCCACATGGTACGGCACACCCTCCCACGCCACGCCCTGCGCCTGCTCGCGCGTGCACAGGCCAAACGCGCCGTTGGACTGCAAACGGATATAGGTAGGCCGCTCGGTGACGGCGATTTCTACGCCGGATTTGGTGATGGTGTACATGGGTTTGCTCCTTTCATCATAGGCAAAACGCTGGCGCTACGCCGCCTGCTGTCCCATAAGTAATTCCGTAATAGAGATTTCCTGTTTCATCGACGGTCACAAAAGCATTCGTCGAGGAGGTTGTGCGTGTCCACCAGTCATCATAAGCGTTGTTGCGCTTTAATCGTCTTTCGTTTCCGGCCACGAAATAGGCCAGCATAGATCCTGTTTTATCCTTTACATAGTTTGTAGAGCCGTTTTTACTTCCGATCTCAATAGATGACAGCAAAAAAAGTTGGTCTGCAGTGTCGTCTCTCGCATTCTGCGGCGTGCGAACAGTGCGAAGAACCTCTTGCAGCTCTGTTGGAAGCTGATTCTTAATCGTTGGCATTACAGACGTGCGAACGGTACTTGTCTGCCATGTAATGCCGGCGGTATCGCTTCCGTACATCGCATACTTCGTGTTTTTGTACATACCGGCCACCCAAAAGGTGATGCCCGCCTTGTTGCTTCCGCTGTTATATTCTGCGTCTCCGTGCTTTGTGTCCGTGCTATCCAGGTCGTGATGCCCAAAGTCAACGATGGTCGCAGGATAATTCGTGCCGTCGATGGACAACTGCTTTACATCGCCAATGCTCCACCTCTGTGCGGCTTTGCCGGCCGCGGCGATTTCCGCAATTTTCGCCCAGGAATTGTTTTCCAGAACTGGATCACATTCGATTACCGTCACCGCCTGCGTGGTACTCGCTGTGCGCCCGTCCGCCGTGTAGCTGATGGTCACATAGGTGGTGTCCGCGGTCAGCGTCTCAGGGGTGATGGTATAGCCCGTGGTAACGTTGATCGGCACGCCGCCCACGTCCGCCGTCAGCACAAGTCCGGTCGGGTCAAAGGTATCGCCTTCGAAATATTCCAATTTTCGGGGTGGGGTATTGACGACAATGGATTTTAACGTGGCCTTACCGCCGCGCCTCACAAGCAAACACTCACCCATTGTTTTTCACCACCTTTAACTGGATCGGGATATTGACAGTCGGTTTTTCGCTGGCGTAAACCGTGATCTTTCCCGCGCCCGCTACAATGCGCGTGACCACGCCCCACGCCTCGCGCATGGGTTCGTCCGTCGCTTCCGTACCGGTCTGCACAATGTCCACCAGCGGCGTATCCGCAGCCGTGATGCCCGTGACCGCCACCTCCTGAGCGTACGGAGCTGCGTCCCCTGTCCAGCCGGTGGAGGGGAGGGTGGCCGTTGCGGTAAAGATTCCGTTCATCAGGCCGACAACGCGGTCTTCGATGAGCTGCAAAAGCGCTTTATTGATATCCGTGCCCGGCTCAAAAACCGAATCGGGCGAAGGGGTCAGCTTCACACGGCCATCAGACAACATTTCGAGCACAAAACAATCATCCCCAACCGCCACGCGGTCTTTTATCGTCCTTGCTACATAGGTCATATTCTCACCTCCTGAGCGGGAGCGTTCGTCTCGCCCCGGCCTTAAACATGTTGCTCTTTTGGTAGCTGCTTTTAACAGCGGCCAAAAGGCAGTTAATCCAGTAGAGATTTTCCTCGATGGCGTTCACCTGCGCGTACCCGCTCATGCTGGATGGCAGATCAGGCGCGGCGGCAGGCTTTGCAAATGAATCCACAAAGTTTTGAACGTTTGCAATGATGCGCTGCACGTCCTGCGCGGTTGGCAGGCTCCCCATTGTCCAGCTTTTTGTGCTGACAGATGGGGTATATCCCATAGCTGTAAGCAGATCATAGAGGTACTGCACGTCGCCCTCGATGCGGTTCATATCGGCCACGTTCATGCAGCCCTTGAGCGCAACGGTCGGCAGCGGCGTATCGGACAGGGGCGTTGCCATCCAGGCGCTTATCTGCGTTTTTGCCTGCGCTACGTCCTCGCTGGTTCGGTCGTAGACAGGCGCAATCCATTCAGCCATCAGACAATCCTCCCTTCCCCGCTGCCGCGGAACGCGCCCGCAAAGGTGTATTTTACAGACGTAATGCGCACGTCGTCGGTGTCGAATTTGTTCTGCGAATCGATCAGGTCGGCAGCGTCCAGACGGGGATCCGCGCGCCACTCGCCAATGGTGATTAAGCGGCGGTTGGACAGCCACGCCTTTACCCACTGGCTGACGGCTGCGGCCATCTCGGAGGATGCAATCAGGGGGTTGTTTACGCCCTGCGCCTCGCCCTTATCATCCACCTGCAAAACATAATCGGACGTGGACGTCTTGAGGATATCGCCGGTGATCTGGATGGTGACGGCGCCCGTGGCCGTGATCTTGAGCACACAGGCGTTGGTGTAGTAATTTGCCGATATCAGCGTGCCACCCGTCACGGTAGCGCTTACATTGATTGCGCTTTGAGAGTAGGTGACAGTCAGCTCCTGCGTGCCGTTCACGGTGGCCTGGCCGGAAAAGAGCTCCTGCCCGGTCTCGCCGGTGAAGTAGTTGTACACCTTGGTATCCACGCTTCCTAGCGGCTTTTGCAGCGAAATCTCAGGCCGCTGGAAGGAGTTAAATGCGGTGATCGCATAGTCCTGTTTGGCCGCGGAGAGCGGATCCATGTGCAGCATGCCAGAGCGGTCAGAGTAGAGCACGCAGCGCCCGGCCTGGGCGATATACTGCAGGCACTCGCTCAGCGGACTCATGGGCAGCGGGGCAACGGTGGTGATGGTTTTCAGGCTGTTGTCGATCACCCACTTTTTGGTGCCGTCGTCGTTGAGCGGCAGGCTTGCTTCATTAAATACGCTGTTCGCCAGGTCGTACAGGCTGGTTCCGCTGGCGTTGTAGAGCCCCTTCACATAGGGCTTTTGCATAAATTCCAGCAGGTCGCGCCCGGTAAAGCTGGCCTTGATGCCGTTCTGCGGCGCTTCCCATTCAGAGAGGTAAAACACGCCGCCGCGAATGTAACGGATGGAGCCGTCGTTCAGCTTCAAGCCATACTTTACCTGGATGCGCTGCCGCTCGATCAGGTATTTGGACAGGCCGCTGGTGTTGTTGGGGTCGTATGCGTCGTCGCTGTTGTCGATGGCAAAGGTCATCTTATTGATGGGCGCGGTTGCCCCGATGGGGTCTACGTCCTGCTCGTGCTGATACTCCAAAACATCCGATTTGGTGTACACCTTTTCGATGCCGATAAACAGCCGGGCGATGCGCGCCCTGTGATGCGGCAGGCACCACTTGACGATCTCCACGCGGATGTGGTCGTAGTCCGTGATATCCATCTGCACAATGGACGTGACGGACGTATTGTCGGTGATCTGCTTTTGCGCAACCAGCGCAGTGCCCTTGTAGGCGCTGACGGTAAACGCCCTGGCGTACTCGTCATAGGCCGTGCCCCACACGATGGTTACGCCGGGAATCAAAACGTCGTGATTTGTAGAAAACTGCACATCAATGACAGGATTTGTCGTAAATGCGCAGTTTTCGTCGGATAACAGGTTGCCGATATACCCATTATCCCCCTGATTGGACGCGGGGATAAACCTCCGGCTGCCGTCCAGCAACCAGAGATTTTCCTCCAGCGTCGCGTAGGGGACTATGCTCTTTTCGTCCTGGCTCACGATGGACGCGGTATCGGCGATGGAAAGCGCGCCGTTATCCGATGCAGTAGCGTCAGTGATCGCGTCAGGGTCGGTGATGGCAAAGGAAATTTCGATATAGCTTTCGTTTAGAAGCTGCTGGCTCTGCACTTCCTTCCAGGCGCTTGTTACCGTTTCCATGCCTTACACCTCCACCAGCGACAGCTTGCATTCCAGCCAGCCCAAAATACTTCCGTTCTCCGGGTCGCGCCGGAACATGTTGGCGTTGCGGTCGCTGACGTACATGGTCTTTGTTACCCAGCCGCCCGCGCTTTGATCGAAAAACGTAACAGAATTGTAAAACTTGCCGCCAGCGGATTCTTTGAAGCACTTGTTGATGTTTGCCCATTGGGCTACGGTCAGGTATTTCCAGGTCAGCTCCACCTTGGCCACGTCGTCCCGGATGACAGCGCCGATTACCTTACCCTCCACGTTACGGCCAGCGTCCACCAGGGTGGCGGTGTTGCCGGAGTAGGTGGATGGCTCCGGGAAGTCATACGAGCCGACGCTTACAAGAGCCTTAAACGCCACTGAGCACACCTCCCGGATAGATGGTCGCGCCGCGTTCGCGCTGGCGCTTTTCGACTGCCGCCGTGATCTGCTTGCCGTCCAGGTACACATTGACGCTCATTGTACCGCCGCTATTGCTGCTGCCAGCGTCCTGCATGGCCGCCTTTACGCCCTCATAGATGCCGGTAACAATCTGCTGGTTATTGGCGACTGCCGTATGCCCGCCCAGGGTGCCAACCAGTTCAGGGCCCGCCTCGCGGGCGATAAACATCTGGCCGGAGGGGACGATGCCGCCGGAAGCGTACTTGTTCTTGAAATATCCTCCGATGGATGGCGTTTTCCTTCCGCCGCCCCCCGTGTCGATCCCGCCGATCTTGCCAAGATTGCCAAGGATATCCGTTACATGGCTCCATACGCTTCTTGCGGTGCCGGCAAGTGACGAAACAAGGCTGCCCAAAGACGATGTAAGGTTGTTGAATGACATGCTCGCATTCAGGCTTCCCAGCGCGCTCTTGATAGAGCTGGCTGCGCTATCAGCCTCTCCGGGCAGCGTGTTGATGGGCGTGCTCACGCCGTTTGCAAGCGCCTCCGCACTGCTCATCGCGTCCGGAATACCAGACGTAACACCCATCGCAAGTTGCTTTGCGATCTCGAATCCGTTCGGCTGCGACTGCTCAAGGACGTTGTCAACAGGATCGGCTATTCCTTTTGCAAGCGCTTCTGCTGCGGCCGACGCTTCGGGAGTACCTGTCGAAATGCCGTTGCTTACAAACTTGCTTACGTCATAACCCATCTGATTAAACACGGCGATTGCTTTTTCGCTTCCCATGGCGTTCTCACAGGCGTTGAAAATCTGCGTCTGCATTTCGCTGGACAGCAAATCCCATCCTGTGAACCCAATGATATCTCCGATTTGTTTTACAACCTGATAGTTGTCGCCAAAGGCAATGCGGAAAATATCATCCATGGAGGATCGCAGCTTTCCTGCGCTCTGGTCAACGTCCAGCCTTCCCCAGGCAATCTGGTCGATTTGCGCCGCGATAACCCGAGACTGTGCATCAAAGAGCGCCGGGTTGAGGTCGAAAATCTTTTTAATGGAATCAACCCATGCCTGCTTTGTAGGCTCGATAGCCGAGGATACCGCAGCCTTTACAGAGCCCTCAATGTCCCAACTCTTTATCTTTGAATCGAGCACTGAAATCTGCTCGTCAATGGCAGATGTATCAAGCCCTTCATGGATCAGCCGGTCGCGCTCCACGATCAGCCCCGAAAGCGTAGCGTTCGCCTGAGAAAAAGCCTGTATCTCAAGTTCCGTATACTGCTTTTTAAGGTCGTTCAACAGCGCGACGTATTCTGTAACAACAGACTTGAAGGATTCACGCGTCAGACCGGAAAGCGAAATGCTCGTTTTTCCAAGGAAAGCACCGGAGAGTTGTCCGCCGGTTACAGCCGTCGTCATTCTGGTGAAGTAATCGGATAGATACGCCACCATGGCGCTTTCTTCGCTACTCAGTTTCCCCTTTGTCCCTTTCAGCAGCAACGCACCAAGCTGCGCACCGGCCTTGCTCACGCCTGCATGAAGCGTATCGGAAGCAAGGCCAAGGCTATTGATCAGCGATGTGGACATGTCTTCTCCGTCCGTACCGACAGGAGGAACCAAGGATACGGAAACCTTAATCACGTCGTTTCCAGCATTGATAGCTCCTTGCATCTTTGCAATAATACCGTCGTCACCGGTCAACTGATCGTACATGGATTGGTAAGCGTCCGAGCTTAATCCAACACCGAGCTTGATCATGTTGATATCCGCATTGAATGCCTCCACCTTACTGTTTAGCTCGCTCTTGGCTTTTTCAAGGTTGTCGATGCTGGATCCAATCAGGTTGATACGGGCCTTTACATCAAAAGCGAACATTGATTCGGCGTACCGTTTCGCCTGCTCGGCTGTCAATTTCACATCGCCCCAGTTTGCCTTCGCAGCCTTGCTTGCCTTGGCTGATATTAGAGATATCGCAAGAACAATCGCTGCAGTAAGCGTAAACCCGACGGCTGCGCCCGCTACTGCCGACAGCGCAAGCCCCTTGGCGATCATGGCGCCTGCGGATGCTGCGTTTACGGCTGCTATCAAACCAGCCCCAAGCCTTTCTTTCCAGCTACCTTCATCAGACCTAACGCTGGCGAGAACAGCCAGAATGGACACGGCAGAAGTCAGCGTAAAGCCGATGGCAGCGCCAGAAACCACAGACAATGAAAGTCCCTTTGCGATCAGCCCGCCACCTGCTGCAGCCTTGATTGCCGTAAGCAAAGCAAGCGGAAGCTGCTTTTTCCAGTCAATTCCGTTCGCTTTCACGTCCTTCATGAGCGCGACAATGGAAACGCCCGCGCTAATCAGCAGCATAGCGGAAGCCGCAAACTGACCCGCGCCCTTGCCTGCGATTCTCTTTATGTAACCGCCGATAATGGCGCTACCCAGAGCCGTTGCGATGCCATCTCCAACGAGATATGCATATTTCCCACTTTCAAGAAATTTCTTGTCAAAATTGTACACGAGCCGAACCGTAATAACAGCCATAACAACGGACGCAAGCGTTGTAGCGATTGCTCCAAGGACACCACTGAAATTGCTCGCCTTGTTGATCAGCGCCGTGCTAATGGTCCACGCAAGAAGCTGTGTTCCGATCCCCTTTACCACCTCAAAGATAGACTGGAAATCAAGACCTATGGACTTAAGCCACCCGAACCGGCTTATGTCCACGTCTGCTTCCTCGAACATGTCTCCAAAATTCATGCCGCCTCCGCCACCGCCACCGCCGCTGTTCGTCTGCAGGACGTTCAATTCGTCAAAACTGGCCAGCAGGTTCTTATTGGCAGCGGCAGCGCCTCCGGCAGCGCTTGCATAATCGTTCGTACCTCGGATTGCCTTTGTGTAAGTAAACGAACCGCCAAGCAGCGCGAATAACTGAGCCAGCCAGTTAAGCGCTGAAGCAATGGCGTTTGCAAGCTGCGTGAACACGCCGATCAGCGAATTGACGACCGGCGCAAGCGCGGTTGCAAGGCTGTTTTTCAGAAGCAGTGCGTTGCTCGAAGCCATATCCATGGACTTTGCAAACGTTCCGCCAAGCGCCTTACTGTACTGATACAGGTTGCTGGTACCCTCGCTAAGCGCGCTGGAAAGCTGCGAAAATGCCATAAAGAACAGACGATATTTGATAAAACGGCCAAGAGAAGAAGCCAAGCCGCTTGTATGCTTTTCGGCTTTTTCCGAAGAATCGCCAAGTCCTCCAAAAGAAGCCTTTGCCCTTGCGCCGAATTCCTTTAGCCGCGCGGTCAGCGTGCCAAGCCGTTCAGAAGACTGCCGCGTCCCCTCCGCAACATGCACGGTTTCATCGGCCACTTCCCTTAGCGCCTGGGGCGCGCTCTTGGCCTTGCCCACGCGGTTCATCGACTGCGCAAGCTGATCCATATGGGAGGCAGCTTCCTTGGCGTTATCAACAATTTGGATTTCGAGGGTGTCAACTACCGCCATCTGTTATCGCCTCCTTCTTCTTGCCGCGCTTGGCATTAAACCGTTCAAACAGATCGGCCATTTTGCGTGCGCTTTCTTCTGCTGCGGATTCCTTTTCGTGCAGCGTTTTGGGCTGCTCTCTGCGCTTAAAATCGTATGGCTTATCAGGGTATGGCACGGGCTTTGTTCCGGCCTTGGCAAAGGCGTGATAGATCGGGGCTACGCGTGCCAAAGCGTCATAGATGTACATACCCTGCAGCCAGGCTTGCTCGTTGATGCGCTCCTGCCGGATCTGGTCGGCCTTGCGATAGGCGGCGGGAAGGGAGTTATCCCCCTCCCAATACTCGCCTACCGTCATGCCGATTGCCATATAATAAGGGAGCGCTTTTTCAAAGAGCTCTGTAAACGTCCAGTGCTCGCCAGACGGCTGCTCCTGCTTTACCAGGAAGCCGTCCAGGATACGTTTTTTGCTTCGACCTCCTGCGGGTCGGGATCCTCCAGCATGGCGTTGTAGGGCTCCTCGAACATCTCGGTCAGCTTGTCCAGCATGTCAAGTTTGTTGGGCAGCAGGTCGTAGATCTTTTCGGGGATCTTCTTATCGATCAGCGCGTGGTTTTTGATAAACGCGCCCGCAAAAAGCTGCGGCAGCATGGTCATGGTCTTTGCCGCCAGCTCCGTGCGGTCAAAGCCTGCCTGCTCCATGCGGCGCACAGAGCCCTTGGAAAATTCCAGGGTGTAGGTTTTATCCATATAGGTGATTTTGATCTGCTTGGACATGGCAATCAGCCTCCCTTATTAAGTGCCCTTGGCAAAGGAAATATCCGTAGATGGATAGATGGTCACGGTAGCCCCCTGATACTCGTTCACGCCGCCGCCGGTCTTGACGATGGCAATCTTGCCCTTAAACGTCCACTTGCCATTGTGCCCGTCAGGCGCGCCGTCGCTGTCAGCACCGGCGTATACCGCAAAGTCGTATTCGGTTTCACGGCCCAGCTTGTTGATGGTATCAAAGCTGTCCTGATCGTAGAGCACCTCAAATTCGAGGGAGCCGGTATCCTCAACGCCGGGAATATACTTCCGCTGGCGGTCAGATAGCGTGGTTACGTCGATCTGCTCCGGGGGCGCGCCCAGGTCGGGAAGGGAGATGATGTCAGTCAGTTTGGAAAACGTAGCAGAGCCGCCCGTGGTGGCCTTATACATCAGATACGTCTGATAAGTAGAAGTAGCCATTGCTTGTTACCTCCTGTAAATGGTCTTATCCGTTGCTACGGCTGCTGTATAACGGCCCGTCATGCGATAGATTGTGCCGTCCAAAAGGTTCTGTACCGGCTGCAGGGAGATGCGCGTAAAGCCCATTTTCTGCATGGCCGTATCGGCTGCGGCTGCCAGCGCCTTGCACTGCGCCTTTTTGCCGTTTTTCAGGTTGGAATAGATGTTGATCTCGTAGGTCAGTACGGCATGGTTTTCGGCCAGCTCCTGCGTCTGCGTGGCCTTGAGCGTGTAGTTATCCATCTCAACGACGGAGACATGCGGGAACACGGCCGGGGCCGATACATATTCGCTGGTTACGTATGTGCCCTTGGGGAGGGCGGCGGAGATTCGGGATACTACTTCATTTTCGATATCGATCACGCGCCGAACACCTCCATTGCAACGGTCTGGCAGATGCGTTCAAGCTCCTGCACCGTGTTGTACATAAACGGGCGACTGGGCATGCCGCGCGTCCAGTGCCATTGTTCATCGAGCAAGTAGTGCCATCCAGCCTCACCGTGTCCGTTTACGTCGTAAGCCCACCCGTTGCCATTTGGATGCGGGGAGCTTGCGCCCACAACGCCCGTGCCGTATTCCACAAACGCTGCGTACCACGCGCCAGCCTTGATAATGCCGCAGTGCTCGGACGCGCTGTAGTAGCCCTCTATGCTGTCCAGCAGGCCGCCTGTGTACACGGCTCCAAGCGTGGCCACCTGCATGCGGGCGTACTCCGCGCCGTCCTCCGACAGGACTGCCAGCAGCCGGTTTAGCTTTAGCTGCAGCTCTTCCTTATAGGCCAGCACCTCACGCGCCGCGCGATCCATATCGCTCAGGGATGCGACGATCACTCTATGCGCCACTAACGTTCACCCGCTTTATGGCTATCGCCGTGCTGTTCAGGGACTTGGCCACACATGCCACGCGGTAATCGTGCGGGGTATCCGTGCTGCCGCCGTCCTTGATGTCGGGCGGAGTTTCGACCCACAACACGGAGGATGTGTCTATCGGCCAGTCTGTGCCGGTCAGGATGATCGTGCGGTCGTAATCGGCATTCTCGCCAAACTGATACTGCGTGATCTGTCCGTTGGCAGGAGAGATATTGCCCACGGCCTTGACCGGGTTGCCATGGAGCACCTTTACGCCGCCAGGATTGCCGTCAGCGTCCGCCACGATTTCACGCCCCTGGTATACCGCGTACCAAAAAGCGCGCTCGTTACGCCTGAGATTCTGCATGGGATATCACCCCCGCGTATGGCGTTACGGCGGACAGCATGGCCTCGGGCACATCGGCGCTCCCGTATGTTCGGGATACGCCGTTTTCGCTGTGCCCGGTCTGCCCCTCAGCGCCGCGCTTGTTCATCATGTAGGCAGCGATTTCAACTTGGAGCATACGATAACGCTCAGGGACGGTTAAAATGTTCGGATTAAAGGGATAGGCGCGGTTGATGATCTTGCTCCCGGCCAGGGAGAGGAAGGAGGCAAGCACCGATTCGGTCTCATCCGTTCCTACCATGGCGCGCAGGATGGAAATCTGTTCGTCATGCGTCATGCTTGCCCCCTCCCTTCTTAAGTGCCGGTCTTGGTGGTCACTTCGCCGCCAGCGACATAGACCTTCTTGCTGTAGGCAGGCGCGGTGAAGGTGTTGCCCAGGCCGGTCAGTTTGCCGTGATACCATTCGGCACCATAGTCAAGACCAAGCTGGCCGTAGATCTGATACTTGTCTGCCGCGCCAGTCTTGGACAGGGGCTCCAGGAAGAAGTTGCCCTTGCCGGGTACGGGCATTTCGACGGGCGCGCAGATCGAGGGATTGAACACAATCGCGGTGCCAGAGGCGACGTAGGGGTTGGCCACGATGCCGACAGAACCAAACGGGGTGATCAGGGTGTCGATCTTGAGACCGTTGACCTCGCGGGCAGCGGGGACGACGGTCAGGCCGTTGGAGGAAGCATCCGCGTTGAGCTGCATAATATTGACGGGACGAGCCATCAGCACCAGGCCGTCAGTAGGAGCGTGCGCATCGCCAATCATCTGGATCAGTTCAGCCACAGCCCAGAAGCTCAGGCCGGGAGTGCCGGTCAGCGCCTTGGCGTTGGTGGTGATCGCGGCGGTAATGCCCTTGGTCTTGTAGGCGGTATCGTCGTAGGTGCCATCCTGATACGCGCCGTTCAGGAAGGTGTATTCAACGTCGTTGGCCATCTCCTGCATCTGGTTGGCAACCTGGAAATCCAGCTCATTCGCGGGGTTGGCCTGCTGACCGGCGATATTCAGGCCGGAAAGCTGATCCATGCTGGACATCTTGCCGTAGGAGATGGAGACGGCACGCTGGAAGATCTGGCAGACGTTCACATCCTGCGTGCGGGTGACAAAGCCGGGGGTGGGCGCGGTCAGGGACGCGGTTTCGGTAATCGCGGGCTGCGAGGTACCGCCGCCGGTGGTGTAGGAAAGAGATGTGGGGAATTTCCACGCCTGAACAGTACGGCTCTTGCCGCCAATCAGGGTGGAAAAGGGGGTGCGGGTATTGCCCTTGTTAAAGAGCAGGCCGGAGTAGTTGAGTAGGTTATGGGAAGTCATTACGGCAGTTTCGTTCGTAGCCATTAAAAATCACTCCTTTGATTAACGCTTTTCCTGCTGCTCACGCATCAGCGCCGCAGCGGTGGCCATATCGTTTCTGGCCATTGCCTCGTTGATTTTCGCCTGATAATCGATTCGCGGTTCGGTCACGCTGCCAGCAGGTGCCGGGGTGGCCTTGAGCACATCGGCGCGAATCCGCTTTTCCTGCGCTTCCAAAAATGCTTTCTGGCATGCAAACACCTTGGCGGTATCGCCCTCGTACATGGCGGCGGCGGTGTCCTGGGCAAGGGCTGCGTCGTAACCCAGCTCAAGCAGGCTTGCACGATTTTTAAAGATGGTGTTTTCGCGCTTGAGCGCTTCGTAGTCGTCCTGCATCTTCTTACGTTCCTCTGCCTCCTGCTGGGCCTTGGCTTCGTCATCGGACAGCTTGGCGCGTAGCTGGCGCTTGTATTCGGCGGCCTCAGAGTTGCTCTTGCTGAGCGCCTTTTTGAGCCGTTCAAGCTCGTTGCCATCAAACGTGATACCGGCGGCAGACAGCGCCGCATCCAGTTCCTCATGGGTCATTTCGGGGCGGTATGCATCCCCAAGCATTTCTTTCAGCATGGTTTCCTCCTGCGTTTGGTAAGCGGTTCACTCCGCTGTAAGCTGTTTAAGGGGTTTTCTCCCCGGTCGCGTTTTTACGTGTTCACTCACGTTTTATTTCAACCGCACAAGGCGGGGAAATACAAAAAGGCGCAGCATCGCAAAATGGAAAAACATCTTTCTCCAAATCGCAATACTGCGCTCATAATGGGCTTTTGCCCTGTTAATTTACGGGGGTAAGATAGCACCGGCAACCAGGATGGGGCTTTTTCGGCACCTTATCAATGGCGAACACCTTGCCGGACAGCGCCTTGCACTTGCTGCACCGGCGCTCATCGTGGATGGTGTTCCATCGGACATGATGCACGCCGTTTTCGGCGTACCTGCGCACGATAGCCTCATCCGCAACGCCAATTGCAAACCAGCCGAGCATTTGCGCCCAATACAGCAGCGCCTTATCATACTCGTGCTTTGCGCCGTTGGTGCCAATCAGCGCTTCCGCCAGCCGGTCACGCTTGCGGGCAATCTCGGCATTGTAGGAGTAGGCCGTAACGTCGTAAACCTCTTCCAAAAACCAGAGCAGCCAGGAAATATCAGGTTCGCGCCGTTTCGCGTTCAATCGCGCAAAGCTTGGCTTTTTCGACGGCATTCCGCGCGCATCGACCTCCATTAGCTCCTGGTCGGATTCGTTGGAAGCATAATACAGGGCGATTTTGCGTAGCTGCTGCAAGTTGATCTGCGCAAGCTCATCGTACAGGGCGGCGGTATCGGCCATCACGTTCAGCCGGTCAAAGCCGGTTGCGCGCCGCTTGGCAAAGGCCGCCCGAATCAGGCGGTTGGCCTGCCGAAGTACCCGGTCAGCGTACTCATACATCCGTTACCTCCTGCGCCGCGTCGGCTTCTACCCGTGCGTCCTGCGGCTGCTGGGTTTGCAGCCTGTCCATTTCATATAGCATCTTTTCCTGCTGATCCTTGGCGTACTGCTCGCTTTTCAGGTAGGCTTCGCTGGGATCCGGGAACATGCCGCAGTAGGTAAACGCCAGTTCTGGGTGAATCTTATCGTTGCCCAGCATGGTGGTAAGCACCTGCGCCTTGGTCTGGATATCGGCATAATTGCGGCGGGTAAACTTGATATCGATCTGGCCAAGTTTGATATCCATGCCGGTCAGGTCGCGGACGATCTTGAGCACAACGCGCAAAAACTGCCGTTCAGCCTGCACAAACGGGCGTTCCGTCGCTTTGGCGCGTTCCTCCGCCGCCGACCAGCCGTCGCGCATCGTGACAGCCGAGCCCGTATCGCTGGTGCTGCTGCCGCCGTTGCGGTTCGGCATGCCGCAGATAGTCAAAACCGCGTCGTAGTAATCGTCCTTGAGGGTCTGCGTCTGCGTCTGGTTCAGTTCGCTGGTGATGATATCCACATCCGCCTGCGTGCCGTCCACAGATTTGATCTTGATTGCCCCAAGCTGTTTGAGCGCCGCGAAGTCATCTTCCGAGATATCGCAGTTGATAAACTTCATAAAAGACTGCACGAACTGGTCTACGCCGTCCAGACGGTCGCTGCTGACCGCGTTTATCGCGTCCAGAAGGGGCATTACGGGCTCGAAAGCGCCAAGGCGGGAATTGTTCAGCGGATACTCAATCAGCGGAATTTCACCCAAAGGATTCGCTTCCTGGGCGATATACACAAGGTTTGTCGGCCCCTGCCCGTATACCGTGTAAAAGCTGTCCTTTGTGTAGCAGCTATACACGTCCTGGCCAGTTTCATCCTGGGTGCAAAGCACGCCCATCAGAGGATCGTTGCCATAGGACGCAGAGTAAACCACAAACGCAGACTGCGGTGGAACGTCATAGATCCGGAATGGCGCGCTGTCCGCATCATCGGCAGAAAACGCGCCGTTAGGCAGAACAAGTCGGCAGCCAATGCCGACAGTGTGCGCCCACTCGGATACGTTAATATCCTTGGTGTGCTTGTCCTCAAGCATCATGTACTCGTTGAGTTTGGAGATATTCTCCACAATCGCGGTATCCTTGGCCTCGTCCTTTTCCGTGGTTCGCGCCACGTACTGGACAGGTTCGCCGAGAAAATACCCTGTCTTAAACTCTACGATTTCAAGCGCCCGGTTTTCTACCACCTTGTTGTTGATCTCCGGCCTGACCGTCTTTTCCTTCTGCAAGATCGGCTGATCGCCGCGCTTGTAAGCGTCCAGCAGAAATTCCCGGTCAACGTTCCGCGCATGTTCCGGCAGGCACTCGCTAAGCACGTCGCAGATATTCATAGCCGTGATCTGCCGGACATTGGTTAAAATCTTGATCCGGCCAAAGCACGAATCCAGCATGCGATAACTGCGCCGCATTTCCTTCCCACCCTCCCAGCGATACAAAAAAGCGCACTTTCACGGATGACTTAACATCTCGCAAAAATGCGCTAAAAGGCGATAACGCCTATTTATCATTCATAACTTAGCACAAATGTTCCCATTTGTCAACAGGGACGGCGAAAAACTTCAACTTTTTGCTTCGTGAAGGACTGCAAGTACATAGCCAGCATCGCCATACCGTCCGGAACGTCGTCGTTTTTGTTTTTTCCCGCCATGGTGTAGGAGCAAAGCATGCGCATCATTCGGCCATAGTCGCTGTTGGGAGCATACAGCCCCTTGCTCTTAAACAACACATGCTGCTTTACAAACGGAGAATTGACGATGATCTTTGTTTCCTTGTTTTCGGTGGTAAACCGCTGGGTAATGCTGGTGATTCCTCCCAGCGCCTTCACTTCCTTCTGGATCTTCTCCGCGATAGACCGGCCAGCGCTATTGGATTCAAAACGGCACAGTTGCACCTTGTTTCGGTACAAAAAGTCAGTCATTCGAGATTCCACCACTTCCGGGTTCGAGTTGTCGCATATACAATCCACAAGGTAATACTGGTCGCCATAGGCATACACGGCAGGCATAAAGCCGTAATCCTTGCCCTTGTCCTTGGTATCGCAAATTCCGATAATCGCATCAGGCTCCCCAGCAGGCAGATCGCAGTAACGCAAAAGATCGTCCTCTGGATACAGCAACCCTTCGCGCTCAATCGGCTGATTCATGTACAAAGCCCGCCAACTTACTTCATCCATGGTATACTTGATATCATGATACTTTTCAGTGCTAAATCCAGCAGACGTAGCGCCGTAATCAAAATTGCTTTCGTCGTTCTCGTTCAGGGCGGGCAACGCGATAAACTGCTTCTTCGGGTCGCCGGAATACAAATCCTCCAAGCGCCCGATCACGTCCCGGACAGACCACCGGGTTGCAATGTGCAGCTCTGCGCAGTTGCCGATCTTGCGCTGTTTCAAGTCGGTGGAATACAACTGCCACAGCTTATCCAACCGGTCAGCGCTCATGGCTTCCTCAATGCCGCTGCACAAGTCATCGCAATACAGCAGCTTTTCGGCTCGAAACTGACCGGCATTTTTTGCGCCGACAGACGTAAATTCCAGCGTGGCAAAGCGTTTCGGCGTGCCCAGGTCGATCATCATGTTATTGGCGTTTGTGCTGTTAATGTGCAGTTCCGGGAAGACCTCGTGCCAGATGTATTCCCCGCTTCCGCGCATAATACGCAGACACTCATCGTATACCCCGCGCATAATCGAATCGGAGTGACTGCCGCCCAGGATAGGCATATCCGGATAGTTCCCGGCAAGCCAGGTCAGGAAAAAGATAGCAACCGTCGTCTTTCCCACGCCAGGAGGAAGGCTGATTGCCAACAGATCCAAATCTCCGTTTTCGAGCTTCTGCAGCGCTTCCACAACAGGGCGCAGCGCTTGCCGTCTCGGCAGGTAAAACCGCTTATCAGGATCACGTTCAAACTCGACGTATTGCATATAAGCATCAAAATCGACACGCGCATCAATCAGCAGCGACTTCTTGAGCAGGGTGTGAAAAGCCCCCATCTTCTCCAAATTCTTTTGATTCTTGATAATCTGCGCTTGTATCATGCCACGGCGTTCCCTGTTCAGCGCGTGGATTTCCGGCGTTGCCTTGCCCTGGTCAAGCGCTGCAAACGCATCCAACAGATCATCCCACGCCCCCGTATCTCCCGGACGCTTGCAAACCTTTTTATCCGTTACTTCAATCAGCTTATCCATAGTGCCCCCAAATAAAAAAGCGCACGAATGCAATCATACAATCGCAAACATGCGCTCTTTCAATTGGGGTTCCAATCAGGACTTCCCCTCGTAATCCTTTACCCGGCGATAGAATGTGCTGGCGCTAACGCCCAAGTGCTGGATGGCCGTAACCGCAGTGATCTGCCCAGCCTTCCACAAATCGTATTCGCGCTTAAAAGCGTCCGCATCAATCTGTATCGGCTGCCTGCCGTGATACCCGACACTGGCGCGCCTGGCTTCTATGCCTTCCCGTTGTCTGGCCAGGATATAATCCCTCTCAAGCTGACTGACCGCCGCAAACACCGTCAGCATAAATTGCCCCGTCGGCGTGTTCGTGTCGATCTTCTCTTTCTGAGATTCAAACTGGACGCCCTTTTCCTTCAACTGGTCAATCAGCCCAAGCAGATCCTTCGTGTTCCTCGCAAACCTGCTGATCTCGCTGACGATCACCGTGTCTCCCTCCCGAACGAAGTTCAGCATTTCCTTTAGCGCCGGTCTGGCTGTGTTCTTTCCGCTGCATTTATCCACGAACACCTTTTCTACTCCCAGGCTCCGCATCGTAATGTCCTGACGCGCCGTGTTCTGCTCTTCCGTCGATACTCGGATATACCCTACTTTCATCCCGTACTGCACCTCCTGCCGTCTCAGTTCCATTTGAGTATATCATAATACTTTTGATGTGTCAATATGATTGTGAAAGTCTTTTTTGCTTTTCGGAAATTCGGGGGACTTACGAAGGGGAGCATCCGGCCCCGCTTTCCCCCTGGGGTGGGTTGCCGGGCAGGATACCGGGGGCAGGGCAAGCGCCGCCACATAGCACTACCAGCAGCACAAGCCCAACGCGCAGCGCCTACGCATGCAAAAGTGTATCAATAGGGTATACCCATATGATAGACTAAATTACATCATTATTATGTGTCACATGGGTTGCGAAATTTATTTTGATATATCGCAAATAACGCGCACAACCCTATTGACACGCATTGACGCATGCCGTAAGATATGAGAGCGAAAAAATAATCAAAAAACTTTTAAAAAGGTGTTGACAAAGTGGCACAACCATGATACAATATAGACGTGCTCAAGGGAAACCGACAGCACGGGGATGCGGACAGGCTAACACGTTACCAACCGCGCAGACAGCGCAGGAAGGGAGGTGAAAGCCTATGCGTGCAAAAGAAACAGAGACGATCACGATCCGACAGACAATTACCTTAACTGTCAAGATCGAAAGAACGTCGGAAAACGAAGAAAGCACCACGATGCCTCTAATCATCGTAGTGCAATCAAGCCGCAGAGGCTAAAGCAGAAAAGCCTTCCGCATCCCTATATTATCACAATCTGCAACCAATGTCAACGATAAAAAGGAGGGCAGCCATGCTGAAGAAAGACGGAGACAAGGAAAGAACCGGCGTAATCCTGACGCGCGAACTATCGGACTACCTGGACAAGCGCGCAGCAGCCTACGGAATGAGCCGCTCGGCCTACATCCGCATGTTGATTGCGCAGGACGCGGAACGCAGCCAGGGCAAAGGGAAACTACCACAACAGACAAACAATAAGGAGGACAAAACCATGACAAAGGTTATCAACGCCAACGGCACCGAGATCGATTACAACGCCGCCGTCGCCCTGATGGATGATGACATCTGCGCAGAGCTCAACGACAAGCTCGCGCCCTGCACCGAACAGGAGTTTTTCACGGCCTACGAAAAGGCCCACGCCGAGAAGTACGGCGAAGAATGGGAGCTGAGCAAGGAAAACCCCTGCTACTGATTGCAAAAGCCGCCCACGATATACCAGATCGCAGACGGCAGCGCACCACACCAAACAACCAAAGTCAGGGGATGCGGCTACATTATAGCATAGCGCAATCCGCCTGGCAAGCAAACAGGAGGAAAAAATCATGAGGACGATTAAAATAACTTGGACGCGCCCGGCTGGCGAAGCATCAACCCTGGCGCGCCGCATCCTGGCGCAGACGCATACCCTGATCGCAGGCACCACAGGAAGCGGCAAGAGCGTGCTCCTGCGCAGCATCATCCACACAGCACTACTGGATTACCCCGACGAGCGCAAGCTGATCCTGATCGACCCCAAGCGCACGGAGCTGTGGCCATATCGCGGCGTGCCGCACTGCATCGGCTACGCATCCGAGCCCGACGAGATCATAGAGCAGCTAACGGCAGCCCTCAAACTGATCGACGAGCGCACCAGGCGCACCAGGGCACGCAACGCCAACGACAGCGACGAGCCGGACGTATATGTGATTATCGACGAGTATGCCGACTTGATGACCACCAGTAAAAAACAGGCTGTGCCGCTTATCCAGCGCATTGCACAGCTTGGCCGCTCCTCCCGTGTGCATTTGATCCTTGCCACCCAGCGCCCGACCAGGGACGTTATCACCGGCGCGATCAAAGTTAACTTGGATTGCCGCATTGCCCTGCGCGTGCCCACGCCGCAGGACAGCCGCAACATCATCAATCAGAGCGGCGCCGAGCTGCTGCCGCAATGGGGCTATGGCCTGATGGTAACGCCACAGAGCAACGAGCCGGAGCTAATCAAGCCGCATTATTACAGCCAGTCCGAGACGCGCGACCTGGCAGACCGCTGGTCAGCGCAGACCAAGGCCGTCAAAAAGGCGCGGAACCGTGCCGCAGCCAGAACCGCCGCGGCATGGTCGTTTGGCCTGGTTGCTATCATTGCCGCGCTGGTCATGGTGCCATAACCACAAACACCACGATACCCCGTCAAGACGCAAGCAAAGCGCCTGGCGGGGGTTTATTTTGCCGCCAGACGCGCGACGTTTGCGCACAGTCGTTTTTGCGCTGTTAGCCGTACAAATATATACCCAAAGCAAAAGCCCGTTACAGGGCAAAATAAAGGCATTTACGGGGATACATATAGTTATCCCAATTTAATATTTAATTTTAATTATAATAATTCTATATTATCATACCACACAATATAGGCATTGTCAACCACATAAATCAAAAAGACCGCCTGTTTGGCGGCCTATGGAATTTGGTTTTTATTTTTCGTCCGACAGGTTCGCAATAGCCCCGGCATACTTTTTTCGCAATTCTTCCTCGCTTTGGACGTTGGTTAGCGGGGTGTTGGGAGATACCACCAATTCCTGTTTGTCCGACATATCAAAGAAGTTCTTCGCAGTAAATATCCAAGCAACGACATTTATCTTGCCAGTAGATGCCAACTCCTGACACATGCTTGCCATAATTCCGAACGATTTTCGTACCATCTCAACCCTTCGTTTGGATGTTCCAAGCTCGCCGTTCTTCCAGGTGTTGAGGGTGTTCCGATCTACGCCCAAGGCAAGCGCCATCTTTTCGACGGTTGGATAGGAGCCGGTTTGCGCCGTGTACTGCCAGAATTCCGCAAGACGCGCTGCGCATTCTTCGTCGGTCTTTACGCGGGGGCGATCCATCCAGTAAAGGGCTGCGTGAGCAGCGTTAGCGATCTCGATATTAGTGGCGCTCATGTGCTCGGTGATTGAGGCCATACCGCCCTGCGGGGTTGCGGCCTTTTTAATGTCCGGCGTTACATCGATGATATTGCCGTGCTCGATCTCGTTCAGGGTATCCATGATTGCATCGTATTTGTTCTTGGGCACGGTTTCGCTCGCAGACCAGCATGCGCGCAGATCGCCGATTGTGACCAGCGTACCACGAGCGACTACTTGTTGTTTGATCTCAGATAGCGGCATCCCTGTACGGAGAAAGCGCCGTTTAAGCGGATTTGCCTTAGCCATTACGGGATCAACCCCCTTTCTCGCGCAATTTGTTTTGTCGTTTGGGTCACAACCTGCCATGCGCGGTTGATCGGCACATCCAGATCGGCGGCAACGTTGTCCACAATCTGCTGCATGTTGTCGCCAGGGGATGCAAACACGGCAAGCATGATTTGGCGCTCGTCGAGGGGGAGCGCTGACAGAACACGGTTGCACGCCTGCCAGTTGCGCTGCTCGATATCGTTTTTCGCGGCCGCAGTATCCGGACTGGCCGCATAATAGCGCATGATCCAGTTAACATAATCGGTGTACGCGGGCTTGCCGCGATGCGGGTTGCGTTTGCTCGTAATCATCCCTCCTGTCTCACAAATAGAACCCCTTGGTTTCCATGCCTCGCCCATGATCCAGCAAGCGCAGCATGTACATCTTTTGCGCAGCGACACGGTGTGTGGAAGAATATCGGTTTGTAATCGTCCAGCATTTTGCCCTCCTGTCAGGCCGTGGGTTTGTCTGCGGTCACAATGTAGGTGTATTTGGCGCTTGACCCTGTGCGCTTTTTAGCGACGCCGACGGTATAATCGCTGCGAAGAAGCAGAGAAGCAATCTCCAAAGCGTCTGCGTAGGTCTTAATGTCAAGAATGATCATCTGTTTTGTCCTCCAATTCGACGTATTTTACCAAGAAAAACACCGATTCGCCATCATCGACCATATTATGTATGCTCTTTGCATCTTGTTCTTCCAAATCGACAATTCCGACGTTGTTCCCCGTCCCAATGAAGAAATTATATAATTTTCCGCAGGTATTAAGTTTCATCTTGGACGACGCATGCGATACCTGTTCGGTGAGGTGCGCCATGATTAAAGCCATTTCGTTTGGGAATTGTTCAACCGTTAACTTCGTGCTCATTGTTTCGCCCCTCCCTTACGGCTTTGTTTCCACGCTAAACGGTCGATCCGTATGGAAATAAATCTTGTAATGATACGGGTCTGTGTGCGTGCCGGTGATATCTTCGACAACGTACAAGGTATAGCTGTTTAGGTAGATGTAATTCTTTTTGTAGGTGGACGGGCCGGTTTTTACAGTTACAACCAGTTCGCCCGATGTGTTGTTGCTAATAGACATATAGCCCTCGGCCTCAAGCACAATATTGTCCGTGCGGGCATTGTACACCGTGATCCGCCGCTCGCACTCAAAATAGTCGGCCTGTTTGAAGAGGTTGGCATTTACTTTGGCAGCTTCGCTGCAGCCGGTTAAAATAAGCACTAACGCAGCCAACAGCACACCGATCAACACAATTTTCTTTTTCATTTTTTGTCCTCCTGTTTGTTCGTTTTTACCGTCGTGGAGCTTTCCGCGCACATGCGCAGCTTGTACCTCGCAGGACGCACATCATACCCGCGCTGTTCAAGCGCCAGCATTACCGCCATGGCCATTCGCCACAGCTCCAAATCGCTGCCGTGCACATGGTATTTGCCGCGGCTGTATGTCACGCTGGGCAGGCGGCGGAAAACGGATCTGATTTTTAGCATGTCATGTCCTCCTCACAGGCTTCCATTGCTCGAATCGCCGGAACGATCACCTCCCGGCAGATTTCCGCGAACCGCCTCTGCCATGGCGTGTAATACGTATCCAGGCAATTCCACCACTCTTCTGGCAACTCGATCCGGCGTTCATCAGCCGCCACATTCAGCGCGACCGCGAAAGACCTTTCGTCATCGTACCCTTCGGCGATTTCCAACACCTCTTCAAATTTCGCTTGCTCGTCGGCGTTTTCATTCGTCTGCTTAAAGTATTCGCGCAGGTTGTTGATGCTTTGCTTGCGGTCAAAGGCTCTTTCCATTTTTCTTTCCCCGCAGCACTTACGCAGCAGCCACTCAGCATTGGATAGCCAGCTGCACCAAAATTTCGGCCAATCCTCCTTATCGTTATTCCCCCACTGATAGGCATAGCTCCCGATATCGCTATCACATACCATCTGCCCGGCTGCATTATCCAGGTACATATCCAGCCACAGGCAGTCCCCGCCGCCCGTCATGCGGATTGCGATCACATCACCGCAGCGCTGAGCCGTGGCCTTGCGCAGAGATTTATCAATCATTGTTTGCTCGTCCTCCCCATCCCGCCGCGTCCATTTCCGCCTGCGTGGGCTTGCGGAGCCAGACGCGGAACTCTTTGCCATAGTCCTTAAAATATTCCGCAAATTTGGGAACGCAATTAGCCTCTACATAAGGCCATGAGTGATTCTCTTCATCGTGCCGGTTTTCCGTCCAAGCGATAGCGTAGCCCATATCGTCCCTTTCCAGCGCATTGACCTCCTCCAGCGTCAGCGGCCTGTTGGGCGGCAGGTATCGCGCCTGGGCGGCGGAAAGGGCGGCGGCCTTGGCCTCGTCGCTCGTCTTATAGCCGATTACGGTCGGGCTGATACTATGGCATGCGTTGTTTGAGCACACCATGTAGGCCAGATATTTGTTGTCCGTCGTCTCCATGAATCTGATGTGTTTCATCTCGCTCCCGCAGTACGGGCACAGCACCTTTTCCATCATCGTTTTGCCTCCTGCTTCTGAATGAATTTGTTCCAGACGGCGATGTTCTCATCCCAGCGACCGCCGAAAACCGAATAGCTCATTCCCCAGCTTGGGGTAAGGCCGCAATTCGGGCAGCGAAACCGTCCTTGCACAACAGGATAACCACCGTCAGCCAGTTTTCCGAGCATAACGCTTCGCGTTTCCTTGACAGGGAGTGTGCCGCAAAGGCACGGTGCAATGTTTTCTTCTTCACTCAAAACAGCTCGCTCCCTCCTACAATCCACGGCAATTCCTGACGGAAGCCGTCTCGCATCAGGTCGCGCAAGCTGTCTTTCATGAACACGGGCGTTCCGTATTCCTTGCAGACCTTCACAATTTCTTCCACCCATTCCCTTTTGGGGACAGTCTTGTGCTTTGAGTTGCCTGTTTCCGCGCCAATGACAACCCATTCCCACCGCCGAAACGTGCTGTAATCTCCGTTGCTTCCGCTTGCGCTTATGAACCATTCCGGCTCGATAGGCTCAAGAACAGGTTCGACGGATACCCATCCAGCATTGGATTTATACGCGACAGCCATCATGGCATCATCAGTCGCAGATGCACCGAACATCATAACCGGCCTGCTTTTTTCGAGATACATTTCCTCCCATGAAGGCATCAAGGATGAGATTTTCTCGTATCTGGAGGGAGCTTTCGTTAGGAACAGATACCGATGTTGTGGAGCAGCATCGCACGCTTTCAGGACTTCCGCAATCCACTCGTCTGGCACCCAATCGCCGAACAGATCTGCCATGGAACACACAAAGATTGTGCGCGGCTTTTTCCATTTCTGCGGCTCATCCAGCTTGTAGCGATGAAAGGTGGGTTCAAACCCAAACGGATACGCAGCGTTAGTTATACTTCCATCCTTGTTCTTCTGTTCCCACGGATAAGTAAGCTCTAACGGTTTTCCAGTTCCCTTCAGCATCCCACGTTCGATCAGTTTTCGTTGGCATTGGCATTCTGGATCATATATTTCTCTTGCCCTAAACCGCTCCGCGATCCTCCGCGCATAGCAGTATTCGCATCCGTGCAGGCACCCCGTTACGGGGTTCCATGTGCTATCGCACCAGTCGATCTTGGTCTTAGCACCCATCGTCAAGGCCTCCTTTAGTCTCTTGTGCCTCATCTCGGCTGATAATCAGGCAGATCAGGTTACTCATCGTCCACCTCCGGCGCATCGGGCAGCGGCATCCAGTGGGTAAAGATATCATCGGTCGAGAGTTCAAATACGCCGTATCCATCAACCTGCCGCATAAGCACAAATTGTGCGTCGCTATGGATTTTGTGGCCGCACAGGATGACGATCTGGTTCGCCTCCGGCCTCCGCTCGCTCAGCCTGATCCAATGCGGCACGACATCCTCCGCTGCCTTCAACGCATCGTTCCACCATCGGCAATAATCCGAGGATACGCACATGCTTACGGTTTTGCGCTCAAGCATTTTCGCATCCTCCTGTCCAGCGTCCGTTTGCGCCCTGTTCATGCTCCGCTCCGGATCAAAGCCAGCCGGATACCGCCGCTTTAGCTTGGCGATGTTTTGCAGCAGGATATCCTCCAGCGATACGCCCAGACCGGACGCGGCCTCAGCCAGATACCAGGCGCAATCGCCCAATTCCTCAATCATGTGCTCCCTGTCCAGCGCGTGCCCCTGAAACAGCGCCTTTTTCATCACGTCGCACACCTCGCCGCATTCCCCGGCCAGCCCCATGCAGCCGTTCAGCAGCTTATTGTGATCGTCCGGGCTCGTCCGCTGCGCCAGCTTTTGATACTCGTTAATCGTCATGCGGTCACTCTCCAATCCTCATATTCAGGCCCTTAACCTCTTTGCAGTCCCTTTTGCACGCCGGGCACAGGATCTGCCTGCGCGGGATCGCCTCATCGCAGATGATGCACCGCGGGCGCTCTACCCATTTTCCGTACCAGGTGCACGTCTTCCACTCCATCCAGCCCGTATCGTACTTATCCGTGATCTTCTGCATCCATCTTCCTCCGTTTCCCCTTTGCGTTCTGGTTGCCCTTGTTCTTGGCCGATTGCCGCCTGTGCCACTCTGCAACCTTGATCCTGTACGCGTCCAGCTCCGGCTTTAAGGCCGCCTTGTAGCCCATCCAGGGCCGTCCCGCGTTCGCCTCCCGCTGGCGCAGCAGCGCCATGTACCGCTTGCCGTACTCGCACTGCACCAGGCACTCGCAGTCCCAGCACCTGCTTTTCAGGCCGTCGCACAGATACCGGCTGATCATCGTGCCGATCTGCGTGCCTGCGCTGCGCATCTTCCGGTGATAACCGTTTCTGGCGATTTATACGCGGTTCAGCTCCTCCGGGCTGACGCGGGCAAAATCCCTCGTTCCCCGGACGCTCAGATAGTCGTTCATTGCGTATCTTCCTTCCATTGTTTGTGTAACCACCCGTAACGACATCATTCCGTCAGGTGGTAGCGGCAAAACCCGTTGATATTTCTCGCTTTTCTGCTTGGTGTAACCACCGTAACCACCGAAACCACCAATTTTTTTGTTTCCGTGCGCGAGGGCGCATTTTCTTCTTGACAAAAAACAGAGAGAGCGAGAAAATATAATATTTGATTTGAATTGGTTACGGTGGTTACGGTGGTTACGGCTGCGCCATTTCTTGAAACAATACTGTCAATAGCTTGCCGATGTTTGCTCCCATGGCATTTCGTCGCCATCATCCACCTCGACGAATCCCTCAGGCGGCATCAGCAGTTGCAGCACTCTGGTCGGCGTTTTTCGAATGCGAAGCAGGCTCTTGTAGTGCTTGTTATCCTGCCTCTTGATCTTGCCAACCCGGCTGCACCAGCTCAGGAAGCTGCTGCTGGAATAGCCGTACTCCCTCATGATCTGCTCAAATTTGGTTGCCACAAAGTAGCACGTGTCGCCCTCGATCTTGCCCCACACCTCGCCCTTGTTGTCGGCGCTATCGTCAAAGCGGTTGCTGTTGACCGCGATAAAGCCCGTCAGCCACTCGTAACAGCGGGCGTTGACGTCGGCCTCCGCGCGGGTCACGAGCATGGGCGAAAGGTCTTCCACCGTCAGCGCACGATCATCCTGAAACAGCAGCTCCGTTGCGATGGTGTCCGCCGCCAATAGCAGGGACGCGCTCAGCGCCTGCTTCTCCGTGCTGTCCTGCTCGGTCAGCCGCGCGTAGTACTCCTTTTGCAGCTCCTTCGCCCTGTCCATCGCGCCGCCCGTCAGGTGCTCCACAAACGCCCGGCCGGCGTGCCCGTAGTTCCTGCGCATCACGGATACCGCCCAGCGGGGATCGGAAAACAGCTTCTCGTCCTGGCAGTCCATGTTGATCACGCGGTTGACCGCGCCGCCGCCGCTGTCCGCGTTTGTGATGGGCATTTCGCCTGTCGTGATGATGGCGTTGCGCCACGTCTGCATGCGCTGCAGGCCGCCCGCCTTGGCGCCGCGTGACCGGCCTACGCCCTCGCACAGGGTGTAGATGGTCTGGTCAAAGTCCTTTTTGTCCTTAATCACCTGCAGCTCATCCAAACAGAGCGGAAGCGAATTGAGAAAGCCCGCCGTCATCTCCTGGCCTACGCCCGTAGCGTTAAACGTCCTGTAATACGCGCCTGCCGTGGGATCCGCCCACACGGAAGCGGCCAGCATCAGGCCAACGGTTTTTCCCGCCCCCGTGCCTCCCCACGCATGCACCACAAAGGGCAGCGCGTCGCAGGGCTCCACCAGCACGCTTGCAAACGCCGCGGCCAGCATCACGCGGGTGATCACGCTGCTTTCGCGGCCATGGCGCGCCGCCTCCAGCCAGCCCGTAAGCGTCCCCTGCGGGTGTACCGCCTTGTACGTCGCCGCGTAGCCCGCGTCGCCGTCGTAGCGCAGATCGGGGACGTAGGGCGAAAACAGCTCGTGCCCCACCCAGCCCAGACGGCCGACGGAGCGCACCTCGCCGATCTTGTCATAGTTGAGGGCGTCAATCGTAGCCAGGTATTTGACCACATCCCGTGCGCTCTCGGTGGTAATGTCCATGCCGTACCGGCTCAGGTCTACGATCTTGTTGGCGCTGGACAGCACCGTGCGATCCACCACGTTGTAGCGCCACACGCCGCCGCGCGAAAACGCGATCTCCACCTTCTGTTCTCCCGTGTCGATGTTTTCCATGCGCTTGACCGGCATTAGCGGATGGCTGCACACCAGCGTGTGATAGCCGCCCTTGTCCTCGCAGGCTACGCCGCCCGCGTCGCAGGTGTAGCGCCCGCAGCGCAGCTCCATGGGCTGATCGGGGAAATTGGTCGCCGCCTGCTCGATGTCCAGGTTGTAGCCTGATCCGCGCTGTACGCGCTTATAGCTCTCCCACATCTTCGCAAAGTTCTTTACGCCAATTTCCTTTGCCTGCGCCGCGACGATGTTATAAACCTGCATCATCTGGAAGGCGTTGGCGGCGAATTTGTATATGTAATCGTAGGGCGCTGTGCCGTCAAAGTCCGCCCGCTGAAACCGCGGTACGTCCTGCGGCGTGCCCAGCTTGCTAAGGTCCAAATTCATCTCACCTCTCGTCCGCAATGGTCAGCGCGCAGTCGATCACCGGCAGCAGCTTGCACGCGGTCTCAAACGCCTCCGGCCATGGCTTGTCTGCGTCCTCTCTGGTTGGCGCGCAGCGGCTCATATTTGCGTTCTGAGCGCGGTATATCTCCGCCAAGGCATTTGCTATGTCCCGCATGCGCAAGCGATTTTCGCGCGCCTTTTGCCTGCTTAAAATCGATTCCCTGCGGCTCGCTGCCGCCTTGCTCGCAGGGATGCAAAACGTCTGCGCCAGCTGCCGCGCCGCGTCCGACCGGCTCTGTTTGGTGATCAGCGCCAGGAAGTCGATCACGTCCCCGCCCTGATGGCAGCCGAAGCAGTAAAAGCCCTTGTCTCCCGGGTATACGCGCATGGATGCGTTGCTGTCGCGATGCAGCGGGCACACCGCAAAGCCGTGCCGGACGGGGATGCCAATCAGGCTGCACAGCCGCTCCATGGGCACCTCGTCCCGGATGCGCCTGTAATCAATCATGGGGGTGCTGCTCCCTGGCAATGCGCTCATACTCGCCGTATACGGCCAGCAGGAGGCTGTTCTTCAGCGGGTCGCCCGCGTCCGACAATTTAACCATCTCTCTTGCGGCGGTGATGAAAAACTGCTCCGTCATGTCCATGTCGCAGTTGGCCAGCCACCAGTTGTAGGTATCGCGGAAGATGGCCTTGACCTGCGCCTTGCGCTCATTGATGTCCATGGCAGTTGTCCTCCAATATCTCCATGATCTTGTGCCCTGTCCGGGCTTTTGCGCAGAAAAGAAACTCCACCCCGTAGGCCATATGGCAGCGCAGCATCGCGTCGTAGAGCTGTCTGCCCGTCACCTTTCCGCGCGTGTTGACCCAGGTCTTTACATCGTCCAGGCAGGTGATCCCCTTGCCGTGCTCGCAGAGGATGAACAGGTGAATGCCCGCTGCATGGGCACGACGCACCTCGCGGTAAAAGCGCCCCTTGTCCGGGCTGCACAGGTTGGTGCACAGCTCGTTGAGATTGCGCTTGCGGTCGATCACGATCTCGGGGTGCCCGTCCAGCATCCAGTCGCCAACATCCAGCTTGCGGCGCGTTGTCATCATGCCTGCACGCTCGATTGTGCGCAGCGTACCGGCGATGGCGCTGGGGTGCTCGCGGGTGTCGTAGATGATCGTCGTGCCCGGCAGCATGGGCTTCACCTTCTTTCTGTTCGGTTAATGGTTAGAAGGGGAGACCTTCATCCTCCACCTGCACCGGATGGCTCTCCGCAGGCTCCGCAGCGGCTCCCTGGCTGTCCTCGCGCTTGCCGCAGAAATGCACATTGCGCACATCCAGCACCACGCGGCTCTTTTTCTCGCCGTCCTTTTCCCACTCCTCGGCGATCAGTCGGCCATCTACCGCTACTTCCTGGCCCTTGCGGAAATACTTGCCCACAAACTCCGCCGTGCCGCGCCACGCCTTGCAGGGCAGGAACAGCTTGGTTTCCGTTTCCTTGTACTTGTCCGACCAGCACACGGTAAAATTGGCAACCGCAATGCCGCTCTGGGTGGTCTTGATCTCCGGGTCGCGGGCAAGCCGCCCCTGAATCACTACGCTGTTGATCATTTCTTCTCAGTCCCTTCCGCCTTGAGCGCTTCGTTGAGTGCTGTAGGCTCGTCCTTGCGCTCAAACCATTCGGCAATTCGGGTCTCTTTGTCCTTGATGGAGGTATAAATGCCGACGTACTCCGCGAAGTCGTCCGCGTTCATCTGGCTGACCTCAAAGCCCAGGCGCTTTTCCAGCATCTCTTTGGTCACGCCCAGCTTGCCAAACTGCACCACCATGCGCTTCACGCGGTCGATCAGCGGCTCGTCATTCTGTCCGGCCAGCGTCTTTTTACACTCACTGACGGCAGCCTCCACAAAGTCAGCAGGCAGCACAGCCAGGATGCGGGAGCGCATGCGGCGCGCGCCCATGTTGGCGTTGATCTCATAGATATCGCGGATGCTGGTCAGCTCTTTGTTTACGCTGACCTTGCGCCCGGTCACGGGGTCTTTCTCCGTCACCTCGCGCATGTGGGGATTGGTAAAGTTCTGGCTGGAAATGGTGTTGGTCTCCAAGTCCCATGCGTAAGCCTGCATCTCAGACTTGCCATTATCCTGCGACAGCTCCTTGATACCGTAGTCCACATTGCCCCAGCAGCGGGCAAGCTCCTCGGCCAGGCGAATGGTCGGTCCGCTGACAGAACCGCCGGCGCGGGGGAAGTTGAAAAACGCCTTTTCCGCAAAGCTCTTGCGCTGACAGGCGCGGTACATGCGGTTGTAGGCCGCGATCTCGTCGCGCGGGAAGCGCTGCGCCACAAGCAGCTTGGCCTGCGCCTCGGCAATGGCGCGCTGGGATTCGATGGCGATTGTGCCCTGATTGATGTTGCCCATGGGCACGTTCTGCGGCACAGGCATGTTGGGGGCCTGCTGATAGTTGGTAATCTCGCTCATAATGTCCTCCTGTTATTGATAGTCCTTGGCAAGCCACGCGGGCAGGCCGAGGGATGCAATGTCGCCGTCAAAGCCGGTATAGCCCGGCCACTGGTTGCGCTGTCTGCACTCGTGGTACAGCCCCAGCAGGTGGCGATATCTGTCCTGGCCGTGCTGCATAAACAGGGTATCCGCTTGCAGGATGTTCACCGCGCAGGGCGGGTTCTTCTCGACGGCTATAAACACAAAGGATGCTTCCTGTCCGGTTACTGCCTTGTATCCATCGGTGTACATGGCCGCCTGCACGTCGTATCCATAATGCAGCGCGTCCCGCATAAATGCGTCCGTGCTCGCATCCTGACAGGATTTCAGATCTACAATCAGGTGCATATCGCCGATGTCGGTCTCCGCGTCCGTTCGGCACTTGCAGGATTCGCCCGTCAGGGGATCCGCCCAGAAGTAGCTGGTTTCGTGCGGGCCGTCCAGCAGCCTTGCGGCAATCGGGTTGCCGCGCACAGCCTGCACCATGCCCGCGATCTGCTCCGCCCAGTCAAAGGCGATCTGCGTCCTGCCCTGCGCAACAGCTGCGGCAGCGTCCCACGCCTCGCGCCCGGCCTTGGTGCGCCGGTCTACGTTTGGCATCACGGCAAATTGCCTGCCGTAGTCCTCCGGGGTCAGCACGGCCGCATGCAGCGCCTGGCCGAAGATCAGCGCCGGGGTGGCCTCGGGCGGGTTTTCCATGCGCCATTTCAGGTGCGCCGGGCTCCTGCGGATCTCCCACAGCAGCGATCTGCGTATGCCGGGGGCTTTGCTGTATTCCTGCTCAGTCATCTGCATCCTCACTTTCGATTACCACGCTGTCCGTGTCATTGCGCCACAGCCGCAGGGCTGTCATCACCCGCTGCGCCAGCAGCGCCGCGCGCTCCATGGTTCTTGTCCGGGCGATCAGCAGCTTTTTGTCTCCGCTGATGCGGTACACGCAGTACATTGTGCCTCCTTTCCAGCCGCCGCACAGGGCGGGCAAATGTCGTCGTCAAAGCCGATCAGGATGCGCCTGCACACGCGGCAGCGCGGCAGGTTGTCCAGCGGCCTGTAGCGCTCCCAGCACGCCGGGCAAAACAGCGTGTGTCCGCCCTCCAGCACCGCGCCGCAGTAGTAGCAGCGCTTTGGACGCTCGCTCAATCGTCCGTCATCTCCTCCCAGGTATGGCTGTAGTGCGCATACTCGCAGCCGCTCTTTGGTATCTCATAGGGGGTTGCCATCCGCTGCATGGCCTCGCGCAGCTTGCAGTGCCTGATCTCCGCGCCGTCCTTTACGCACATGGCGCATTCCGCGTCAATGGCCTTGGCGCATACCGTCTGCACGTCCCTGGCCTGTACGATCATCTCGCTGTGCGCCTTGCTGGCGGGCACGGGGCGCATGATGAGCTGGCCGGTGGTGATCGTCCGGTACAGCATCCAGCGCTTGGTGTCGGGCATGGTGTCGTACAGCGCATCCATCAGCAGGTGGTGCTGCGTGCGGATCATGCGGAAATTGCGCCAGCCGTTGGGGATGCTGCGCAGCCTCTCCTCCAGCACCTTTTCGTCCAGTTTCATCTGCACGTCAAACGCCGCCAGGAATTCCAGCGCGCGCATTTCCTTGCCGTTTACGGCTTGCACATCGGGCTTTTTTGTGGTATACTGCATTTGCAAATCTTCCTTTCATGGGGGCTGTTGGCGGGGGCAACCGTCAGCGGCCCTTGCTTTTTTTGTCCATCAGCCTCTTGCGCTGGGCTTGCAGCACGTTGACATACACATAGCTCGCGCTGGCGTTGATCTCGTTCTGGCGGTAGCGTTCTTCCTGCGCCGCCCGGAAGCTGCCGTAAGCCTCGCACCTGCCGTGGCAGCCAATCGCCCGGTTGGGGCAGTCGCGCTTGCAGGGCACCTGGCTCATTTGCATACCCGCCACGCTCCCTCCGTGCTGCCGGTGCAAAAGGCCAGCAGATCCGTCTTGCTGATGCGCAGATTCCGGCCGCTGAAGATGTGCCGGATGGCCAGCCGCCCAGCCTTGGCGGCAACGTTCAGGCTGTACGGGTCGCAGTTCAGCAGCCCGCTTGCCTGGGTGGGGGATACGGTGGCCTTGGGCCATGCCCGCAGCTCGTCCAGCGTCATGGGGGGATACGTCATTGCAAATCATCCTTTCGCCTGAATTGATGGAGCCGGCGGCCGGAATCGAACCGACAACGCGCGCGTTACAAGTGCGCCGTTCTGCCTCTTGAACTACACCGGCAGATAGGCAGGCATTGACGGCATAGCCTGTTGCCGCTGCCCGCCGCCCATGGGGGATGCGATAAACCCATGCGGCACCCGCTTATAGCGGAGTAAGGAGGTGCCCAGCATGCAAGTACCCAACATGCCGGGTGGTGGGGCGGGCAGGATTTGCACCTGCGGTGTGAGCGCTTGAACACACACCCTACTCAGCCGCCCCGTGCTGCCGGTCTCTCCCGGCTGTCCGTGGGTGTCTCGCTCCCATCGCGCGACCGTCTTTCCGTGTGCCAGCGGCGTTTCGTGCCGCAGCCGATTGTGATTATTGTTAATCGTGCGTTTCTGCCGTCCATCCGGCGGGATAGACGATCTTGTTTTTTTTGGGATAAATCACCGTGGATCTGCCCCAGGCTTTCACCGTGGTGCTGTCCCAGGCTGTCACCGTGGCGCTGTCGCAGGCTTCCACCGTGGCGCTGCCGTAGGCTTTCACCGTGGCGCTGCCGCAGGCTGTCACCGTGGCGCTGTCGCAGGCTTCCACCGTGGCGCTGCCGTAGGCTTTCACCGTGGCGCTGCCCCAGGCTGTCACCGTGGCGCTGTCGCAGGCTTCCACCGTGGCGCTGCCGCAGGCTTTCACCGTGGCGCTGCCGTAGGCTTTCACCGTGGCGCTGTCACAGGCTTCCACCGTGGCGCTGCCGAAGGCTATCACCGTAGCGCTGCCGCAGGCTGTCACCGTGGCGCTGCCGTAGGCTTTCACCGTGGCGCTGCCCCAGGCTGTCACCGTGGCGCTGCCCCAGGCTTTCACCGTGGTGCTGTCCCAAGCTGTCACCGTGGCGCTGCCGCAGGCTGTCACCGTGGCGCTGTCGCAGGCTTCCACCGTGGCGCTGCCGTAGGCTTTCACCGTGGCGCTGCCGAAGGCTATCACCGTAGCGCTGCCGCAGGCTGTCACCGTGGCGCTGCC
>ERZ1034855.119-NODE-119-length-42825-cov-118.619500_pt1 | contig 42825 bp, 50 predicted proteins | sample MGYA00520699_ERZ1034855 | MGnify/ENA primary metagenome ERZ1034855 (study PRJEB33766, sample SAMN09781730) | gut metagenome | biome: gut microbiome | host: Homo sapiens | place: Madagascar | study: EMG produced TPA metagenomics assembly of the PRJNA485056 data...
AATAATTATCTTTATAAAGACTCATAAAAGGTATCCCCTATGTCTTATTACTATGAAAATATGGATAAATTCTCTATTGATGAGGATTCATACGATAACTTGTGTCTTACCTATGGTAAGCATAGGGTTGATCGTGAGATAGAAATTGAGCTTGAGAGTAAGGACAATGCCTTTAATGCTTTTATGTCTAAAAGAAATAAGGCTATTGCTGACAATAACTTAACAACTGTCGGCACTACTAAGGTTCTTTTATCTGAGGCCATTCCAGCTATGATTAAAGGCCTTCGGGACTGGTTCGATAAGGTCAATACAGGCAAAAGCGGTAGGAAGCACACCGCGGCTACGCTTATTAATACCTTAAGTGCAGAGGAAATTGCCTTTATCGTAGCTAAGACAGTTTTGTCTAATTCTATGGCCCGAGTAGGGCTTACTCACCTTTCTATGAAAGTGGGTGAGGCCATTGAGGATGAAGTTAGGTTTAACAGTGTTCTTTCCTCTATGTCATCCCGGGAAGTCCAATCTTTTAAGGCTGGTATAGATAAGCGTATTGCCTTCCACTTCAAAAAGCGTTATGCCATTCAGAAGGAAAAACACTTAGCAGAGGAAGGACGCCTCAAACTGTGGAACAAATGGGGGAGTAGTGAGAAGTGCATTGTTGGCATGAAATTAGTTGAGCTTTTTGCAGTTAATACTAGTCTAATTCGCATTGTTAAAAACTTCGTAAATGGAAATATCCAGTATTCTGTGGAGCTTGATTCTGATATCTCAGCATACATTGAGCACCAAGACAACTACCTTGCTGATTTAATGATGGAGCATCGGCCTATGGTTATTCCCCCCAAGCCATGGACTACTCCCTTTGATGGTGGTTACTACATCAACCTTAAGAAGCCCCTACAGCTTGTCCGCATGGCTTCTAAAGAGTGTGATGCACTGTATTCTGATATTGATATGCCTAAAGTGTACAAAGCAGTCAATGCTATTCAAAACACAGCATGGCACATCAATTCTCGTGTCTTGGAAGTGGCTAACGAGGTTTGCTCATGGGAGCACATCCCTGATGCCTTAGATATGCCTACGGCTAACCCTGCTGAGCCTCCAGTGCGTCCTATCGAGGCAGATACTGACGAGGATGTACAGCGGGAATGGCGGAAGTCTATGACCCATTATTATCAAGAAGATAATAAGCGTAAAGCTAAGCGCATTCTTGTCAACTGTATCCTCAAGCTCGCTAATGACTTTAAGGATGATGAAGCTATCTACTTTCCTCATAACCTTGACTTCCGTGGGCGTGTCTATCCTGTGACCTTGATTCACCCTCAAGGCAATGACTTTATGAAGTCTATGCTTGAGTTCTCCGAAGGTGTCGAGCTTGGGAAGGATGGTCATACGTGGCTCGCATTCCAAGGTGCCAATATGTGGGGGCTTGATAAGAAGCCTTTTGAAGAGCGTATTTCTTGGGTTTATGAAAATTCAGACATGATTGTCAATATTGCGGAGAAGCCCTTAGATAACCTTCAATGGACTGAAGCTGATAGCCCTTGGGAATTCCTCGCATTCTGCTTTGAATGGAATGACTATCTTAAAATCGGGGAGTCCTTTAAGTCTAAGATTGTCGTAGCTTTTGATGGCTCATGCTCAGGCTTACAGCACTTCTCAGCAATGCTTCGGGATTCTGTCGGAGGGGAAGCCGTCAACCTCAAGCCTGATGATCATGTGCATGATATTTATGCTATTGTTGCAAAGAAGGTTAAGGAACTTCTTAAGCGTGATTTAGAGGAAGGCACTAATGACACTATAGAGACCCTTGAGGACGGCTCCAGCTATCTCAAGAAGGGTACTAAGAGCCTCGCTAAGGAATGGCTTGACCACGGGATTTCTCGCAGTGTCACTAAGCGTCCTACGATGACCCTTTGCTACGGTGCTAGTAAGTTTGGGTTTGCTGACCAAGTTCTTGAGGATACTATCTACCCTGCTCTTGCTCATAAGCCTCTGTCTTTCTCAAAGCCCTCACAGTCTGCTCGTTACATGGCTGGGCTTATTTGGGATTCACTTAAGGGTGTTGTGGTAAAGGCTGTTGAGGCCATGGAATGGCTTCAGACTGCTTCAGGACTTCTTGCAAAAGACAAAAATATCGAAGGTAAGAATCTGCCTACCACGTGGGTAACTCCAGCAGGGTTCCCTGTTAAGCAGAAGTACAATAAGATGAAACTTAAGCGTCTTAAGTCTGTCCTTTCGGGATCTATCAAGATCTTTGATACTACCTCTGGTGAATCTGAGGATGTTCAAGAAGGTGCATTCCTTCGTCCTCACCTGATGGAACCTACGGGAGAGATTGATAGCCGCAAGCAGAAGCAGGGTATTGCACCTAACTTTGTTCACAGCATGGATGCCTCTCACTTGATGCTTACTGTCTGTGCTTGTGTTGACAAGGGTGTCAATTCCTTCGCTATGATCCATGACTCTTATGGTGTCCCTGCAGGTTATGGCTCTATCATGTTCAAAACTGTTAGAGAGGTCTTTGTGAGCACCTACACGGAGAATGATGTATTGCAAGATCTTCATGATCATATTTGCAACTTGTTGTCCCCCAAGATGCTCAAGGATCTGCCTGAAGTCCCTGCTAAGGGTGACCTTGATCTTGAATGTGCTAAGGAATCTATGTACGCATTCAGCTAGTGTACTAGCATTCAGCTAATCCAACTAAAATCAATTAGTGTACCCTAGTAGAGAGAAGAGCTTAAGGTTCTTCTCTCTATTTCATATCTAAGTTAACATAACCAATTGTGTACCCTAGTAGAGAGAAGTACACACACACAAAGGAAACACACACTATGAACGATATTCGACTTACAACTCCGAAGGGCTATGCACAGTATCCGTACCTTAAGGATCCTGATACTAAGTTCAATCCTGACGGTGACTACAAGGTTAACCTTGCTATGGACGATAATGAAGTCACAGGCAAGCTCATTGCAAAGCTCCAGCAGATTCTTGAGGAATTCTATGATAACGATGAAGAAGTTGCTAAGGCCATTGCTAAGGGACGCAAGGTTGTTATGACCGATGTCTTTGAGAAAGACGAAGAAGGGCGCCTTGTTCTTAAGTTCAAGCAGAAGGCCAAGATTACAAAGAAGAATGGTGAAAAGATCGACGTTAAGCTCCCTCAGTTTGACTCCCGTGGTAAGCCTATGGAAGCGGCCAACATTGGACGTGATTCTGTAATCAAGGTTAACTTCTCTGTTCGACCTTATTATCTTCCGACTACTAAGACCTGTGGTTTGTCTCTCCGTCCTGTGGCAATTCAGGTAATTGAACTGCATGAGTTTACTGGAGGTGGTTCTGCGGAATCCTATGGCTTCAGTGATGAAGGGGAAGGCTATGAAGCTCCCTCTAAAGAACCGTGGGAAGAACATGAAGATGATGACAGTGAAAACCACTCTGATTTCTAAAATTTAGGAGATAAGAATATGATGTACAAACTTACTGACAAGGCTATTAAGGAAAGGTTCTCAATGCTTACAGGATACACCATCGAGCACCTTAACATTAAACTTGATTATTGTGTTAAGAACGCTACCGACGATGAACCCCTCTACTTCGACATTCCTCTCTCAAGATATGTTGTTGCCTTTAACAATGCTGAGATGAACAAACTTGATGGGGTTATCCCTAGTTACACCTTTAGGGTATTTTGGGACGACATCACGGAAGTAGATGAGCCTACTGAGGAGATCGCCCCGTGCGTTTGGTACGATGTTAATGACCTCATCAGTGGTAAGTATGTTCTTGATAAAGCTATTGCATTTTCATACGATGCCTTGGCTTGTTATGGGGTTCCCAGTGAGATTGAGCATGAGGACAACTTTACTACTAACTTCCGATCCTTTAGATTAGGGTACATTGATAAGTTCGATACTGGTTATGTTCTCCGTGAAGATAGGTGTATCTACGATCTCAAAGATTTTGAGCGTATCATGTTTATCCCTGCTGAAACTGAGGAATACTGAAATAGAGGAATAACATAAATGACAACCCGCAAGGCCGCCTACAGTTACAAGAGGCGGCACAACCCGGGTACTTATAGGTCAGGTCTTGAGGAGCTTAATAGCAAGCTCCTCCTGTCCTTCTCAATTGAACCTAAATACGAGCAATATTATCTTGAGTATGTAGTACCCGAAAGTAAACATAAGTACACCCCTGATTTCGTACTTCCTAACGGTATCATCATAGAAACCAAAGGGGTATGGGACGCAGAGGATAGAAAGAAACATCTGCTCATCAAAGAGCAACATCCTAACCTAGACATTCGTTTTGTCTTTAGTAGGTCAGCTACTCCTATTTACAAGGGATCTAAGACTACCTACGCATCATTCTGTGACAAGAATGGGATCCCCTATGCAGACAAAAAGATCCCCGAGGCATGGCTTAAGGAGCCTGTAAAGAAAATCCCCAGGGGTGTCTTGTTTGATAAGAATAAGAAGAGTAAAAATGACCGTTAACTATAAGAAACCAAACATTGAGACTCACAAGAGTTTCATCAATTATAGATCAAGACCTGAAACTAAATTCATTGTTGTCCACTGCTCTGCTACACAGCCTAAAGATTCCTATGATTGGAAGACAATTGATCAGATGCACCGTCAGCAAGGATGGTTAGGTATTGGCTATCACTTTGTCATTAAGACTGATGGCACTATTCAGGAGGGTAGATCCCTGAATGCTGTAGGCTCACACGTCAGAGGGCACAACAGTGATTCCGTAGGTATCTGCCTGATTGGCGGTATTGATAGAAACGGCAGGTCTGTTGATAATTTCACTAAGGAACAGAAGGAGTCACTTAGAGTCCTTATTGATTACCTGAGGGGTATCTATAAAGATGAGGTCACTGTATGTGGCCATAGAGATTTTGAGGGAGTCCATAAGGATTGCCCCTGTTTTGATGTTAAATCATGGTACGGTAAGGGGGCTAAGTACCTTAAGTTTTCTAATAAAGAGGCTTTTCTAGAGAAGGCTGGCCTCTCTAAGGCAGACTTTGAAGAATACAACGGTTGTATTGATGACGTACAAGAGGGTGATATTGTCTATGTAGGCTATTAGTGTACCCTAGTAGAGAGAAGCAATATGTTTGGACAGTACGTTAAATTTGTTCTTGTTGGTGCCGCTTTCTTTGGTGGTTTGCTTCTAGGCTCTTCTTATGAAGAGAACAAGTATAGGGAGATCTTAGTATCAACCCAAAAGGAATACATAGCAAAAATTGATGAGGTAACCAAAGGAAAAGATGCAACGATTAGCTTACTTCTTAAAGACATGGCTACCACTGATGCTTTGCAATCTGCTCTTGATAAGCGGATTAACAGGTTGCAGTACAACATCAATAGTGGAAACAAAGCCATCATGCAACATGCCGACAGAGCTTCTGCAGAGTCAATCACCGCGTGTAGACAGTTATTGTCAGAAGGTGCAGAGCTACATGGAGAAGGTGTTAAAATACTCAGAGACACCAACAGACGGCTTGAAGCAATAATTAACTTACACAAGAATTCCTCTCCTTAGCTCAATTGGATAGAGCATCAGACTTCTAAGCTGTGGGTTACTGGTTCGAATCCAGTAGGAGAGACCAGAGTATGTCGGGTAGCTCCCGACTAGGATGTCTGCCGAAATAGATCCGTTAGGGCGCCGGTTACCCCTGCAAGCGTGCCCCACACAGCTCTGACCTTTCGAGGCTATTCTGCAACAAGTGGGGCCTTTAATTCCTTAAGACAGAGGCTTATATGCAGACTATTGAAGAACTTGATCGACTTGAACGTGCTTGGGAATCACGGTGGGAACAAGAGTATGAAGAATACCTTGAAGATCAGGAAGAAAATGAAGAAGATGAAGAGGAAGACAAAGAATGAATATTTGTACTGCTAAGTGTCTTGTTCACTATGAAAACCTGTGGACTTTTGAATTGGTTTATCCTCGATACATCCATAGTGAGTTCATGACGCACAGGATGTTTAGTCGGAATGCTAGTAGCTCCCGTGCTATCCCTGTGAGCAAGGTTATCCAGCAGGTTGCTAGCAATCCTGTAGTTCCACCTAAGGTCTACATGAATAAAGCGGGTATGGTAGGGGATGTCGAAGCTCCTCTTGATGTAACTACTGACTTCTATAATCTTTGGCTTGACGCGGCTCGTAACGCCGTTGAGACAGCTAAGAATATGGAAAAGCTCGGTATCCATAAGCAACACGTTAACCGCATCCTTGAACCCTTCCAGTTCATTAAGGTGATTGTTACGGCTACTGATTGGAATAACTTCTTTGTTCTTCGGCTTGCACCTGATGCACAACCTGAGATCCGACAGCTTGCCTCTGCAATCTACGAGGAGATGAGTCGTTGTCGTAACAAGAAGATTGGCTGTATTGAGGTTGTGGAGAGACGCAAGCATTGCCCCGATATCTTTGCTTGTACGGATGAAGATAAGGTTAACACCGTTGTGTCCCTTCCGTACATTACTGATGAGGACATTGCTAAAGTTGGTAAGGATAACTACAAGGATCTTATGACTGTCTCTGCGGCACGTTGTGCTCGTGTGAGTTATAATAATCATGATGGTTCTAAACCAAACCTTGAGAAGGATCTCGAACTGTATAAGCACCTCTATGACAGTAAGCACTTGTCACCTATGGAACATACTTGTATTCGAGATGTAGAATATCATAAGCATGCTAACCTTACTGGTTGGAAGAGCTTGCGTTATCTCATTGAAACTTACGAAGATTTATCGTAATCATGCACGACTATCAAGAGAGTACATTTCTTTACCATGCGCCTTGTCCTAAATGTGGTTCCTCTGACGCCTGTGGAGTCTTTAGTGATGGTCATAGGTATTGTTATTCTTGTAATTCGTATTTTAGGGCTGATGGGGAAGTAATCCATAAAAAGGAGAGTGCTATGAGTAAGGAATGTATCCCTCTTGATGACCTTAAGGTGTCTTATCTTTCTGCAAGGAAACTTAATCAGGACACCTGTTCCAAGTTCAAGTACATGGTAGGTGACTATAAAGGTACTCCCTGTCAAGTAGCTAACTACTATGATGACAGTGGGAACATCGTAGGTCAGAAACTTAGGTTTCCTGACAAGTCTTTTGCAGTCCTTGGTAAGATCTCTAATCGTCTTTTTGGTTCTCAGTTGTGGTCTTCAGGCAAGAAGATTGTGATTACCGAAGGTGAGATTGATTGTCTTACTGTGAGTCAGCTTCAGTCAAACAAATGGCCTGTTGTGAGCATCCCTAATGGTGCTCAAGCGGCCAAGAAGGCCATTGAAGCTAACCTTGAGTATCTTGATAAGTTTGAAGAAGTGGTTCTCATGTTTGACATGGATGAGCCTGGTCGTAAAGCTTGTGAAGAGTGTGCTAAGGTATTACCTGCGGGTAAGGCATTCATTGCTAACCTGCCTTTGAAAGACCCTAATGAGTGTCTACTTGCAGGTAAAGGTAGTGATGTAATACAGGCTATTTGGAATGCTAAACCATATAGACCTGATGGTATCATTGTAGGTACTGATTTGTATGAGAAGTGCGTTACCGATATTGACGACCTTAAGGATTCTGTAGAATATCCTTGGAAGGCACTTCAGAATAAAACTAAAGGAGCTAGACATGGCGAACTGTATGTCTTCACAAGTGGAAGTGGTATGGGTAAGTCCACAATCCTCAGAGAACTCGAATACTTCTTTGGTGTTACTAGGGAAGAACTATGCGGAATTGTTGCTCTTGAAGAGTCTCCTCGAAAAACTGGGCTGGAACTCATGTCAATTCATCTCAATAAGCGACTCGTACTCGATCCTGAAGGTGCAGATGAAGATGAACGAAGCCGAGCTTTTGCAGAGACTATTGGAAACGGAAACTTCTTCCTGTACGACCACTTTGGGTCTCTTGATTCAGGCAATCTGCTTAGTAAACTTAGGTACATGATTGTGTCCTTGGGATGCAAGCGTATCTTCCTTGACCATATCTCTATCGTTGTCTCAGGTATGGACATTGATGAGGATGGGGGTGAACGTAAGGCTATTGATAAACTTATGACTAACCTTCGTTCCCTTGTGGAAGAGACTGGAGCTACCATGTTCGTAGTGTCTCACCTTAAGCGTCCTGAGAAGAAGGGACACGAAGAGGGGGCACAGGTATCTCTTAGTCAACTTAGAGGGTCTGGAGCTATTGCACAACTCGCTGATATGGTGATTGGCCTTGAGAGAAACCAACAGGGTGATAATCCTAATGTGTTGACCATTCGCGTGTTAAAGAACAGACATAGTGGAGACACTGGGATTAGTGGTTATCTTTACTATGATCATGACACTGGTAGACTCTCTGACTATACTACAGACCCTGAATGCCCCTTTGAGGACGAATCGGAGTTCTAAGTATTCTTAGCAAAGCTATTTAAGGAATAGAAAATGCTGACAATTAAAGACAAATACATTGTATTCGATATTGAAACTGATGGATTGCTTGACACAACCAAGAGGTTTTGGTGTGGTTGGATATATGACTCTTATACTGATTTGTACACTGGTTACACTGATCTTGATGAGTTCTTTGAAGCCCTGAATAAGTATGGTACTAGTGGGTATAACATCGTAGGTCACAATATCTGCAAATTTGATATCCCTGCTCTTAAGAAGCTTAAGGGGGCTAGGTTTGCATTTGATGTTCGAGATGTCTGTATTGACACTCTTGTGCTTGCTCGTTTGATCTACTCAAACATTAAGGACACTGACGTAGGTCTTATGCGTACCGGCAGGCTCCCTAAGGCTCTCTATGGCTCCCATAGCTTGAAGGCTTATGGTTACCGTATGGGCGAACTGAAGGGAACTTACGGTGAACAAGAGGACGCATGGGACAAATTCACTCCTGAGATGTATGAGTACAATAAGCAGGACGTTGTGGTTACCCTCAAGCTCTTCAATAAGCTGATGTCTAAGGGTTACCCACTGAAGGCTATTCAGCTTGAACATGACATTGCTTGGGTGATGGCTAAGCAAGAACGCAATGGCTTTGTCTTTGATAAGGATTCTGCAGTAAAGCTCTATGCTGACCTCTCTGCCAAGAGGCAGGAGATCTATGATGACCTTGTATCTGAAGTGGGTTCTTGGACTGTCTACAAGGGGGATAAGGTCTACAAGAGGGATAACGCTAAGAAAGGTATTAAGGCAGGTGTCCCTTATCCTCAGTATGAAGAGGTTACCTTTAACCCTAATTCCCGTAGTCACATCGCTAAGGTTCTTATGGATCGAGGGTGGGAGCCCACTGAGGTTACACCTACGGGTGCACCTAAGGTTGATGAAAGTACACTACAGTCTGCTATGAATATCCCATTGACACCTAAGATCCTTGAGTACCTGTTGATTAACAAGCGTATTGCACAGCTCGCTGAAGGTGATAATGCTTGGCTTAAACTTATGAAGGAGGATGAAGATGGATATTACCGCATTCACGGTTCTGTCAACCCTAATGGAGCTGTTACTGGTCGTGCAACTCATGCTTATCCTAATGTTGCACAAGTTCCTGCGGGAAGGTCTCCTTACGGTAAGGAATGCAGATCTCTGTTCACAGTACCTAAAGGATGGTTTGAGGCAGGTATTGACGCTTCTGGTCTCGAACTTCGTTGTTTTGGGTCTTTCCTTTATCCTTTCGACAAAGGTGATTACATAAAGGAAATCCTTGAGGGTGACATTCATACCCATAATCAGAAGATGGCAGGACTTCCTACGAGAGATCTTGCAAAGACGTTTAACAAAATGGATGTCTATAAACCTATTTAACTCAGGGGACACCTCTTTATTGAGGCAATCCTGACCTAAGTCAATAATCTATGGAATTTTCGTTAGCTAATAGCAATAAATCAAAAAGTTCTCAAACTGCAGAGCCGTCTAAGTATCCTCAAGGTTATTTTAAAGAGAAACCTTGTAGGCGTTGTGGAAAAGTCTTTACTCCAAAAGCTCCTAGTGAGTTCTATTGCTGTGAAGAGTGTCGTCAGGAAGCTATTGAATCAAGGTATCTTGAAAGAACCTACGGCATTACAATAGATGAATACAAGACCCTTCAAAAGGTTCAGAACTTTAAGTGTGCTATTTGTGGAAGCGAAGGTTGGGTTATGGATGAGGCTAGACACAAAGCAAAGCTTGCTCTAGACCATGACCATAAGACAGGTGCTGTGAGAGGACTGTTATGTCACAACTGCAATAGAGCATTGGGACTATTTCAGGATTCTATTAGTAACCTTGAGAACGCTATAGATTATTTGAAAAGGGCAACGACTATCCCGAAAGGGAGTACACCTAAGCAGGTGGAAAAGGTAGGCACTCTAACGAGTGAAGATATAGTCTGATCTCATAGGCGACTATGAGCCGCATAAACGCGGGAGTAGCTTAGCGAACTACTCTGAACATAAATGTATTTATGGGCTTTTGTATGGTGCAGGTGACGCAAAGGTTGGTGCTATCGTAGGAGGATCTTCAGCAGACGGCAAGGCTCTTAAGGAAAGGTTCTTTAAGGCTGTCCCTGCATACAAGAAGCTCTGTAGCTCTGTCGATAAGGCTCTTGTGGAGTCTTCTGAATGGATCGGCAACACTCAAAAAGTAAAATGGAGGAAACGTGTACATCCTGATAACAGCAATCTTAGCATTGCTCATAGCATTCTCGGGCTTGATCGCCGCATTGTTTATGTACGTAGCCCTCACTCGGCTCTGAACACTATCTTGCAGTCTGCAGGTGCCCTTATTTGTAAGAAGTGGGTGTGTCTCGTTGAGGAGAATATGCGTAAAGCAGGCTACAAGCATGGTTGGGATGGTGACTTTGCTATGATGGCATGGGTGCATGATGAGGTTCAGGTTGCCTGTAGAACCAAAGAAATCGCAGAGGATTGCGTAAGGATTGCTCAGGAGTCTATGAGACAGACTCAGGAGTTCTTTAAGTTTAATTGCCAGTTGGATACCGAAGGTAAAATTGGAGATAACTGGTATTCTTGCCACTAAGGAGTAGATATATTATGACTAAAAATGTTAAGATCACTTTCATGTACGCCCGCGATGAAGACGGGGAATACCTTAATGCACGTCTTGATACCCCTAGAGGGGTTCGTTGGCTTTCTGACATTACAACTGAAGAGACTATTGTTGATGCTCTTCGTGATGCTGATGTTGATCTTGAGATTGATTATGACTGGAGTGAATATGAGGAGGAGGACTACAGATAATGCACAGGTATCTTATGCTCCTTGGGTATATCGAAGCTCATTCTCCTAAGCTCCAGTCTGACTTCTGTCGCTACACAGCTAAACTTATAGCTGAGGCCGCATCTCGTGGTCACATTACGTGCTTTTTGTATGGCAAGCCTACTAACAAATGGCATCTTACTATGGATGGTCTTGAGCTTTACAACTCCAATAAGGATATCTACTATGGCCAAGCTATTATTTGATGGGGATATCCTTGCTTATAAGGCATCTTCTAGTGTACAGAAGGATATTGACTGGGGTGACGGCCTTTGGACTTGTCACGCATACCTTGAGGATGCCATTGAGCAGTTTAGGAATCTTTTAGATAACATTTTGTTTGCCCTAAAAGAAACTACTCTTGAAGATTATTCTATTTCAGATATGATGTTTTTCTTCTCTGATAAAGATAACTTTAGAAAACACTATCTTCCTGAATATAAGAGTAACCGAAGGAATATCCGTAAGCCTACTTGTTATAATGCCCTTGTTGAATGGATTTGTAATAGCCATGAATATATAGTAGTTAAACCTATTAAATACCTTGAGGCTGATGATGTAATTGGTATTTATGCCACTACCTATAAAGACGCTATTATCGTGTCTATGGACAAGGATTTTAATACTATTCCATCTAAATTCTTTGATTTTGGCAGGGGTGAATTTAAGGATATTACTGAAGATGAATCAAAGTATTGGCTTATGTATCAGACACTCATTGGAGACTCCACAGATGGCTACAAGGGATGCCCTACGTATGGCCCTGTAAAGGCTAAGAAGCTCCTTGACGCTACTCCTGTGGAATCCTATTGGGACGCCGTGGTCAAAGCATATGAGGGGCAGGGACTTACTGAAGACGATGCCATTCTCCAGTGTACGATGGCCCATATCCTTCACAAGGAGGACTTTCTTAGGTTCTCTGAAGGTGAGCTACCTCCCCTGTACAGCCCAAAAATGTACCTCTAATACAGCAATACAAATTTTAATTAATATCCCCTAGTAGACTAAGGAAACACATACACTATGGAAAACACAGCAAACAGAGTGATCGACTTTGATGAGGATTTCCCTTATATCCCTAAGGATCTCCTTGAAAGAGTTCAGAAGGACTTTGATATTCGTAAGATGGTATGGTACTCTGATAGTAGAGACATTCTTATGGGTATCCAACAGGTTATCTCTTATCTTGAAGATCATTATGATAAACAACTTAATAAAGATGATTAACAATTATAAGGATAATTAATTATGGGTGCTCTCTTTAAGAGTCCTAAAGCTCCTGATGTTAAAGTTAATGCTCCTGCTATTGAGAACCCTGTTCTTGAGCCTGAAGCCCCTGAATTAGGTGCTGAAGAGAGTGCAGAGCGTAAGAAGAATAAGGGAAAGAAGGCTTTGAGGATTGACTATGTTGGTTCTGCACGTGGGACGAATCCCTTGTAGTAAGGTCGTTAAGATTTGTCTTTTAGATAAAGACTTTGATACCTTAGATATAATCTTTAAGAAGGGAGTCGAGCTGATTAAAGATAATCCCGATTCCCTTAGTTTTGTCACTAAGTACTCTGATAAGGAAACTATTTACAACTTCCTTAGAAACGTTGTCCAGTATGGAAAGGACAGCGGTTACTTTTTACTTAGTTGTTTTGATCAGAATAATGAGCTTGTGGGAGCATCCCTTGTGTCTTGGGGGAGTCCTTGGTATGCACCCACAAGCGTCATTGTCTTTAATGAAGAGTGCACTGTAGCTTTTAAGCGCGGTGTTGGTTTGTCTAGAGCTTTAGGTCATTTCCTTGAAGGTTTTGCTAAAGACAGAAAGGCTAAACTTGTTATGTTCTCTAATGCTAATCTCCCCAGTAGGAAAATGCTTGAGAACACCTTTGAGAAACACCTAGGTTATTCTTCATACAAGACATTTTATAAGGAAATTGAATAATGGGTTGGCTTAAGAAAGCCTTTAAGAAGGTAGCGCATGTTGCTACTTTAGGTGCTTACAGAGGTGGTTCTGGTGGTGGTGGTGTTGTAGAGGCTCCAACTCCTGCTCCTGAGATTGAACTTAATCAGAAGGATGAGGGTGAAGCTAAGCAGAAGGAAGAGACTGCCAAGATCAAGGTTCGTAAGGGTAAGAGGGCTTTGAAGATCACTAAGGATAACGCCCCTGCTACTGGTGCTGGTCGTAATATTATCTAACGAAGGTTGGGATTGGTAATGGACGGTTGGAATGGCAACTAATACTGAACATACTGCGGGTAATATCCCTCTTGAGGGCGCTAAGGTTACCTATGACAAACTTACTACTGACCGAGATCCATATACTCAGAGAGCTGAGAAGTGTGCAACCTATACGATTCCTATGCTTTTCCCAAAGGAATCTGATGATGGCGGTACGAACTATACTACCCCGTATAACTCTGTAGGTGCTAGAGGTCTTAACAACCTTGCCTCTAAACTTCTCTTGGCTCTTCTACCTCCGAATCAGCCCTTCTTTAGGCTTGGGCTTGACTCTGAATCAACCATCATGCTGAATGAATCAGGTGATTCACAGATGAAGGATACCATTGAATATAGTCTTTCACTGATGGAACAGCAGATGGTTAAGTATATGGAGGCTCAGTCTCTCAGACCTACTCTCTTTGAAGCAATCAAACAGTTGATCATTGCAGGCAATGCTCTCTTGTTCCTTCCTCCTGCTGAGGGCGGCATGAGATGCTATAGTCTTAGGGAGTATGTCGTACAGCGAGACACTATCGGCAATGTCCTTCAGCTTGTCGCTAAGGATACTGTAGCTAGAGGATCACTCCCTGATAACATCCAATCGTTACTCCCTGACACTGGTGACCAGTCTATTAATGAGAAGGTAGATATTTATACACATGTCTACAGGGTAGCTGAAGGTGAAGGTTATCATTGGGAAACCTATCAGGAAATCTCAGGTGAGGTTATTGCAGGTTCTGAACAACAGTACCCTGCGGGTAAGACTCCTTGGATTCCTCTCAGATTCAACAAGAAGGATGGAGAACATTATGGAAGATCCTTCATTGAGGACTATTTAGGCGACTTACTCTCACTTGAGAATCTATCTAAGGCAATTGTAGATATGTCAATGGTTGCCTCAAAGGTTCTCTATTTGGTTTCTCCTTCTTGTCAGACGAACATCAGAGCTTTAGCTAAGGCTGAGAATGGCGCATTCGTAAGAGGACGACAGGAAGATGTTGTTCCCATGCAGTTGAATAAGAGCATGGACATGTCTACTGTGCTTACTACGGCACAGCAGATTGAATCACGTCTGTCTTACGCGTTCCTTTTGAACTCTGCGGTACAGAGTGGTGCGGCAGGTAGAGATAGAGTTACCGCAGAAGAAATTAGATACGTTGCAGGGGAACTAGAAGATACCCTTGGTGGTGTCTATTCTCTCTTGTCTCAGGAACTTCAGTACCCCTTGGTTGGCTGTGTCTTTAATCAGATGCAGTCTCAGGGTTTGCTTCCCGTTCTTGATGAGAGTATCGCTGAGATTGAACCTACAATTATCACTGGTGTGGATGCTCTTGGTAGGGGTCAGGATCTTAATAATCTTGCTCAGGCGTTACAGATTATGCAACAGTTCCCTGAGTTCTTACAGGCTCTCAATGTAGGAAACTTGGCTACACGTATCTTTGCCGCGGCTCACATTGACGCTACTGGTCTTGTGAAGACTCCTGAGGAACTTCAGGCAGAACAGCAGGCCGCTATGGATCAGTATGCGCAACAGCAGGGTATTGACGCCTCAGCTCAGATTGCTACTGAGGAAGCTAAATCACAAATGGAACAGTAAATAATGGAAGAAATTTCTCAAGTTTATGATACACCGACACTTCAGCAGGAAGCTGAGGCTAATGGCATTGAAATCATGGAATCAGGCACAGATCAGATTCAGTATGATGACAATTTTGGAGGTGTTCCCCCTGTCGAAACTGAGGGGGAAGAAGCTTCTACTAATGAAGAAACATCTACTAACGTAGAGACATCTACTAGCGTAGACACTGCTAACGAAGACGAAGGCTCTACTGCACAGGAAGAGAACAACAATGAAGACAATGATCTTCAGCAACAGGTAGACAAGCATTCGAAGGCAGTCAGCACGATTAAGGAAGACCTTAAGAGTAAGGGTGTAAACTTCAATGATGTTGCTAAGGAGTATGAACAGAACGGTTCACTCTCTAATGAAACCATTGAAGCCCTTGGCAATGCGGGTTATCCTAAGGAGGTTATTGAAGCCTTCATTGAGGGTCGTGTGGCAATGGAAGAAAAGTTCACCAAGGCTATTTATGAGTCTGCAGGTGGCGAAAAGGAATATCGTAGCATTGTCAACTGGGCATCCCAGAACCTCAATAAGAAGTCTATTGATGCCTTTAATCGGGCTATTGATAACAACAACATCAATGCAATCACTCTTATGCTTGAAGGTATGAAGGCTAAGATGGTTGCTAAGATGGGCACTGCCAAGAAGTCTATTCATGGTGGTGCATCGGCCCCTAAGGGTTCACCTAAGGGTTACTCTACGAAGACTGAGATGATTAAGGCTATGTCTGATCCTCGTTATGGTCGTGACTCTGAGTACACCCGTATGGTTGAACAACAGATGTGGGCAACTAATATTTAATTATTTTATAACAACAATATTTTTATTTTTAATAGGAAACTATAAACAAAATGGCCGCTCTTGACGCCTCTGGTATCTCTAATCCTGGTCAGAAACTTTCTGCTGGTGACCGCGATGCTTTCTTTATGAAGGTCTTTTCGGGTGAAGTTCTGACTGCCTTCGCCCGTAACACCGTGATGATGTCTCGTCATCAGGTTCGAACGATTGATCACGGTTAAGTCTTGCTGTGACTAAAGTTCTTTAACTTCTGGAAAGCTAAGGGGTAAAACCTAAGCCAATCAGAAGCCAAGCCCTATCGAAAGAAGGGAAGGTTCAACGACTAGTTTTTATAACGTAGGGTATCAAGTGATACTCGAAATGGGAACAACAATTGCGTAAAAATATTAAAGAAGCTCTCGAAAGAGGCTGGAAGATTTGTGCTACTTGCGGTGAGAAGAAGCCTGTAGAAGACTTCTATATTCGTAAGGATAAGCAAAAGAATGGTGAAGAGTACGTTAGTATTCGAAACTCGTGTAAGGAATGTGTGAAAGCTAAGATCCGCCTTAAAGCTACTGGATGGTCTCCTGAAGACTACGAAAGAGCTTGGGTCTTGCAAGGTGGTAAATGTGCTATTTGTGGGTGTGAGCTTGGCAGTTCACGCTATACAAAGCCTGCGGCAGACCATGATCACAAGACTGGAAAACTACGAGGAATTCTTTGTATGCAGTGTAATACTGCATTAGGTCTTTTTAAGGATTCTCCTTATAGATTGGAAAGTGCTATCCATTATTTGGAAGAGCATGGGAACAATTGTTAAGATATAGTCTGAACATACGGGAAACCGTATGCTGAATAGGAATATGACAGCATCCTATTCGGAGCATAGAGTAACGTCTATGTGAAACGTGAAGCATTGAAGAGTGCTTCGTTCGCTGTTATGGGTCGTACTCGTGCTAAGTATCTTGCACCGGGCAACTCTCTTGATGATCAGCGTAAGAAGTTTGAACACACTGAAAAGGTTATCGCTATTGATGGCCTTCTTACTGCTGACTGCCTCATCACTGATATTGATGATGCTATGAATCACTATGACGTTCGAGTTGAGTACTCCCGTCAGCTTGGTGAAGCCCTTGCTCAGTCTGCTGACTGCGCTATTATCAATGAACTTGCTAACATGGCCGCTAAGGACGCCACTGTCCCGGAAAATATCCCTGACAACGGCACCGGTGCCGATAAGGTGAAGGGCACTGGTAAGTCTTTCGAATTTGCCACTGGTCTTGCAATTTCGCAGTCCGCTGATTACGGTAATAAGATCATTGAAGGTCTTCTTGCCGCTCGTGCCGCCTTTACGAAGAACTATGTCCCGATGGGAGACCGCTACTGCTTGCTCACGCCTGAAGGATACTCTGCTCTTATCAAGGCTCTTATGCCCGACTCTGCCAACTATCAGGCTCTCTTCGATCCTAACTCTGGTAAGCTTCAGACGATCTGCGGTTTTGAAGTGATTGAAGTCCCGCATCTCCTCAATGAAGGTGTTGATGGTAAGCATACGCTCAACGCGAAGTACACTGACGCTGGCCTTCAGGGCATCGTGTTCCACCGCTCTGCTGTTGGTACGGTCAAGCTGAAGGATCTCGCTATGGAACGTGCCCGCCGAGCTGAATATCAGGCTGATCAGATCATTGCCAAATACGCGATGGGCCACGGTGGTCTTCGTCCTGAAGCCGTTGGTGTCTTTGTTCAGACTGCTCAGGTTTAAGCATGACTCTTGACAGAATCCACGAGGCTTATAGCAATACGTTTTTCTGTCAGTTGAGCAAGTGGGGTAGTGCACTCTCTCTTGAGGAAGCCAAGAAGATTGGTCTTCCTGTAGATGAAGTTAATGAAGAAGAGAAAGCTACCCCCACTAAGAGACCTGCTAGAAAGCCTAAAAACAATAACACTAAACAACAATAAGGAAGAGTAATGATTATTACACCTAGTAATGAACTTGATGCTGTGAATGAAATTCTGTCCTCTGTAGGCTCAAGTCCTGTAAACTCACTTGAGGACGACCTTAATGTGGATGTATTGAATGCTAAACGCATCCTTAGTGCTGTGAGCACCGAAGTTCAATCTAGGGGTTATCGCTTCAATACTCTTAATAATATTTATCTTACGCCCGATGCTGATACTGGGCTTGTACCTTTTGCCCATGATTATATCAGGGTGTTTACTTCAGGTTACAAGCTAGTAAACAGATCGGGCTATTTTTTCGACCTTGAGACGAATACCAATGAGTTTCCTGAAGGTCTCACGGTCACAGAACTTGTTAAGAAGCTCCCCTTTGAGGAACTACCTGTGGTATTCCGTAAGTACATCACTGTGAAAGCGGCAAGAACGTTCCAAATTAAATATCTGACTAGTGCAGATATTGATGCTTCACTTCAGTATGAAGAAGCTACTGCTTATTCAGACATTGTAGACTATGACCTTATGTCCGGTGAGTACAACATCTACAGTGGTGACTCATTTATCTCTCAACAGATTCAGCGGAGCTAAAGTATGCCTTTGGTTTCTCAAAGTGTACCTTCATTCAAGGGAGGTGTCTCTCAACAACCTGACATTATCAGATTCCCTGATCAGGTTACTGAGCTTATCAACGGTTTCCCTAATGAGGTTGAAGGTCTCCAAAAGAGACCCCCCACGATCCACGTTAAGCGTATCTCAGATAGAGTAGATTCTAGTAAGAAGAAGTACCACATCATCAATAGAGATGAAACAGAGCAGTACATCCTTCAGTTAGGTAGTGGCGAGTTTCAAGTATTTGATCTTAATGGCAATGCTAGAGCTTGCTCTTTTGAAAATGATGCGGCTAGACAATACATTACTGCAAATAATCCTAAGGAATCCCTTAGGGCTGTTACTGTCGCTGACTACACGTTTGTACTGAACACTGAGAAAGTAGTTGACCAAGTAGGGGGCACCTCAGACAGCGGTAGGCAGGACACTTCTCTTGTGTATATTAAGAATGCCCAGTATGCTAAGACCTACGCTGTTTACATTGGTGGTACGTATATTTGTGGCGTGATCACTCCTGATGGTGGTGAAGCAAAGCAAGCTGTTCAGACTAATACTGCGTATATTGCAAGAGCGCTGTATGGGCTTATGACACAGGGTGTAAGCTATATCCCTGAAGGCGAAAACGTAGGTGGCTCTTATGATGACCTACTGAATCAGGTAGGGGGCAGAGCTACTATGGGGTACTCAAGATCAGGAGCTAGTGTTAGTGGCTATAAAATTGAAATGATTGGCGACTCTATGATCTCTATCACTTCCAATAGCAGTTGGACACCTCCTAGTATTCTTGTTAAGGACGGTTTTGGCAATCAGAATGCTCTTGCATATAGTGGTAAGGTGTCCGCTGTAAACAAACTCCCTCCGATTGCTCCTGATGGTTACATCATGCAGGTGTCAGGGGAGAAGAAATCTGAAGATGATGACTTCTACGTGAGGTGGTCTAGTCATGATAAGATTTGGAAGGAGACTATTGCTCCTAGAATCCCTTATCAGATTAACCCAAGGAATATGCCTCATGCTATCGTAAGAGAGTCTGATGGCTCCTTTAAGCTTAAGAAGTTACCTTGGGTTGATAGAGGTTCTGGTAATGAAGACACTAACCCTGATCCGTCTTTTATTGGTCGCCGCATTAATGATATTTTCTTTTATAGAAACAGACTAGGCGTAATCTCGGATGAGTCTATCATTCTTAGTTCTACTAACGACTTCTTTAATTTCTGGTTTAAGTCTTCAGCCGCTATTGCCGATACTGACCCTATTGACGTTTCAGTGTCTTCTAACAAAGTAGCCACGCTGACCCATGCAGTTCCCTTTGCTAGAGAGCTTATGTTGTTCTCTAGAGAAGGCCAGTTTGTCTTGTCTAGTGATGGTGTCATGACTCCTAAGAGTGTTAAGTGTGACCAAATCACTAACTTTGACTACAATCCTATGGTTCAACCTATCAGTGTTGGGCCGAGTATTTTCTTTGTCAATGACAGAGTTAACTATAGCTCTCTTATGAGATACTATTCGTTGCAGGACGTGGCTGACCTTAAGGATGCTGAAGATGTCTCTGCACACATACCTACGTATATTCCTAGGGGTGTCACTAGGTTGTCAGGGAACACAACTGAGAATGTTGTTACATTGGTGAATACTGAAAATCCTAACACTGTGTTCTGCTATAAGTTTATCTTACAGAATGGTGTGAGTGAACAGCAGGCTTGGTTTAAGTGGGTATTCGGCTACAAGGGTACTGAGGTAGTACTTGCAGAGTTTGTAGACTCAACTATTTACTTTCTTATTAACTCTCCTAATGGACTCTTCCTTGATAAGGCACAGTTGACTGGTAACACTCTTGATTTCGCTGATGAGCCTGTAAGACTCTTCATGGATAGAAAGATTGAATACAAGATCCCTGAGAATGCTAAGTACAGTGACTTTGAGGACTACACTGAGATCTCCCTTAAGGATGTCTACGGGTATGTCTCAAAGAATACTGGTGAGTACTCATACTATGTAGTTGCTAAGGATGGCTCTGTATGGGAGTTTAAGGATTGGGATGAAGCTGATGGCAATCTTAGACTCTATGGTGACCATAGGGGCAAGAGTGTATTCATAGGTATCTCCTACTACTTCTACACTGTCTTGTCTAAGCAGAACATTAAGAAGAGTACGGACAGTGGGGGCGTAGTTGCAGAAGATGAGGGAAGACTTCAGCTTAGATATTATTGGTTTAACTACTCTAAGTCTGGTGTCTTTGATTGCCACGTTAACAATGAAATCAAGAATAAGCATTTCAAGTATACATTCACAGGTAGACACCTAGGTGAATCCAGGACTAAGCTTGGCGCTAATAACTTGTACACAGGCAAGTTTAAGTTCCCTGTACAAGATGATAACAATGAGGTTGCCATTAGTGTAGCTTCAAATGCCCCTCAGCCACTTAATATTATCTCAGGTGGTTGGGAAGGGCTTTACATTAGAAGGAATTCAGCAGTATGACGTTACTACCCCTCACTCCAGAACAGAATAACATCCTTTGTGAGATGGCTAAGTATGTAATTGAACATTTTGATGAGGTAGACATTCCGATTGAGCAATTCATTCATGAGGGCGTTTATTACAGAACCTGTATTGTTCCCAAGGACGTGGCTATTATTGGAGCTTTGATTAAGATCCCTACCACTGTTATTGTTAGTGGGGACTGCTATGTTACTTTGGGTAACACTGTAGGGAGACTTGAGGGGTATAACGTTATCAAGGCTGAGGCAGGACGTAGACAGGCTTTTAGGGCTATTAAGGATACACACATCACGATGTGTTTTAGGACTGGCTCTAAGGACGTAAAGGAAGCCGAAAAGGAGTTCACTGATGAGTGGATGCTCTTAACAACCAACAGAGAGGAATTGCTAAAAGAATGAGTGGAGTAGTAATTGGCGCAGGTGCCATTATTGGTGGTATCATCGGTGGTGGCTCATCACTTAATAGCATCTCAAAGCAAAATAAGCAAAAGACTAAAGCCTTCCTAAAGCAGATGCACTATCTGCAGATGAACTACAACTACAACCAAGCGGCTCTTGATAGACAAGAGAGATCTAGGTATGACTCAGCTTTGGCTGACCTGTTTACTATGTCTCTTAACTCCTATCAGAACAATTCACAAATTGAAGCCGCATTAGCTGAGACTGGTACTGAGGGTAGATCTTCAGGTAAGATTATGCAGACCATTAGTGGTCAGACAGAGAGACAGAAGACTGCCTATAAGGAATCCTACCTCAACGATGTATGGAACATCAGAGGGCAGAAGGAAGCCTTGTACATCTCTACTAAGACTGAAGTTGAACAAGCTAGGGATCAACTCAGTGCATCCTACATTCACGGCTCTCAGGCATTCGGTCAGTTTGTCAATGGTGTTGCTACGGGTGCCGCCTTAGGTGCCGCTACGGCAGGTGCAGGTAGTGCTATTGGTGGTGCAGTAGGAGGTGCCGCAGGGGGTGCCGCAGGTGGTGCCACAGGTGCAGGGCTGTCAGCTACAAGTGTTGCAGGAGGTGCAGGTGCTGTTACCGCTCTCACCTCTAATGCCTCTACAGGTACTGCCGCTACTACGGTGGCATCTTCAGCAGGATCTAAGATGGGCTTCATGAGCAGGGTGAGTGCTAATTTGGATTCCTATGACAAGTACTTCAAGTTCTATAATCAGATTGCTAACTATGGCAACATGGTACAGCAAGCAACTCAACGACGTAGAGGATACTATTACTAATGGCTTATAAGAATTCAGAAGGGAATTCATCTATTGCAAACCAGTGGGGTCAGTGGAGATACTTTAACTCTGCCTTCACTAAGTTAGGTGAACTCAAGGCTACTGCTCCTTCAATTAGACCCCAGAAGACCATTGAGGAAGCTAATGATTGGGTTGGGTCTGTTGGGGCGTCCTTTAAGGCACTTAAGGGTGCCTATGAGGCACGTAAGGAGTTAGCTGATACTGTTGCTGACGAATATCTACAGAAGCATTCTCTTGAGGAATATCAACATCAGATGAAGATGGGCAATGTCCCATTCCAAGATGACCCTCTTGCCATGAGTTCCCTTAAGCAGAAGCACGGCAAGATCCTGTTCAGTGCTATTGCTCAGGACTTTCAGGATCGTGTAGACGCTAATGAGTTCAAGGGGATGGCACCTGAACAGGTCGATGCGGAATTCTTCAAGTTCATGAAGGAGCAATCCGCAGGTGTCTCTGAGGCCTTTGGTTATGCTGATAACGACTATCACTTCAATAAAGGTCTTTACTCGGATTCACCTGAGAAACGCATCAAGATGATGCTGAGACAGAAGACTGTTGAGGATGCCTATCAGAAACAGCAGGACCTTATTGCCAATGCCGCAGAACTTAGTGCACTTTGTTCTCACGAGGGTGTCTCAGCAGACCTCTTTGTTAGCACATTGGCAAACCAGTATCTCACTACAGGTGCCCACGAGAAACCTGAAGATCTCCTTAAGAAGGTGTCTTCGGGTCTTGAGATCCTTGCGGCTAACCCTAATGCAGGGCAGTCTATTAAGGATCTGAAGGATAGAGAAATCCCCGGCCTTGAAGGAGTTACCTTTGGTAAGATCCTTGGCGAGGAGGGCTATAAGGAGCTTGTCCTTAAGAATGCTAATGCTAGATATGCTTCCAATGCTCAGGCTAAGTTGGACTTTCAGAATAGCCTTGATGTTATGGCCACCAATGGTAAGGCACCAGAACTCCTTGCTCTTCGGAACTCCAAGTTCAAAGAGTCAGGAGGGCTTCTTACTGATGAAGTTAAAGATATTGAAAAGGCTTACGATGCGGCAGTAAAGGTTCAGTTAGCTAATGCTAAGCAGAATGCAGTAGCTCTTAAGAAACAACAGGATGAGCTTTTAAAGACTTCAGCGTCTAGAGCTTATGTACAGGCGGTTGCCAGAGGTGAGCCTGTAGTTTCTAAGGATGTTGCAGGGCTTACTAACAAGGATATTGATACAGCTTACCAATACCTTGTGGATACTGGAAGCATCACCTTCAAAGATCAGCTAGCTATTGCCAAGAACCCCCACCTTCCGTTTAATGACAACCCTGCTAGAAAGTATTTTACTAACCAAGCTAATGATGCACTGAAGTGGCTTAATGACTCTACTAAGGAATTTATGACCAGTAAGACTTTCCCAAAGGAAATTAAGGCTTCTGTGAATACCCTGATTGAAGTATACAAAGCAGATCCCTCTAACTTCAGCAATATTACTGGCTCTAGTGCAAATAAGAACTTAGAGGATGCTAGAGCGTTGTCTGTCATGTTGAACTCAGGCAGGCCTATTGAAGATATCATTAGGGGGAAAGCTGAGCTTCAGAAGCTTATGGATGAAGGCAACACTAAGGAACTAACCAAGATCAGAGGCAGCGCTATTAAGGCCATTCAAGATCCTATGTTAGGAAACACTAAGGATATTGACTCCAATGGTAAAGCTTTTATAACTACCTTAACGTTTGCTTTTAGAAGCATGAATGAGACTGATAGCAATGCTGTAGCTTTAGCTGAAGCTGAATACAATAAGTCCTTCAAGAATCTTATGGGCACTTCAGTACCAGCTTCTTTCTTTACAGGCTGGAGTGGACTCACAGTGCCTGATAAAGAAATCATTGCTAGAATCAAGAAAGAGATCCCTAGTAAATACCTTACAGATATTGATAAGAATGTTACACTGAGTTTTGATACCTCTAGTAATGTGCTCACCATAGCTGATCGTGCTGGTAACTCTATCTTCTCTCTGAGTCAAGCTGAGGCTTCAAATCTTGTTGAGAGTATTGGTGATGAAATCTATAAGAGTGCTGAAATGCAGGAAGAGCTTCAGGATAAGTACCCGAGTATCGTCTTTGGCGAGGATCTACAATTCAACGATAAATAAGGAGTAAAAGTGGCAGATAATAACAACCTTACCAATGATCAGTATAGGGAGCTTGTACGCGAGCAACTGCTCACTAATACCTCTAGGAGTACCCTCTTGGGACAGGGTTTCCGTAGCAAGCGTTGGGCTAGCCTGTCTGATGTCTATGATCCTGCTACAGATCAAACTGAAGCCCCTGATGTTGGTTTCTTCTCAGGCTTGACTCATAACTGGCTTATTAATAGCATCAACATGAGTAGGGCCTCTCAGGACTACTTTGGTGAACAGTTTAAGCCTAATGATGAGGAGAGAGCTGAGATCCTTCAGATGGTAGGGTATGATCTCGATAGATATCAAGCTGTTCTCAATGGTGCGGGTAGCATTGATGACGTTAAGAGACGTATTAAGGTCAATGAAGAGTACCTTGAGTACAAGATGGCTGAAGCTAAGGCAGGTCTGTTCTCCTCAGTCATGTCCTCTATTGGTAGTGCTGTTACAGACCCTCTGTCTTATGTACCTGTAGTGGGTGCTTATGGTATGGCAGGCAGAGTTGCTACAGGTGCTGTCTTAGGCGCCATGTCTAACCAATTGGAAACCTATACATCAGGTGCTGAACATGACATCTTTGAAGATATGATTGTCGGTGGTATGTTTGGTGCAGGTATTGAGTTTGCCTTTAAGGGCATGGGTAAGGCAGGAACCTATGTAGGGGACAGTGCTAGACGTGCTAACATTATCAGAGACTATCAGATTGGCGGTAAGGAGTTGCCTTCAGAAGTATTTAATGGCATCGGAGGCTCTACTAAGGTTGCTAAGACCCTTAATAACCTTAGAGAGAACTTTGAGAACAAGCTCCCTGTAGTTACTGTTATGGGTGTCGTTAAGAGACTACAGAACTCAGAATCCGCTGACCTTTTTAGAAAGATCTTTATTGACAGAGGTTCTGGCACTAAGGATGCTGAAGGTCATTACGTAGCTACTACTTATGATGGCATTACTGCTCAGGAGAAGCTTCAAGAGGTAGAGCTTAAGATCAAGAACTTTGAACCCCAGGCTAGGGAGCATGTGGGTAATCTTCGTAAGGAAGGTTATTCTGATGTTGAAGTCATGGATTCCTTCTACAGGTCTGTAGGCGGAGCTAAGACTAAGCTTGATGGGAATATTGAGTTTGAGGCATTCAAGAAAGAATGTCTTGATATGATTGCTCCCTACACTGCTGAAGAGGGCGCACAGGACATCTTCCCGAGAGTTTCTGACCCTGTTAAGGTAGCTGATAGAATCAATGCTATTCAAGGTGCTAATGGCAAGAGAGGTGATGTAGTTAATGAGCTAACTAATCAGATTGCTGAGTCTCTTGTAAAGGGCTACGAAACTAATCCTACGGTTAAAGCTAGGATTGACAAGTATTACTATGATAAGGTTTACAAGCCTAAGGTTGAAGCTAATAAGAAAGAGGTTGCAGAGCATCAGAAGAGGGCTGTCCCTGAAGTTGTCAACGGGGTAAAGGCTATCCGTAAGAAAGTCTCTAGAGAATCCTCAGATAAATTCACTAGAATTAGGGATATTGAGAGCAATGCTAAGAGTAAAGTATCTGAAATTCAAGCTAAGATTGATGAGCTTCCTGATGAACTTAAGAAAGCTCAGGCAGAGATTGACAAGAAGATTGATGCAAAGCTTGATGAAATTAATGAAGTTTATAAGAGGGATGTAGCTAAGGCTAAGACCTTTGAACAGCTTGAGAAGGCTGAAGCTAAGAAAGACAAGGCTATTGCTGAACTCACTGAAAAAGAGAAGGCTAAGAAGCAAGAGGCTTCAGAAAAGGTAGCTAAGAAGAAGGAACTATACAAGAAGCAACTTGAGGAAACCAAAGCTAAAGCTAAGAAATCAACAGACAAGCTTAAGAAAGAAGTCAGTGATCTCCAGAAGAAGGGTGCTAAGGATGAAGCTGAGGTTGTACGTAACTACAAGTATGATAAAGCTCCAGTACCTCTTCCTGATAAGCCCTCACAGGCTGAGATCAATCAGTGGGTTAGAGAGAATGCTCGTAATGACGCATATGGTTGGGTAGACCAGAACCGGTCTAATCCTAGTACTCTCAATGTTTACAGTGTTGGTGGTGTCAAGTATGATCCTAATGTCACTAAAATCCCTTGGGATACCTCTCAGAGGGGAGCTAGTGGTCTTGGTATTGATGACTTCAGAGCTGATCCTATTGAGACTATCAAGACATACATCAACAAGAAGACTGGTGATAGTATCGTACAGGGTCTTGGGTTTAACTCAGAGAAAGCCTTTAGGGAACACCTTACTAAGCTCGCTATTAATGAGATGAACACGTCTGTTGGTAAGGGGCTTACGAAGGAACAGATTCAGAGAGCCTTTGATCTCACCGCAGACATGATCTATGGTAAGTATGGTAGTAGAGCAGACATCAATGGTTCTTGGCTTGGAGCTATGGCTGATGTTACTAGAAACCTTACGTTCCTTTCTAAGAATGCTTTGATGGGCGTGGCTAACATCTTTGAACAGGGCGAAGCTGTGAAGCACTATGGTGCTGTGCAGATCCTTAGGAACACTCCCCTTGCAAGAGAACTCTTTGATAACTGGACTAAGAATGGTATGTCTAACGCTGATGTACGTCATGCTCAGTCCTTTATCTTTGGGTTGTCTGTTAAGAACGTTGGTGTATTCAGGGATATCGCTCAGGAGTCCTATGAGAGACAGCTCCATAGATTCCAAGGTAACAAATATAAAGCTATGTTGGTTTCCGCTAGTGAGTCTCTGGCACAGGCATCTCCTTTTACTAAGTTCATCCAGTCTACTGAGAACTCCATCGTTGAAGGCTCACAGGGTATGTTCTTGGGCGAACTCATCCAGTATGCTCATAACAAATCCCTTAGACCTAAAGGATTCCTTACTAAGGAGACCTTATATAGAAATGGAGTCTCTGTTGAGAACTTCGATAAGATGCTCAACCTCCTTAGGGAAAGCACTACAGTTGGTAAGAAAGGTGAGATCTCTATTACTAACCTGCAACATCTTATGACAGGTGATGTAATGGGGCTTGCTACTCTAAGAAGGCTCGGTGACTATGTTGCTCATGAAGTGATCCAGAAGAATACTATCGGTGATACTTTCCTTTGGGAAGGTTCTAAGAGGAATCCCTTCATGCAGTTGCTCTTTCAGTTCAAGACCTTTGCTATTAGATCCTACGACAAGAGAATTAGAAAGATGATGAATAGAGCCGCTGAAGGGGACGCTTTGGGTCAGGCCTATAGTCTCTTCTTGTCTACTGCTCTTGGAACTGTAGGTGCTATGGCTAATACTTGTATTGGCATGGTCGGTATGACTGAAGAACAGAGAGAAGAATACCTTAAGCAGACCATTGATTATGACAAGAATGAAGGTGTCACTATGGATACCCTTTTTCAGGTTGGTATCAATGGTGTCATGAGATCTTCTGTATTGGCATTCCCTGCTCTCGTAGCTTCTACTGTGGGTTATAATCCTAGCGTTAAGACTACGGCTGATATTGATTACTTTGCTAACAAGGCAGAGACCTATCAAGGCTTTGATGCTGACAGATACCTTAGAGCTATGTTCCCTGCATACTCTACAGTTGCCTCTTTAGCTAATATGGGGGGCTATGGTAAGGATGTGGTCATGTCTAGTATTAGCGACGACTATACAGAGAAACAGGCTGAACAAGCGAGGACTAGGTTTACTAAGTCTGTTAGAAGTTTCTCTAATATCCCATTCCTTAAATGGGGTCTTTATAACTTAATGAATGAAGATAAATAATGGCTTCTACTATTGCTATTTACACAGGTGACGGTACCAAGACTGACTTTACCGTTCCCTTTGATTATCTGGCAAAGAAGTTCGTGAGAGTAACCCTTGGTATCGCCCTCTTAAAAGGGGGTGACTATGGGGATGCCTCAAAGGACTATTACTTTCTAGATAAGACTACAGTCAGACTTAAAGTTCCTCCTAAGATAGGAGAAGAGCTTACTATCAGACGCTATACATCAGCTACGGATCGTGTGGTGTCCTTTAAGGATGCTTCGGTTCTCAAAGCTAATGACCTTGATGTTGCTTCAGTGCAGACTATTCATATTGCTGAAGAAGCTAGAGACATTATCAATGATGCTATCATTAAAGACAGAGATGATAACTGGGATGCTAAGGGGCGCCGCATTGTAAATGTAGGGACTCCTGTAGCTGATACTGATGCTATGACTTATGGCATCTATAAGAATGATTCCTTGAGTGCCCTTCACTCAAAGATTGCCGCAGAGAAAGCTAGAGACAGAGCTGTTGAAGCTGAGACTAACTCTAAGAAGTCCGAAGAGAATGCTAAGCTGTCTGAGACAAAGGCTAAGACTTCTGAAGAGAATGCTGTAAGTGCCTCTACCCATGCTGATGAAGTAAGGACTGAGAATAGGGCTATCATTAAGGAAGCTAGAGAGATCATTGCAGAGGATCGGGTTCTCCATAAGGAAACCAAAGATAACACTGCAATCACTGTAGCAAGAGCTGATGAGGCTGTCCTTAGTGCTAAGAACGCCAAGGACTCTGAAGTTAATGCTAAGAAATCCGAAGAGGTAGTTACTTCAGTAGCTAATGTCATTGTCCCTATTGCTCCTGAGATTAAGGTAGTAGCTGATAACATTGATAGTGTTGTTACTGACTCAAATAGTATTGGCAACATTAACATTGTAGGTAACGACCTTACAGGGTCTCTTTCAGATACTCTCTATGATGACTATGGTGACTTAGGGAATCCGAGTGCTCCCTCCCCGACAATCACTGGTGGTAACATCAAGGTTGTTGCAGACAACATTGAGTCAGTCCGTACTGTTGCAGGCTTAGCTCCTGACTTTGAGACGGTTATCGAGTCAGTTAACACTGTCACTAGTCTTACCGCAAGAGCCGAGAAGGCATCTAAGAGTGCTGAAACAAGTGCTACTAATGCTGGTGCCTCTGCGACTAACGCTCAGGCATCTAAGGTGAGTGCATCAGGTAGTGCTAGTCTTGCTAAGGACTGGGCTAACAAGATGGATGGCACTGTTGATGATACTGAGTATTCTGCTAAGTATTATGCCAACAAGGCTAAGACTGATGGTGGTCAGGCAGTCAATCAGGCTGTTGCCTCAGCTGTCAAGCAGGTGACTGATGAAGGTACTAAGCAGGTTAACTTAGCTAAGGCTGAAGTAACTAAGGCTACTGAGCAGGCCAATATTGCTAAGCAACAGACTGCCTTGGTTACTGCTGAAGGTAACAAACAGGTAACTAGAGTTACTGATGCAGGTACTAGCTCTGTAAAGAAGGTGACTGACGCTGAAGCTACCTCTGTGCAGGCCGTACAGACTGAAGGTACTAAGCAGGTTAACTTAGCTAAATCCGAAGTAACTAAGGCTACTGAGCAGGCTACCATTGCTACTACTAAGGCTTCTGAAGCTGAAGCTAGTGCAACATCTGCTAGTACATCAGCTGGTCAAGCAGATGCTAGTGCAAAGAGTTCTGCTAAGAGTGCTGAGTCAGCTACCACACAGGCTACTGCAAGTGCTAACTCAGCTAAGGCGGCTAAGCTCTCTGAGGACACTGCGGCTACCCATAAGGAATCTGCTAGTAGTTCTGCAACTAAGGCTAAGGCTTCTGAAGCTGAAGCTAAGAAACAGGCAGACTTAGCTAGAAGTTATGCTGATCAGGCATCTGCAGGTCAGCTTCAGTCTGACTGGGATCAGACAGATAGTACTCAGAAGGACTTCATTAAGAATAAGCCTGATCTGAGTACCTATGCTACAGCCACAGCTCTTAGTACAGGTCTTGCGGGTAAAGCTAACAAGGCTCATACTCATGCTGTAGCTGATGTGACTGGTCTTCAGACTGCTCTCGATGGCAAGCAACCTAAAGGGGACTATGCTACCTCTAAGGCTCTTACAGATGGTCTTGCAGGTAAAGCTAATGCGTCCCATACGCACACTATAGCTAACGTTACGGGTCTTCAAGCGGCTCTTGATGGTAAGCAACCTAAGGGGAGCTATGCGACAACTACAGCTCTTACAGATGGTCTTGCAGGTAAGGCTAATACAGCACATACTCATACGATAGCTAATGTGACTGGTCTTCAGGATGCACTTAATGGTAAACTTAGTGTTGCTACTTTTGAAGGATTTGTAGATTACGGGGACTTAGGTACCCCTTAAAGTGAATTATGGCAATTAAACAAAGAAAACAATTAACTGGTACTACTGCACAGATCAATGCTTATGCTGGTGTTGAAGGTCAGTTAGTATGGGATAAGACAAAGAAGAAGTGGGTAGGTATGAGTGGTACCGCAGGTACTAACTATCCTATGGCTTCTGAAAGTCATACACATAGTATCTCTAATGTGACTAACCTTCAGAGTACCCTTGATGGTAAGCAACCTAAAGGTGACTATGCTACAGCTAAGGCTCTTACAGACGGTCTTGCAGGCAAAGCCAACAAGACTCATACTCATGCTGTAGCTGATGTAACTAACTTACAGACTACTCTGAATACCATTCAAGGTAAGATTCCTACTAAGACCTCTCAGCTTTCTAATGATTCGGGGTTTTTGGTGACACATCCGACTATCTCAGTAGCCGCTAAAACTCTTGATTCAGGAAGTGCCGCTACAGTAACTAAATCAGGAACTGATGCGGCCCCTGTGTTTACATTTGGTATTCCTAAGGGTGATAAGGGTGACAGGGGAGATACCGGCCCTCGTGGGCCACAAGGGCCTGCTGGATCGTCTGGGCCTACCCCCAATGCTTATGTAACCACAGTTGAAAATAAAGGCACTATGTGGTACCGCAAGTGGTCTAATGGGTTTATTGAACAGTGGGATACGAATCATAATTACACCCGCAACGGGAATGTTACCTTTGGGTGGCCTTTCAGTAGCAATGCTAACGTGGTGGTTAGATTCTATGATGAGTATTACTCTTACGTTAAAAGTGTGTCCACTACAGGATTCTTCGTAAAGGGGGGGGCTAGCAACGGTTATCTTAGTATTGGTGGTTGGTACGCCTTTGGTAATTAAAGGATCATAAATGGACTTCTATATCAATCAAAAGTTTCCCGATATCTACCCACCCGAAGCGGCTATTTGGTGTAACACCAGAGGTGACTGTAGTATTCAACAGATAGACGGGGGGTATCAAATTATTCAGAATCCCGAACCGGATGATTCGGAGATTGCTACGAGAGTAAGGGCTAAGAGAGACAGACTCATTACTGAGACTGACTACTATCTCATGCCTGACTATCCCTCGAATCCTCAGAACCTTGAGGAACTTAAGGTTTACAGACAGGCTCTTAGAGACCTCCCTGTTCAGGAAGGTTTCCCTAGAAATGTTCGTTGGCCTGATGTGCCTAAGTTCCTACGTAAGGATTCTGAAACCGAATCCTTGGGCCTCGCTAAGGTAGGGGTCTAAGGTTGTATCCAAGGTGTTCTTTTGGTAACTATGAGCACCTTGGTTTATTTTTAATCTAAAGTTACTATTTCTATAAGGAAAAATATATTATGGCAGAATATGCTTCTAAAGGTGTTGCAGGCTCGGGTCTCGGGTTAGGCATCGCAGGTACGGCTCTTGGTCTCCTCAATAATGGAGGTAATGGTGGCGTTCTTGGTGGTCTCTTTGGTAACAACAATCAGACTGCAATCTCGGCTCTTCAGGCTGAGAACAGTCAGTTGAAGGCAGAGAACTACTCTGATAAGGTGAGCAAGGAAGTATATATGCAGTCTTTGACTGACAACCGTAGACTCCGTGATGAAACCTTTGCTTACCTTAAGCCTCTGTCTGATGAAGCCGCGAATAACCGCGTGGAACTCGCTAAGCTTCAGGCAGAACTCAAGTGTTGCTGTGAAAAGCAGGAACTCCGTGAGCAGATTGTCCTCGGTAAGGTCAATGAGCTTGCTCTGACTACTCAGGCTAAGTTCAGTTGCCTCGATGGTACTATCGCCAACATGATGGGTACCCTTGGAAAGATCACCGATACAGTTGTTCCTATGAGTGCAATCTGCCCGACTCCTATGGCTAAGTATAATTCGTGGACTGCTCCCACGAATACTCCTGCTACTGGTGGTTAAGAGTTAATTTCCTATGAAAATCAGTTTGAGTAAAATCTCTCAGGTGCTCCCTGAGTTTGTTGATACTCGACTGATGCCTAGTGCTCCCTCTACGATGAAATGGATTCTTGGAGGGAGTACATTCTTGATTCTGCATCAGGCTGATACCCTTATCGGTAAGTATCTGCCGATGCTGAAGCAGGTAGGTATCGTCGATAATAACAATAAGGTATATATCGAAGTTGCCAAGGGGTTCATCAATAGTGCATTCGATAAGAGTGGTACTGTTGAATATCTTGGCTTTAAGTTCGATAAGTCTGATGGTGAAGCCTTAATTAACATTATGGAGAAATACAAAGATGATTGATGCTAAATGGGAAGAAGAAGTGATGGCTATGTCTAAGCATAAGCTTCTTGAAGCTGTAGAAAAGCTTAATAAAGAATCTTATCATAGCGCTGAAGATATTAGAAAGTATAAGGATGCCTATAAGGCTATCTACTATCTGCTCAGCATTGAGAAGGCTAATAAGTAATTTAACACACACTATGGAAATCAACGTTATTAAGAAAGATGGCACTCGTGAAGACTGGTGCTTTGACAAGATTAAGGTAGCTATCGACAAAGCCGCTAAAAGAGCTAATGCTAAGTACACTGAACGGAAGCTCGGTCAGGTTGAGGGTTACATTGAGACCACCCTCTATGGTACTGAGGTTACTGCTGAAGCTCTCCATGAGCTTGTCATTGATGCCCTCAACAGATACCTCCCTGAAGTTGGTAAGGCTTATCAGGAGTACCGAGACTACAAGAACACCTACGCTAAAGCCTTTGAGTCTGTCAAGAGTGAAGCTGATACGGTGCTCCTCTTGGGTGACCGCGAGAACGCTAACTTTGATAGCTCTCTTATCTCTACTAAGGGTTCTCTAATTAAAGGATACCTGACTAAGGAATTGTATAAGCAATTCTACCTATCTAATAAAGAGAAGGCGCTGGTTAAGCGAGGAGACATCTACATTCATGATCTTAGAGACATGATCTTCAATTCATTTAATTGTTGTCTCTTTGACATCGGTAATGTCCTTAAGGGCGGATTTGAGATGTCCAACGTGAAGTACACTGAACCTACTAGTGTCCTTAGTGCCCTTCAGGTTATCGGTGACATCACCCTTGTAGCCACTGCTCAGCAGTTCGGTGGGTTCACACTTGCAGAGATTGATAAGGTTCTCCTTCCGTACGCTAAGAAGACCTACGATAATGCCTTTAAGAAGTATTCCGAACAATGCAATATGGAGTATGATGAATCCTGTGCAATGGCTATGGGGGATCTCAAGCGTGAACTTGAACAGGGATTTCAGTCTCTTGAACTGAAGCTCAACACTGTTCCGTGTTCTCGCGGTGACTTCGCTTTCACTACACTTACCTTTGGTACGTGGGATGTCATGAAGGATGATCTCGACAGAGACATCATGAAGCTGATCGGTGAAGTTATCCTTGATACCCGTATGAAGGGGCATGGTGGTAAGCAAGTTGTCTTCCCTAAGCTCGTCTTCCTCTATGATGAGGATAAGATTGAAGCTGATGAGGATCATGAGGAACTTTTCCATAAGGCTGTGGAATGTTCTAGTAAGTGTATGTACCCTGACTACCTTAGTTTGAACCATGGTAAGGTAGGCGAAATCTATCAACGCACTGGTGCTATCACGAGTCCTATGGGGTGCCGTGCATATCTCACTGAGTGGCACGACCCTAAGACAAACGAAGCCATTACTATTGGTCGTTGCAACATTGGTGCTGTTTCTCTTAATCTTCCGTTGATTTGGAAGGTTGCTGAGAATGAAGGTGAAGACTTCTTTGTTGTCCTTGAGGATCGACTTCAGGTAATCCGTGAGTTCCTTAAGAAACGCTATGACATGATTCGTCATACTAAGGCATGTACGAATCCTATGTGCTTCACTCAAGGGGGTCTTCATAACGGTAATCTAAGCCCTGATGATGAGATTGGAGACCTTGTTGAATACATGACTGCATCTTTTGGTATCACTGCATTAGATGAATTGTCTATCCTTGCTACAGGTAAATCACTTAAGGAAGATTCTTCATTTGCTAATAATGTAGTAGATTTCATTAACAAAAAGATTGAGGAATTTAAGAAAGAAGATGGTTATCTTTATGCTCTGTATGGTACTCCTGCAGAATCTCTTTGTGGGACTCAAGCTAAGCAATACCGTGAATACACAGGAGACAATCGCTTCGGAGATTACTTCACGAACTCCTTCCACCTCCACGTTAGTGAAGATGTAACTCCTTTTGAGAAGCAGAATAAGGAATATGAACTTTTTCACAAGTGTAATGGGGGTCACATTCAGTATGTGCGAGTGGATAACCCTAATAATGTCGATGCAGTTAAAGCCCTTGTTCAGAGAGGTATGTCGATGGGTTTCTACCAAGGTGTCAACTTTGATGCGGCTTATTGCGAGGATTGTGGCAGGCATAGCACTAATGTTGGTAACACCTGTCCTCACTGCGGTTCTCACAACCTCTCTATTATTTCTCGTGTTTGTGGGTACTTGGGTTACAGCAATGTCAATGGAAAGACCCGAATGAATGATGCCAAGATGGCAGAGATCAAAGACAGAAAGAGTATGTAAATGAATTACTCAGGTTTGAATACCTGTGATTCAACAAATGGCGATGGCTTGAGAGTATCCTTATTTGTCTCTGGATGCTCTCTTCGTTGCAAGGGTTGCTTCAACAAGGATGCTTGGGATAAGAACTACGGTAAAGCGTTCACTAAGGAGACCATGGATACCCTCCTAGAGGCTCTCAGAAGCCCGTGGATCGGTGGACTAAGCATACTTGGGGGTGACCCCTTGGAAGACTATAACGTGCCCACAGTGGGCTATATAGTGTCTCTAGTGAAGCAGTTGATGCCTGAGAAAACCATTTGGGTGTGGACAGGTAGAAAGTATGAAAAGATTAAAGATCTGGCACTCCTTAAGCATGTGGATGTGCTGATCACCGAACCATTTATTGAAAGGAAGAAATGCTATGGAAAATACTATGGATCGAGTAACCAGTGTCTCTATCGGCGATCTTCAGGAGAAGCTGAAGGTTTTGTTCGAGATGACTCACTCTAAGCAGAAGGGTTGTGACTTTAAGAAGCTGTATACTAACTGGATTGCTGAAGAGTATACGGAGCTTATGTTCGAAACTATAAATACCCATGAGGACTTTAAGGAGCTTTGTGACCTCATTTGGGTTTGTGTTCAGTATGCGAATGCCTGTGGATATGATATTGAGGCAGGTATGAATGAACTTATCAAAGAGTATTCTAGCAAGCTGTGGGATGGCAAAGGAAACTTCTGTGCAATCTACAGGGAAGATGGTAAGCTCCTTAAGGGTGACCATTTTAAGAAGGCTAACTTTGAGAAGTTGATGAAGCGTGGCTGATGAGCAGAACACCATCCTAGAGAATATTGTACAAGTTACCCCATCAGTAGCAGTGTCTAGTGTTATATTCCTAGGTGTACCCCTAAGTGATTGGGTCTACATAGTTACTATTGTGTATACCTTTGTAGGTATTTGTACAATGATTAAGAAACACTGGATAGACCCTTGGTTAGAGAAGAGAAAACGAAAGAAATGAATTACAATGATCTTGAAGAACTCTTAGGCAACCTTCAGAATGAGTTGCTTAACAACATGCTTGAAGACCTTAATAACCCTGAAAAGAGATCCCCACAGCTCTACAATGCTATCATTAAGGAGCTTGAACGTAACGGTATTAACTGCATCCCTAAAGCAGGTGATGGAGACGAGAATGCCCTTAGCAGACTCCTGAAGGCTACTAAGCAGAGATTTGAGGAGGACTATGGCTCAGCAAGCATCAACTAAGGAAGCAGAGCTTCTTTTGCCTTATTATGAGAGCTTTCCTCTCTTTACTGCTCTTGTGTGGCGTGCAATTGGTCTTCCGCCCCCTACTCCGTTGCAGTCTGACATTGCAAAGCTACTCCAAGACCCTCCTAATGACCGTATGATCCTTATGGGTTTCCGAGGTGTAGCTAAGTCATTCATTACTTGTGCATATGTGGTGTGGTGTCTTTGGAGAGACCCTCAGCTGAAGATTATGGTTGTCTCAGCTAACAAAGAAAGAGCTGATGCTAATGCTACCTTCATTAAGAAAATCATTAATGAACTCCCTTTCTTGGATCACCTAAAGGCTCGTGAAGGCCAAAGGGATACTCAGAACCTTTTTGATGTTGGCCCTGCTAAACCCGACCATTCACCTTCAGTAAAGTCTGTTGGTATTAAGGGTCAGCTTACAGGTTCCCGTGCAGACATCATTGTAGCAGACGACGTTGAGGTGCCAAGTAACTCCTTTACTCAGGTTCTTAGAGATCAGCTATTTGAGCTCGTCAAAGAGTTCGATGCTGTCTTAAAGCCTGGTGCAGGTAAGAAGATCATCTATCTGGGAACCCCCCAGAACGAAATGTCCCTCTATAACGAGCTACAGGAGCGTGGGTACTCGGCTGTAATCTACCCTGCTAGGTACCCCTATGATGACGCTCATAGAGCCTCCTATGGCGATAGATTGGCCTCTATCATTGCCGATAAGTATGAAGAGAATCCTCAGAGATGGGCAGGTAAACCTACAGACCCATTGAGATTCTCTGAGGAGGACTTACAGAAACGTGAGCTGTCCTATAGAAAGGCAGGCTTTGCCCTTCAGTTCATGCTTGATACGACCCTCTCAGACGCTGATAAATACCCCCTGAGGCTTCGTGACTTGCTTGTAGGTATGTTCCCCTTAGATGAGGGCCCAATGAAGCTTACGTGGCTCCCTGACCCATCTAAAAGGGTTCCGGTGTCTGAAGCTCCTGTGATGGGACTTAAGGGGGACTCATACTTCTACTACCACACTGCATCGGGGGAGATTCAGCCTTATTCCTATAAGATGATGTGTGTTGACCCTTCGGGTCGTGGCAAAGATGAGTCTGGCTATGCAGTCTTGTATTACCTTAACGGATACATCTTCGTTATGGAAGTGGGGGGTCTATTAGGGGGATACTCCGATGTGGTGCTCAATAAGCTAGCTAAGGTAGCTAAGAAGTACAATGTTAATGAAGTAGTCATTGAAGGTAACTTTGGTGACGGGATGTACCTTAAGTTATTTGAGCCAGTCTTAAAGAAAACTTACCCTAACTGTGGGCTAACTGAAGTCAAATCATCAGGTCAGAAGGAGCTTAGAATCATAGATACGTTAGAGCCCGTAATCTCTAACCATAAGATGTGTGTCTCCCCTGAATGCATCAGAAATGACTTCTCTACTGTCCCTGAATCTGATTATAAATATGCTTGTTTTTATCAACTTACTCGTATCACTACTGATAGGGGTGCCCTTGTTCATGATGACCGCTTGGATGCTCTGGCAATCGGAGTCAAATACCTTGTGGACTTCATGGGTGTCGATGCAGACACTGGAATCCAAGAGCTTACTGAGGAGTGGTTAGAGGAGTCTATGGAGTCATTCTATGGATTCGTAACTAACCATGTAGGTACTGGTGGTAACATCCTAGTTACTGAAGACACTAAATCAGGATCTAGAAATACCACTAAAGGTGTCAAAAGAGAAACTTCAGGGTACAAAATTAAGTACTGATACATGTTTTAGGGTGCTGTCCATTGTAATTAATGTACCTTATAAAGACAACACCCTATTTTGCCAATTAGTGTACCGTACTAGTAGGGAGGGGGAATACATAGGTGTATATAACTCTCCATCAATATATTAAGATATCATACTATAGTCCCCTTATAGGTGTACTGTAGGTTATACTTATAGTCCCCTTATGGGGATCCTACAGATCCCTTATGGGGATCCTACAGATCCCTTATGGGGATTTATATATTAACAACAATAAAAAGAGCATAGATGAATTGGACTAAGAATAAGGTGTTTATCACCATAAAGATAATCATCATCATTGTCCTATTTATCATGTCACTGATGAATGGTGACTCAGGTATGATTGATGCTATTTTAAGAACTCTTGTGAGTTCTCTTTAAGAACTCTTGTGAGTTCTCTTTAAGAACTCTTGTGAGTTCTCTTTAAGAACTCTTGTGAGTTCTCTTTAAGTCTCTATAAATTTTCCATAGTGTGTACCATAACTAGCCCTAGGCTTCCCACAGATTGTCTAGGGCTTTTTTCAAAGATAACTATAGGTTACAGTAGGGATATCCTTTGCTAGCTGTAGGTACTCCATAAGATCCCGATTGAAAAAATGGAGAAAATTTATGAACCCTCAATTAATTAAGGATTCCCCCTCAGTTACCCCCGTGGGCCCCCTTCATCTCTCCATTTCTCTCTGAGGGCTGAATATCCTTAGGTTATCTGGAGTGAGGGCTTAAGGGTGACTAACTGATATCCTGAGGCTAGCTAGCTAGTTGAGGGGACTGTTGACAAGCTGAGGGGAGCTAAGGTATAATGTAGGGTTTATCTATGTTTTTTTCTTTGAGTATCATTTATTGATCCTTTAGGGGTATGTGGGTACCACTTTAGGGGTATGTGAGGCTGTATCTGTAGTTCCCTACGTTATCCTAGGGTTTATCCCTATGGACAACTAATAGCTAATCTGTTAGTGCCATTGCCTAGGGTTTACACCCATGGACAACCAAAAGACAATCTGCTAGTGCCATTACCTAGGGTTTATCCCTATGGACAGTTAGTCCCTAATATGCTAGGGGGTCACTACCTAGGGTTTACACCTATAGACAACTAATAGCTAATCTGCTAGGGCCATTACCTAGGGTTTACCCCTATAGACAACTAAAGGTCAATCTGCTAGTGCCATTACTTAGGGTTTGTCCCTATAGACAGTTATTTGCTTATTCTTTAATATTCGCATTACTAGATAAATGATTAAGTTAATTAATAAATGATTAACTTAAATGACTATAAAGGGGCTATATTATGTCTATTCGTTGTTTTGTATCCTCTCTTACTGACTTCACACCTATTGGAGGTCCTAACCAGTTTATCTCAGCCGTTATTGATCAGAGGTTCATTATCAGAGATAATAAATTAGTCGCTAGGGGATATGCCGATCTGCACTCAGGTATTTACTACAATTTTACTAAAGATATTATCCTTGAGTTATCATATGATAAAAAATTCATTGTTAATGTCTTTTGGGGTTCTGAATGGATAGACGGGGATGGGATGCCTATGACTCAATATGATAAAGAGAAAATCACCGGTGTTTGTAGCCTTGACGAGGCAGAGAGGGCTATTGTTAAGGCATTCCAAAGGGAATGTGACGAATTGCTCGAAAGGATTCTTTATTATCACTGGGACGAAATCAAGCAAGTATTGAACATTAAAGGGTTATGACTTGACATTAAATAATTACAGTTGTATAATTCACTTGTCTATTAAATATCTCTTTTAGGGGAATATGCCATGAGAGTTTCCAACCTTCTCGGTCATGCTAATCAGTTCATTATCAACGATTGGGGCGCGTTTTACTTTCAATCGTACGATACACTTATGTGTAAAGTTACCCAAGGTGATTTAGGGGACAACTTTGTAATGCTTGAAAACTATTGGTCAGCGACCACAGGCAAGCATATGCGAGCCTTTTTAGAAGAAGTTTATTTATGGGATATTGTCTTAGATCTCATCCATAAGCATAAAATTTTTAAGAATCTTAAGGATTTTATGCAGAGAGTAAGCACAGTTAAATTATTCATGGGTGATATCACGGTAGAATATAAAAACCTTAGGGGTGATACTGAAACATTCACTTGTAAGGCACCCTAAGAGTAACTATATATTATCCCCGGATAACAATATAATTACTTAAATAACCCAAAGGGGGCATTATGAAATACCTTAGGAAATATCTCTTAAATACTTTCATGGATGAGTCTGAGGCTACTAAGTACCCTAATAGTGTGTCTATTATGTACTGCGTTAATGGAGATTTGATTATTGGAGATACGTACAGAAATACAATCCCTTTGAAGTTACTTAAAAAGCACGCTGAAACTGCTAAAAGACTACTAGGGGATAATATTGAAGCGGTCATTAAGGTTAATCACTAAACCACTAATATTTAATAGTTATTGGAGCTTTATCATGAAATACCTTACTCAGGTTGTCTCTTTCTATGGAAAGATTAAGCAGAACAAATGGGCTTATAGGGCACTCTGTCTGTTGGCAGGGATGTTTGGCTTCGTGGTTGTCCGTATGTGCTTTTAATAGGGGGTATCATCATGTCTTATTACATTATCTATGGTAAAACTGAAGGGATGAAACGATTTATGCCCATAGACTTAACTGAAGGGACTTTTGTCAATCACATTGTATTCGCCTCATTATTTAATGATAAGGCGAAGGCTGAGGCTGTAACCCATAAACTGATGAAACAGAACAAAGGGCTAGCCATTGAGGTACGTGAACGTAACTAAGGGGTATCATCATGAAAGCTATTGATTTTACTGATTATCCTAACGAAAGGTGCCTTATAAATAGGTCGGAAGATACTATACTATATCTAAAGCATAGTACGGGCTTTATAGCCGTAGCCCTTGTCGATAATGAGGGAACATATAAAATTGAACTTCTCGACGGTGCCTATGATACACCTACGCTAAAACATTTTGTAGCGTTCCTTAAGGCACACGGATTACAGCCTGAGAAGTATACTAAATAATTATACTTACTTAATAACCTAAAAGGATTCTTAAAATGTATACCCTTTTTAATGATGTAAAAATTAGCACCCCGGCTGGTAACTGGTTCACGGGTTTTAATGTGGATTCTGATGCACTCTCGGTTACGTACACTGCTCATGACCGCAGAAGGGGCGGGCAAGTGTGTAGACTCTACACGGTTACTTTTAAGGCTGATCTGAAAACAATTGAAAAAGCCGTAGTGTTATCAGCACGTGGGGGCCGTATGGAGCTTTTCCGTAACGTATCTATCCGTAAGAATCTCTCTAGGATGCTTATGGTAACCCTTTATGGAGAAAGCTAGCAGAAACTGTTTCAGTAGCTGAGTTTATTAATGTAAGGTTTCAATTTACTTAGCACCCCTTTATAACTTACATAAGGCACTTTCAAAATGTCTACTAACCTCAAAATTATCCTTTTTCCTAGCAGTTCTAACGCTAAGACTGGAAATATTATTCAGTCGTATAGTAGCCGCGCAACGTGCCCTGAAAAGTGCCCTTTGAAGGCAGGGGGGTGCTACGCTGAGGGTTACTATACTAGGAAGCTGTGGGATCGTTGCGATAACCCCGAAGATCCCCGATATGTGGCTAACTATGACCAGCTGAGGTTAGCACTCTTAGAAGCTACGATACAGCATATTAAGGGCTCCCCTAATGTATTGTTTCGCCACAATGTCGCCGGTGATGTAGCTATTGAGGGCACATCAGTTATTGATATTAACCGCGTTAACATTTTGGCTGATGCTATCAAGTATGTTAATACATTATTTCCTGATAGCCTCAATGGGTACACGTATACCCACTGTGAGATTAGTGAATATGCCGCGGGTATCATTCATGAGGCGGCCTCTAAAGGCTTTTTAATTAACGCTAGCTGTGAGACTGTATCTGAGGTTATGCAGGCTAAAGCCTTAGGGATCAACACGGTTATTACTTCTGTTAATCCTGAGGAAACAAAAAAGGCATTAAAAGCCTCAGGTGTTGTCGGTGTTCAGTGCCCTGCTCAGACTCATGCTGACAGAAATTGTGAAGAGTGCCGCCTATGTGCCCGTGATAGGAAAATTACTGTCATTTTTGGTATCCATGGTAAAACAGCAAAAGAGGCCGCTAAAGTAATTATGATGAAACAGGTTAATAATTAAAAGGGCTTAAAAGCTCATTTAGACTGTTACCCTAGTGTTACCTAGGGAAGCACCCACAACGTTCAATCTAGGGCCTTTTAGGGGGATTCTCGGGGCATTCCTGAGCATTCCCCTAGGGGTATCTAAGCTAGCTAAGGATAATATTATTATGAATGAAGATAAGAAAAAACCTATCGCAGGTAGTCCTGATGAAGCCACGCACTATCACGGAGCTGTGGAACCTATCGAGCTTATGCAGTCTATCCTTACCCCTGATGAATTTAAGGGATTTTTGAAGGGTAATGCTATCAAGTATGCATTCAGGGCGGGACGTAAGGCGGGGGAATCCGCAGAAAAAGACAAGACTAAATTTCTTGTTTATTCTAATTGGCTTCATAACTATCAAGATAAGGGAACGATTAAATAAACAACTGTCTATTAGTGTACCTTTAGGGAATTAACAATTAGTGTACCCTAGTAGAGAGAAGGGGCCTAAGGTTAACATAATGACTAACTGACAGTGTTAACCTAGGTACTCTTACATTAACACCTACAATAATTAT
>ERZ1034855.121-NODE-121-length-42366-cov-152.770013_pt1 | contig 42366 bp, 65 predicted proteins | sample MGYA00520699_ERZ1034855 | MGnify/ENA primary metagenome ERZ1034855 (study PRJEB33766, sample SAMN09781730) | gut metagenome | biome: gut microbiome | host: Homo sapiens | place: Madagascar | study: EMG produced TPA metagenomics assembly of the PRJNA485056 data...
GGGTCGATTTCGACCCGGTTAAAATACAGCGGCGGAGCTATTGCCCCGCCGCGTTTGTCGTAGTATCGGCACGGGGCCGACCATTTTGCCATTGTCGGCAAAAAGCTATGCTATGCAGTTGTCAGCAGCCGCAACCGGCAAACTGGTTGCAGCAATAGGGATTCTGCACCGTGTAGGCCGGAATAGGAGAGGGCCGGAGCTGGGACACCAGATAGCTGTTCTGCGCCGCCTGAGACGCAGCCAGCTTCAAGCCCTGGTTCTCGCTCTGGAGGTCCGCCAGCTTGCTCTGAGTCAGGAAGTCCAGAATGGCGCGGCTGTTGGCGTTCTGATTCTCCACGATGTCGCGGGTCGCGTTCTGCACCGTGTTGCGCGTGTCGCACGCCTGCGCGGCCATGTCGTAGCGCACGCCCTCGATGCTGCGCTGGGTGTTGCAGCAGCACTCGGCGGCCTGCATCTGCATGGCGTTGAGCTGCTGCATCAGTGCGGCCTGCTGGTTGGCGCGGGACAGCTCCGCGGTCTGGAAACCGTTGTTCATGTTTTGGTTGACACCGGCAAAGCCGTTCAGCAGCGTGGTGTTCACGGCATAGAAGCCATCGCACAGCCCACCGTTGATGAGATCCATCTTGCGCTCAATGTTGGCAAAATCGGAAGACAGCACATAGCCGTCTACCACGCCGCCGGAATTGCCGCCGTTGTTGCCCCAGCCGTTATTACCCCAGCCAAGGAAGGCAAACAGGAACAGGATGATGATGAACCAACTGCCATTACCATCCCATCCAAAACCGCCGTTGCCGCCGGAGTTAGTGGGTGCCACGGGCATTGTCAGCATGGGAGCGCCGTCAGAAGAAAGAGACATAGAAAAACTCCTTTCAGTTTTTTATTATCAAATCGTGGCCACGATATTGATTAACCTAATAATTTAGCAAACACTTTGCTTAAACTTTGCTTAAACTTGCTTAAACTTGCTTACTGCATCAGGCTTTGGAACTGCTTCGCCATCTGCTGCAACTGGTTCAGCTGAGCTTGTGAGAGTTTCCCGCTCTGCAAGAGTTTTTCGACCTCTGCTTTGGGGTCGCCATGAAAATTTGCCTTGAACTGCTGGAACTGCTGCACCATCTGCATAAAGCCGTTGCCGCCGCCCATTGCACCGAAAAACGGATTATTCATCGCTCTTTTCCTCCTTGCGCTTCTTGCCCTTCATTTCGCTCACAAGCGCCGCCAGCGCGTCGAACTCTTTACGGGTCACATATTCCGCAGCGGGCGCTTTCTGCGCGTCAGGGGCGCTTGCAAGCCGCTCTACAAGGTCGTATACTTTGAGCGTCGGCTTGCCGCTTGCATCGGCCTGTTTGAGATACACAGTCGGTGCGGAGCTGTCCCACAACGCCACGGCGGCGTTGGGCGCGATCATCCAGTTTCGGGCCTCCTGTTCGCCGCTGACCCACTGTACACCGCTCTGCGCCACCGGATTTTGAAGGGCCTGCGGAATTTGAGATTGCATCTGTGGTTGCTGCATTTGCCGCATCTGCATCAGGTTATCCTGCATTGGGGGTGGATAATAGGGGTTCTGCCATCCGTAAGGTGTGTAAGCCATAATCAGTCCTCCTTAACCCAGTAATACAATACGTTCTCGTTGCTGCTGTCCCAGCTGTCCCAGATCGTGCCATTTTGCACGCAAACCACATGGCCGGACAGGGCCAGAATATAGTTGCCTACCGGGTGATCCTCCGCAAACTGTCCCACCGTGTAGCAATCCGGGCAAGTGTCCGGTACGATGTACCGCCGGTATCCGATGCTGCGGAGATACCGGCCCCAGCAAGCATTTGCAGACGGCATATCCCCGTCAAGATATCCTTGGATGCACAGTCGCAAATACGTCTCTCCCCAGTCCTTGCCGGTGGCTTTTGATATTGCTCTGACGGTACAGTCCCCTGTGTTTTTCCCTTTTGGGTTCTCGTTGTAGTAGCTATACATATTCGCGCCTATCGTCGTGCAAGAGCTCTACAATGCGCACAAGGGGAAGCAATCCGGCGGTGTCAGATCCGTATTGATTGCATATATCACGTGCCATATCCGCCGTATACCCACACGCCAACAGCCGCTCCATTACGCTCATTTCGCCGCACCCCCTTGTATATCTATAAAATACAGTAAAAAAGACCCAACAAAGAGCCTGAAAAAGGTCTTTGTTGGGTCTTTACTTTATGGGTTTTTGATATGGTCGGCAATCTTTTGGTAACCGTTGCGGCGGCGCTTCTTGACATACTCGACCGACGCAAACAGCCTGTTTGCCACCTGCTGTCTGGATTGTTGCTTGACGTCGCACGCGATGATGCAAAACGCCTCGTCTCCCGGAAGATCAAGCGCGGCGATGTAATCAATGGCACGCTGAGGGGCCATACTGCGCAGCTTTGCGCGGATGTCTCGGTAAGTTGTATTCATGGCGATTATATTCGCCGTGGACTTGCGGAGCTTTGGCGGAAACAGGGGGTCGGCGCATCGTTGCCCCGGTTTCGTCCAGATTTTTAAACCCGTTACTTTGACGCTCTCTTCACATCATCTTGAACCTTCCCGGATAAAACCGTCAAACCCGGCGTCCTTCAAACGCTGGAGCATCTTCTCGGCGTTGGCGCGGACTGCGAAGGCCCCCACCTGGACCCGGTACAGCACATCGCCGGTGTCGGCCTTGGGTTCTTCGGCGGGCTTCTGCGTCTGAGCCGGGACGAAGGCCACGCCCAGATACTCACACAGGCCCTTGGCGATGGCCTCACCGATGTCCGTGGTGTGCTCCACGATCCAGCGGGCGCCCTGGATGGAGTCGTGGAACTCGCACTCGCAGTACACACTGGGGGCGGCAGGATTGCGCACCTCATACAGCCGGGGGTTGGCCTGGATGTTTTCAGACGTTCCCGGCGTCAGCGGGGCCAGCTGGCCAAACACAGCCCTGCATGCATCATACCCCTTGCCGGGGACACTGTAGCAAAACATCCGGGTGCCGGACACCTTACCGTTAAAGGCGTTGGTGTGGACGCAGCTGTGGATGTCCGCGCCCCAGGCGTCGGACTCGGCGCAGCGCTGGGCCATGGTGGTGCCGAAGGCCGCCAGCTTCACCTCCACGCCGCTGCGGCGCAGGGCGGCAGCCTCCGCCTCGGCGATCCTCTGGCACTGGGCGTGCTCGTTGGTATTGCCCCAGGCGTAGCGGTTTTCCACCTGGTCACTGGGGCTAATGTACACTCGCTTACTCATTGTTGTCGTCCTCCTCTCCCGGCAGCTTGTCCGCCGCCGTATCCTCGGTGTGTACTTTCAACTTCTTGAGCAGGGCCTGGAGGAAACCAGGCACCGGTGCACCAATGGCCGACACATTCTCCAGGATGGACAGCAGCTCGTTGATCACCAGCCAGATAATGACGATGCTGGCAAACAGGAACTCCACCGGCCAGTCCCAGCCCAGGGTGTCGGCTCCGTAGCGCAGCAGCCAGTCTACCACAGCGGCCACGGAGACGATAACCAAGTACCCCACCTTCTTCAGGATGCCCTTCAGGCCCACCCGGGAGGACAGCTCCCCGGCGTTCCATGCCTTGGCCATGCCCGTGGCGTAGTCCAGCAGCATCACCACCACCAGCACCAGCACCGGCACCAGCAGCTGCACCCCGTAGGCACACAGCGCCCCCAGGGCTGCCGCCATAGCGGCTTTGATCGCGTTTTCTTTCATGTGAAAAAAACTCCTTTCGTTTTGTGATTTTGCTTTAATTTTTGTGTAATGTTTGGTTATTTTGCCAATTGATTTGTGCGCACAATAGGCGTACAATATAACCAAGTTAAAGGTAACGGACAGGCCGAGAGGCCAGAAAGGACGACATTATGGATATCATCGAGAGAATGGGCCAGCTCCACAGCGGCAGTGCCAGACTGCTTGTATACAACCTCGGCGGGGACCCGATGCAGATCATCGACGACTGGCAGTCCCGGATCGGCGAAAGCGTCCCTCTCGCGGCCATGTTTGGAGGCGAGTCCGCCTTATCGCTGGACGACGCAGCGAATGGTGCCTACTGGGACATCGTCGAGTATGCCAAGTCCCTCTACATGGCTCCCATGACCAGAGAGACCGCCGTAGCCGTTGCAAACGCCATCACCCCTGTCGGCAAGCTCCGCCTCGCTGACGACATTGAGTTTACAGACATCGCGTTTGCAGATGCATGGAGCGAGGCGCACCCTGACCAGCCCCGCATTAGCCGCAACGTTGACATTGGATAAGGAGACAAGGGTCATGGCCAAGACAGAGCGCCTGTACATCCGGCTCACGCCGGAGCTCAAGGAGAAAATCCAGGCCGCCGCAGAAGCGGAGGGCCGCAGCATATCGAATTATATCGAGCGCCTGATAACGCAGGCGCTCGAGAGGGAGGGCTAATCGCCCTCCTTTTTTTGCGCCTCACATCGCCAGCGCGATCCACCTGATTTGGGACCCATTGGCCCAGCATCGGGAGGAGCCGTTGGTCCGCAGGCGGAAGGAGCTGGCGGTGATCTGGTCCGCCACGCAGGTGGTCGCTGCTGCTGCTAAGGTGTCGCCCGCTCCGCCGCCGCTGGAGTTGATGCACTGGGCAGCTGATTTGTTGGTCCGCACCCCCGGCACCAGACCGGAGGCGAAGTTGACTGCATATCCGCACACTACGTTATAGGTGGTCGTGCTGTCAAAGGTGGGGGTGTTCTCCACCCACAGGAAGATCAGGGATGGCACTGTGCCCAGATTGTGGGTGACGGTCTCGTATACGGCGTTTGTTACCGTCTTTCCCAGCGTTACAGTGCCCTGGGCCATTTTCAGCGTACCGGTGACCTTCCCCCCGGCCACATACGCCGTCAGGCCCGCCAGGATGTCGCCCGCCGTGGCCGTGGCGTCGCCGGTATCCACTCCGCCGCCGGTGACGATGCCGCCGATGGCCTCCGGGAAATCCTCGGCGGCAATGGCCGTTCCGCCGCCGGTCTTGCTGCGGATGGCGTCTGCAATAGCGCTCAGCAGAGCGCTCAGGGTGCTGTATTTTCCCATCAGTAGCTCGCCTCCATTGCCGCGCCGACGGCCGCCGTGATAGCGGCGCCGACCTGTGCCGCCGTCTGGTAGCCCTTGCCTGTCACGGTGGATTCTACCTGTGCCGCCGTCTGGTACCCGCTGTCGTTGGTGATCTCGGAGATCTTGACAGGCACACGGGTGTTCAGCTTCCGCACATACACCAGACCGCTGGCCAGCATGGGCGTGACCTCATAGCTGGCGTTTCCGGTCAGTGCGGCGGAGTTGGCGGAGCTGCCGCCGGGGACGTCGCCCACAAACGTAATGCCTGCCGACACCGTGGTGTACAGCTGTACCTCCGTGGCCGTGGTGTTCACCACCCGGAAGGGATTCACGTTGCCGTAGGTATACGGGATGAACACCCGGGCCTTGGCGCTGAGGGCCGTACCCAGCACCAGCGCCTTGTCGCACAGCAGCAGCTTGTAACTCTCGCTGCTGCCGCCGGTGGTCAGGTGTTCGTTGAGGTTTACCACCGTGTCCTGCAAATTGTCCACCGTCAGATGATTGCCGGAATACCAGGTTTCCTCCGCCGGGTTCCGGCTGAGAAAGCCGGTGATAACGGCCTTGCCAATGGAGGTGTTGACGGCGCTCTGAACGGACAGCGTTCCCTTTATGCTCACCGCCGGGTCGTCCTCCACCGTCACGCCGTCCATGCGCAGGTTTTCAATGTCCAGCGGGATAATGACCCGTTTGGCGCTCTTGTTGACGACGTACAGCTGCCTGATCCGCAGGCTCCCCTTGCCGGACAGCCGCAGCGTGGGATTGGTCTCCCCGGACTTCTGGGTATGCCGCCAGCCGTCCACGCGGACGTCGAAGGTGCCGCCTGCGGCGCTGCTGGTGTAGATAATGGTCTTGGCATCCGTCTCGATGTTCCGCAGGGTCAGCACGCCGGGCAGGGTAGCCTTGGTGGTGTACAGTGCGAAGCCGCCGATGCCGTTGTTCAGCATCCGCACGTTTTCGATGGTGATGTTGGTGGCCGTGCCCAGATTGGGCTCCACGTCGATGCCGTACTGGGGCGCCGTGCGGTCGGTATAGGTGAAGTCACAGTCCCGCACCACCACGCCGTCCGCCTCGATAATGGACAGGCCGTTGCGGCTGCATTTGTAGGTGCGGATCCGCTCCAGCGTCACGTTCTGAGAGATCTCCTCCATGGTCCCGTTGCCGCCTACGCACACGCCGTCGCCCCAGGTGTACCGGATATCCACATCGCTGACATGGACGTTGTGGCTGTTGACGATGCGGATGCCGTGACCGCTCTCACCGGTGGTGGCCGTGTGGGACTCCCGGTCGCCGATGATGGTCAGTCCGCCCTCAACGGTGACGTTGTTCACGTTGTGGATGTTCAGCACGGCGTAGAAATCGTAGCCATTGGCGGTGAGCTGGAGGGTAGCGGCGTCGAAAAGCAGCCGCTGCCCGCTGTGCACCGTCAGGGCGGCAAAGAAATTGTTGTCCGCCGTGGTCGCGCTGACCTTGTAGGTCCCGGTGGGGAACAACACGGCGGAGATACCCCGTGTGCTGGCCGCATCCAGCGCCGCCTGGATGGCCGCCGTGTCGTCGGTGGTGCTGTCGCCCTTAGCTCCGAAATCCCGGACGTTGAGCATGTCCCGGTACTTTTTCCGCCAACCGGTGGGCTTGCCGTCTGCATCCACGGCGGACACCATGATCTGGTCATCCGCCGCCAGACCGGACAGGCCCATGGCGGCGGCTACGTTGGCCGCCGTCACGCTTGCATCCGTCCCAGGGGCTCCCTTCGGGCCTTGCGGGCCAGCCGGGCCGGTCGCGCCTTTTTCTCCCTGTGCGCCCTTGGCAACGCCAGCGTCCAGCGTGGTGCCGTCCGTCAGCGTCAAAATCAGATGGCCGCGGTCGTTAATGGCAGCGGACTGGATGTCCTTGCCCAGCAGTCCGGCCACCCGGATCAGCTCATCCTGGATGGCGTTGAGGGTATCAGCGTGGATGACGGTCTGACCGTCCGTGAAGGTCTTTTTGCTAAAGGCCATTAAATCACTCCTTTCGGTGCCCAAATCGGGCACATTACGCATCAGCCCATTACACGTCCGTCTCGATCCCGTACCGCTCAAACATTGCGCGGATGGCGGGATTGCGCAGCAGCTTTTTGCGCTGGCCCTGATTCAGCTCGGCAAGCACCGTCTGCAGCGCGGCCTTGATCTCGGCGTTGTACGCGATAACGCAATCTCGCAGCTCACTCATGCCGTCACCCCCGACAGTAGCGCCTCCATTGCCTCGCGCAGTTCGGCGTTGTCCTGCTCCAGCGCGGCAATGCGTTCTTCTGCTGATGGTTCGGGCGCGGGTGCTTCCGCCGCCAACTTTTCCAGCTCCGCGACTTCCTCGGCGGTCATGTCGCGGTAAATGCCGTTCTCGCAGATTCTCATGACTTTACACCCCAAATCTCAATTTTTGTTCCGGCTTTAAGCAGCTCCGCTGTCTGGCACCCAAGCTCAGTTACGCCATTGGGAGCGATGTTTGCCAACGCTGTGGTCTGGAGCCCACCGATAAATCCATATGTAATAACGTTACTATTGGTACCAAGGCTTGCCTGTACATATGGCGGGTATACACTGTCAACTGCAAAGTATATTCCTTTTATGGAATTGACGTTGTAATTGAACAACGGGTACGAAACATTGTTGATGGAAATCCGTGTCCATCCAGAGTAATCCTCACCACTAGCAATCGTGGGTGCGATAAGCACTTTGACCTTTTTGCAATTGTCAAAAGTATAAGTTACCGAATCGACCGACTCCGCGAGAGATGCGTCAACGAGCTTTTCCCACGTTTCGCCGCCTCCGCCTGACGCCATATCCACCGGCTCCCACGCGGTGGGCACGCCGGATGCGTCCACCGCAGCAACCTTGGAAATCTGGCCGACCGTCGCGCCGGTGATGCCCATTCCCACGCCGTCCTTGCTTTCTAAGTCGAGGACTGCATCTTGTATATCATTTAAGTTTTCCGCAGTTATAACTGTTTTTCCACTCACGTAATTTATCTTTGTAAGCGCCATCTGTAATCCTCCTTTATCCGGCAATTGCCTTAATCGGGTGTGCGGCCAGATAATCAGCAACCGCCTTGGCGATGTCATCCGGGTCTACGCCACCCAGGCCCTTGATAAGCTCCATCAGCTGATCGTACACGTCTGGCGTGGGGTTGGCGGGAGCGCCGCTGGCAGACCGCACAGACGACAGCGCCCGCAGGAGCACCATGCGGCTGGTATGGATGTCTCCGGCGTAGAGTCCGATCTGCACACACCCGGGCACAGGCACCGGAGGCAAAGCCACGATGTCACCGGTAAACACGGTATCGGCGTAGGTGCTGTCCATGTAGATCACGCGCATGGTCTTGGTGTCGTATGCGCTCCACTCCCCGTCCAGGTCCCAGTGTACGATATAATCGCTGTTGTCGCACACAACGGTCGTCCCGGCGGTGCATACCGGGCGCTTATCGGTGACGGTAATGTTGATATCAGGCATGTAATACACTCCTTATGCCGTCCTGCGCCATGTGTACACGGCCAGGTACGGCGGCATATTGTTGTGGGCCTGGCCGCCGCAATCGGAGGCTTGCCCACCGGAATACGCATTGTACTGGTTGCTTGCGGCCTGATACAGGCGGATGGCGTTCACGCCCTCCGTTACGCTCTGGCCGGTGTATTTCAGGGTGTGTGCGTGGTCCGGAATTTCCGCTTTGGTCAGCGTGTGGGTCTCCTCGCCGCCGGTACTGCCAGCGGCATGGGAGTCACCCGCCGCCAGCAGGAATACGTCCTTGACCTGCTCCCACATCCCGCCGAACAGTTCCGCCGGGGAGGTGGAACCTGTGGACAGGAAGATGCTGCCAACCGGGTGCAGGAGATCGAGGAGGGCCTTGCCCATGTAATGGATGGGCAACTTAAATTCCACCGTCTTTTCCTTTTCCGCCACTCCGCCGAAGCAGATTGCCTGCAAAGCGAAGTTTATGTTCAGCGGCACAGCTACCGTGGGAATGGTGACTTCCCGGGTCACAGTGCCGCCCAGAGCGTCTGTCGCCTTGACCTGCACAACACCTGTGGAGTCGGTGCCATAGTCCACCAGATACACGGTTTTCGCTCCGGAGGTCTGGCCGGTCAGGTTGCTGGCCCCGGTGACCTCCACGGTGGCCTTGTTTCCGGTCAGCTGGATGGATAGCGTAAACGTCAGTTTGATATCATCGCCCATGGCGTTATCGGTCCATGTCCCGCCGGAGTAGTCGCCACGCAAAAAGGTCAAATCCTGGATTCCAGGGCCGCTGTAGGCGTTTACGGTGATATTCTGGGTAACAGATGCCGTGCGTCCTCTGCTGTCCGTGACGGTGGCTACAACGGCCATTGTGCCGCTTTCTGTAAGGGCATTCGCCCCGTCAGGGCTGGCAGATTTTCCGCCGATGGACAGAGACTTGGCCTTGATGGTGCTGCCATAAGACCCAGCAGCGGAAAACGTGGCTTTTAGAGTGCTCTTGACCTGCACCCAGCCGTATGTGGGCTGATATCCGGAGGTGTCTGACAGACTCACGGACAGGGTAGGTCTTACCGATGCAGGGATGGATGCCGTCAGTGTGGTCGTATTGGTGCCCACCACGGTGTCCCCGTTGTAGGTGGTGATCTCCGCCGCGATGTTTACGGAGATTCCGGACGTATTCTGCGCGGCCCAATCCAAGGGCGGCGTGTACGGAATGGATATGGCGCTGGATTTTGTCGCCACAGTTACCTGTGCCGCAGAGCCACACTTGAGTTTGATGGTGTGCGTAAAAGTGCTCACGGCCCGGGTCACTGTAAGTGTACCGGCAGAACCCAGCACAAGTCCGGATGCCGACACGGATGATGCCCGGGGGATATCCGGGAGATTGACCGTGCCGGAAACCGTAAGGCTCGACGGCGTGTAGGATGACGTAAACCCGCTGTGCCAGTCCGCAGAAAGCACCACAGACCCCTTGCCCATATTGTTATGAGCAACGGTGATAGACTTGCTGCCCAGCTTGTACCAGCCCCTGGAATTGTACCGGTACGGGTTATAAACCCTGGTGCCTTGCAATGTGTAATAGCAACTATTGGCGTCCAGGTTGTAGCTCTCGCCGGTGCCGTCATAGATGTACAGCGTAAGAGACAGTGTGGACTTGTTGTCCGCAATGCTCTGGGATACGCTGTAATCCAGCCGCAATTGCCAGCCGGTGGCCGATACCGGCCCATAAATGCTTGCCATCAATTCACCCCCACGAAGGACACGGAACCGTTAGGCTGCACGACAATGCCCATGGGTCCCAACCGGAACTTGCTCAGTTCCACCAGCTCAAAGCTGTTGTTGTTCCAGTACGCCAGTAACGTGCCAGCCGTATCGTAGAATCCGATTTTGTCGTTGTACTCTTTCAGAACGATTTCCGATGCAGATGACCCGATACGCAGCACCGGATGGCCGTCATCGTCGATACTGGCGTCGATGAAGTCCGAAAGCGTCTGGCCGTTGACGGAGACTCTTTCTGCGGACATTTGCCCGGCGGTGATGACATTTGCGTTGATCTCGCCGTCCATGGTCAAGGCAACACCGGAAATGGTGCTGCCGCCGTCCTTGGAGAATCCCAGACCCCCTGTGGACATAATCCACATCCGGGTATTGGGCGTAATGGTGGGCGTATCTCGCAGGGTCCACCCGATGGGGAAGCCCTGATCGTCCAGAGTTAGCTCGTAATACCCTCCCTTTGCCCCGATGATCTTTTGCGTAGCGTTCTGCATGGCCTTGGTAAGGCCCTCATAAGCCCGCTTAATGCGCTGCTCTGTGGGACTTTCCATGGCGTAATCCGCGTCCTGTGGGGCGTAACTGTGCATCGTAGAGGACAGGCCGCCGTACAGGTGGATTTCCTGTTCCATGACGCACACGTCCAGCCATTCGCCGGTATCACCCTCTACTTGGATAATGTCGCCCACCTCAACAGACGGGTCGCAGCGCCATTTTACGTCGCAGGGCTGGAAGGATATCTCTAACTCCGGCTGAATCAGGTCTGCAACGGCCTGGTTCATGTATGGGTTTGTAGATGTGATGCCCAGGCCGGTGCCGGATGTAATGGGTTCATCTTCCGTTCCGGTGGTGAGGCTGGACACCGTGTACAGATCGTCTGCCGTGCGGGTCAGGCCGGACATGTACTGTTGGTCCCGGCTGACCTGGAAAGTAGTCTTTGCGTACCACTTGAACACCAGATTGCCGTCCCGGTCGAAGTGCGCGGACTGTCCGCACAGTCCAGCCAGCCACCCCAGCTGCTGTCGGATGGTCCCATCAAACACAGACTCGATTGTCATATCCGGAAAAGTCACCGTTGGGGGAGTCAGGCCGCTTTGCGCACACAAGTCCGCCAGCATAGCATCTGGCGTGGTGGGGAACTCAATTTGCGGGGTGTACTGCTCCGTCAAGGATGCCATCTGGTCATAGCCGGTGATTTCCCAGCCATACACCAAATTTTCCACGCCGTCTGCGGGGATATAGTATCGGCCCAGGGGGACATATTCCACCACAGACGCTGCGGTGCTTACACCGGCGATTGCCTTACCGGCCACAGCCTGACCGGCGATGGCTGTCGTGCCTGTATCACCACCAGGAACGTAGATGCCGATATACGGCACAAAGTACCCGCCGGACAATTGCAACGGCTCGTCTGGCTTAAAAATGCGGATTTTGCACCGCCCGGAACAGGCAGAGCCGACGGAAATGCCGTCTGAAGAATCAAACGCAGGTGTTGCGGTGATCTCCTGAACGTAGTTCCCGTCAAGCTCCGTCTGCCCGTTGAAAATCACCTTGGCCTTGATCTCGCGGCCATAATCCGCAAAAGCGGTGTGAAACGCGGTGGAGACATTGTACATGGCGTCACCTCTCCACGAAGTTCATGGACAGCCCGCCCCACAGCCATTTCCCATCGGTTTCGGGCCGCATGATCGGCGATGACCGGTCGCCTACGTAGCACATCATAGTGCGGTCGGTGCCGGTCATCGCGTCGGGGTATGTAAGGCTGAAAAACACATCGTCCACGGCTTGCAAAAGCTTGGCCATTTCAGCAGAGACGAGTGGACGCCAGGAGCATTCCAGCTTGCGCTTCACGGCCACGCGGTCGCGGAACATATCGCCGTTCTGGTTTCTGCCGGTCCCATCTGCGTCTAGGTCGGAAATGTTCCATTTCAGTTCATCCGGGGCCGGGAGAGATACCACCGCCCCGGATTTCTTTGTTACCTTAAGTACTTCCATGCGTCACCTCACGTCAGCAGCGGGCTTTTGCCGTTCATGCGCACCTGGGAGTTGTTTTCCCGCACCATCTGCCGGAACATCTCCTTGCCGTCCATTTGGACAATGATGGTAATGGGCCGGTCGCTGCCTTGCCCTAGCACCTCCGCAACGGCCTGTTTGATGGTGTCCAGGGGGGCCTCAATGTTGGTGCCGTGCTTCTGGTCGCCCAGTACGGCCATAAACTCGCGGTTAGGCGGGATGACTGCACCCTGGGCCAGTTTGGGGATTTGAAGTTCGTTGATTTTCGGGATGTTGACGCCAATATGATTGCCACCAAGCCCCGGCACCCATCCTGGGACTGTGAAGCTGATTTTATTCGCCTTGTCGATCAGCCAGTTCAATGCACGGATAATTGCATTGATGGCTGATGCCCACGTCCCCTTGATGGCTGTTGATATGCCGTCAAAGATATCTTTGATACCCTCCCACGCTTTGTCCCAGTCGCTCGTAAACGCACCGGAGAGGAATTTAACGATTCCCGTGAATATCTTCTTAACGGCTGCCATGGCGTTGCCGATAAAATCCTTGATGAAAGTGAATGCTCCCGTGACCGAGCTTTTGATGAACTCGATGATCCCATGGAGCTTCCCGCCAGTCTTCTCATCCAGCCAATCCAAGAACGACAGGAACATGTTTTTGAGCGCATCCACAATGGAAAACAGAACGTTTTGCAAGCCCTTGAAGATTTTTTCGATGCCGCCTATGGCACGGTCAATATCCCCGGTGAAAATACCCGCGAAGAAGTCCACAAACCCATCCAGCATGGCTTTGATTCCGTCGATGAACTGCTCTGTATCGCCGTAGGCGTTCACCACAGCCACAAGCAGGGAGGCGATGGCAGCAATCAGGAGCGGAATCCAGGACCCTGTGAGCACAGCAATTCCCAAGCCACCAATCATCAGACCGGCGACGCTCATCAGCGTGTTTTCCAGGTTCATGCCGCCCTCCATCATGTCGTGAAATGCAGTGACCAGCAGGGCCGCCCCGGATACTACCAGTCCAATGCCAGCGCCCACCTTGCCAAACGCAAGAGCGAGGCCTCCGGCAAGTGCCGCTGCGCCCGCAAGAGATCCGAGTAAGTTTTTCCAGTTAACGCCGTTGTTCCATGCGTCAGACAGGCTTTCCCACAAAATGATTAAACCGCCAACAGCAATGAGAATGCCGCCGAGTTTTGTTAAAATCTGTCCCAACGTTCCGGGGAGAGAGCTGCCGAGTTTCCACAGGGCCAACCCTGCGGCAATTAGCATGACCGCATCAGCAATTTTCTTGAGCTTGTCGCTGATCTCGTCCATGTAGCTAAAGTCAGGCGTGATCTCGTCAGCGGATGCACCGCCGCCCGCGTTATCCGCGGTATCGGTGGAAATCTGGTTGATCTCATCAAACGCTGCAAGCTGACTCGCCGCTTTCTTCGCGGCTCTGCCCGTTCCCTTTAATGCGCTGGTCTCTTTGTTCAGTGCCTTTGCCGAGTTAGCAGTTGCCTTGATACTCTTGCCGGAGATAAGCGCCACAAGGCGCGTGATCTGCAAGACTACTGCCGTAATTACTTTTACAAGCAGTGTAAAGGCGGGGACAATTACGCTTACAAGAGGCTGTGCCAGTGTCAAAAGCGCTCCTTTAAGCTGCGCAATGGATTCTCTTGCATCGGAGTTTACCATTACGACATTTTTTGCCCAGTCGCGCACTTTTGTTAATGCTTGGGTAATAACCGTAAAAACAAGGGCACTGCGGACAACAGATTTTACGCGCTGTCCAAACACTTTCATGGAATCTGCCGCCGCTTCGGTTGCGTTGCGCAGTCCAGCACCTTTGGATCGGCCATCAATTTGTCGTGATAATTCAACTGCCTGCGTTTTCGCGTCGGAAATCTTATCGCCGGTTTTGTTGAGCTTTTCGTTGAGCTTGTCAATGCTATTTGCAGTTTTGTTGAATTCGCTTTGCAGCATTCGCACGCGCTCGGCCTGCTCGGACACGTCGATTTTCTCATACGTGCCTTTTGGCGCTGTGCGCATATCGGCAAGCACCTGTTTTGCCGCATCCAGCTCTGCGCCGATGTTGCGCAGCCGGTCTTCCATCGGCGTTTTTTGGGCGCCGAGCCGGTTAAATTCCTTTTGCAGGGATTCGATGTTGCTTTTTACTTTGTTCAGCTCCTGATGGAGTTTTTTATCGCTAATAGTCGCTTCAAATACGACTTCACCGTCAGCCAAAAAATCACCTCCGTATTATGGGCTTTCGTTGGCGTTTTTGCCTAACCACACATTGATGGTATTGGTCTCTTCCTCGGTCAGCGTCCGCTTTAAGTCAATAATGCGCCGGTTTTCGCGGTAAAACTCACGATCGGCTTTGTCAAGCGTTTTCCCTTTAGCCTTTAGGCTTCGAATGCGAACGATGTTCGCAAACAGACAATCTCCCAGTTCGTAGTACGCCGAAATAAAAGACCACCAGTGAAAATAAGACATTGCGCGTATCTCTTGTCCTACAACACGATTGATGGGGGCCACGATGTATTGAAAGTCTTGCTCCCAGTCCATTAACTTAGGCCGCTTGCGATTATCGCCCTCGTCACCGCAGTCGAGAAACCATGTCATCTGCTTCACGGCTTCTGGAATGTGCTCATCCGGCATTTTTAAAAAGCCCGGATAAAAGATATCCAGCGCCGCAATCACTTTCTGCTCGTTGGTCAGATCGGTCGCAGCAAATACCGCCAGCACGTCCAGTGCCGCGCGATAGTCCGAGCGAATTTCATAGTCAACGCCGCAGACGCTCAACGATGTCGGAAGATCGTACATCATTTACGGTATTTCTGCGTATACTTGCGGATTTTCTCATCGGCAAGCGCCTGTTCGCGCTTTACCGCCTCATCAAACTGCTCGATGATGGCGGTCATAAAGTTCTGCCAAACCGGCGCACCGTTGGCCGCGGAATAAGCGTTGACGCTGCCAAAAAGCGTATCGGCAATGTCCAGCCCGAACAGGTCATTGATGATGCTGCGCATTTCCTTGTCGAGAGAATCCACCATGTCAAAAAGCTCGTCGTCGGGGATATCCTTTTCGAGTGCCTTTGCGCGGGTCTCCTGCTTCTTGCGCAGGTCATCAAAGGTTTTATATGCTTTCTTTGCAAAGTTAACATCCGCAGGGTTAAAGTGCACTGTTACGATGCCGTTCACGCCGCGAATGGTATATTCCTTTACGCCAGAATCAAAACTGAGTTCCATATATTCCTCCAAAATGAGGGCTGACAAGCGCCAGCCCTCTATGATTTAGTCCTCTGTAAACGTGACGGTGCCGCCAGAAATGGCAGCAGTGCCAGTAGTTCGAACGCCGCCGTATGTGACGTTAATAGGCAAGCCGAGAACTCCGCCACCTTCGCCGCCGAGTCCCGTCGGCTCGATCATGCAAGCGCTATATCTTTCCGCAAAAACTGCGGTATTTTCCGTGCCTGCATAAGCATGGACAATCAGCATATCCTGGCTTGCCAGCGCCGCCGCGTTCTGCTCCTTGACCGCGAGATTCCAAACCTTGACGATGGCAGGGTCGCCAGCGTCAAGCTTTGAAGTATCGAACGGCTGAGTTACAACGGGCTTCTTCATAGTATTTCTTGTAATTCCGCGAATGTCTTTCGTGGAATCCGTCTGCCAGTCATATTCCATACTGGAATCATCAACGTAAGTTCCCATCGGCGACCAAGCAGGGGATTCGAAACTTGTTCCAGTATTGAGATATGCGACCAATTTTTCACGGTCAATGGTCTGTCCAGACGGGGTATTGAACGCCAAATCTGCCATTATACATTCACCTCGTAGTTCATTTTCATAAGGATTTGGTGATCCTCGTCGCCGTTTTCATACACGGCAAAAAGCGAGGATCGCGTTGTCGGCTCAATGCGAATGACGCGGCGACCGTCGCCAATGTCAGGCGGCGTTTCGCTTGCCGCCCAATCGCCCAAGGCGTTAAGCAGCTCGTCAGCTTTGAGCCGTTTGTCGTTACTGTTCCCCGGCTTCATGCGGTAGATAACCTTAAATTGGTATTCCGCCTGATACCCGCCGAGAATGTATTTTTTGACAATGTACGCCGCCTGAATCGTTGACAGCGCCATCGCCGCAGTATCAGCGGGGAGAAATTCGAACCGAATCAAATCAACCGGCTTGTCAGGGAATGTGTTTAACCACGCAAGCAGCTTTCGCGATACTTGATCTTCTTCCGCTGCCGATACCGTCTTTTTAATCTGTTTCGTACTTCTTCACCGCCTTTTCTGCTACGCGCGCCCACTTGCTAAGATTCTGCGCTTTCGATGCTTCGCACCAATGGGCTTGTGCTTGTGGGTGCGCCGTGTGGTTGAACACTAAATTGCGGTCAGTCACGACCTTTGTGCCGCCTTTCGGCGCGTATGTGCTGCCGGTATTTGGGTCAACCATGACTTTCCCGTAATACAAGAATCTCGCGTAAGGCCCGGGGTAGATGATGTCGTTGCCAACTACCCTTGTGCGCTGCGTTAACGAGCCTGTAAGAATCGGCACAAAAGGCTGAGTATCCTTTTCCATCTGCTCGGCTAAGACGTGCTCTGCGCGCGTGCAAGCCTTTGCAATGGCAGTTTTGACAGCGTCCATTCCATCGGTATTCACGGAAAACTTGATGACCATTACGCCCCTCCGACTTCCCAGTTCTGCATATCGAAGCTCCCGTAGTCCATCGCATCAACTTTGGTCACGTTGTAGCAGCCGTCCTGTGCCATAGCCACGTCCTCTTTGTCTGTGACAAACTCGCCTTTCACAAAGAAAGTCAGCCCGCCGTTACCGTTCACAGATAACGTCCACAGCCCGGACTTGTCCGTCGCTTTGAAAAACGATTGCGGCCCGATGTAAGTTTTCGGCTTACCTGTTACCCCGTCCACCGCTTCCACGGCAAACGGGATATACAGATTTACCGCGTCCGCGCTCTCAAGTCCGCTTTCACGCACATTCACGCCCTTTGACGCTTGCAGCATCACACCGCGCAAGATTGTGGCATAAACCTTCTCGACCTCATCAAGCGTTGTCGGGTCGATCTCCTGCACGATGTTGTAAATCGTTACAATGTGGGGAGCGTACATCTACAACCACCTCCGCGATACAGCAGCCCGGTATGGGCAAGATATTCCATGCACGTTTCCGCAAGCAGTTTCTTTGCCCCGTCCGTCGCACTGAGCGCAGACAAGGCGGATTCCCCGCCCGTTGCAAGCGTTCTGGAATAGCTGCCTACCGTTTCGCTTTTGACTTCCGCGTCATTTGCCGCAGCGTTTGCAAGGTTTTTCACGGCAAGCGTATGCGCCGCTTCGATGACCGCATACTTGTCAACCAGCGCACAGCAGCACATCTTTACCGCGTCCAGATCGGCGTGGCCTTTAGCTTTGTTGCGCGTGTAGTAATCGAGGAAAGAGCTGGCGCGGACAACAAGACGCGGGAAGTCATTTTCGCTCACAGCGCCCATATAAGTGCCGAAGTAGTATTCAAAGTCTGCGTAAGTCATACGGGTCAGCTCCTTTCAAATCAGCCAGAAACGGTAACAGTGGCAGTGCCGGTCTTGGTCCCGTCCTGCTTGGACTTCGCGGTAACGGTGATGCTGTTCTTGGTTTCGGTAGCGGAAACGGTCAGAACGCCCTCATCGCTGATATTGCTCTTCGTACCGTCCTGAGACCATTCGACCTCACCGTTGATAATGCCCTCGCCGTCAACCTGGGCCGTAAACAGCTTGCTCTCACCCTTCTTTACGGTAGCAGTAGCAGGGGTCACGGCGACGGTGGAAATAGCGCCGCCCTTGCCATAAACGGCGAAGGGGAAGGGATTGGCCTTGTCCACGTTGTAGGCGTTGACGGGGTTGGCAATCTCCCAGCCCAGACGCATGACGGCGCGGAGAGCAACCATGTCGTTCTGCATGAGGTTGTAGGTGATGGCCTTGGTGCTGGGGTCCTGAATGACGCCCTCGGTGAAGATCTTGAAGGTCATGTCCTGGCGAATGGCGTACACCAGCTGGCTCCAATCACCAACGATCATCTGAGCCTGAGCGGGGTCAAACGCGCCGTTCATGGGGAAATACATATCCATGCCGTCGAGGCCGTAGCGGGTGGCACCCTGCATATCGGACTTGAAGATGGGCTGACCGGTGGTGTCCTTCAGGCCGCGCAGCTTACCGCGCATCTGGATAGCGGACATCACGCCGTTGGGGTTGAAGCCGTCCAGCTCAACCTTGGAGATCAGGCCATTCTCGCCCATGATGTCGTCAAACACGCTGGTGCCGACGGGAACGCCGTTACCGGCAGCGATAGCAGCGGGAACAACGCCAGTGCGCCATGTGGTGGGCTTGTTGGTGCCGAACAGGATAGCCGCATCGATGACCTTGCCGAAAGCCTCGGTCAGACGGGGCTTGACCTCGCCCCAAATGTCATAGTCCGCATCATCGAGAGCAGCCTCGGGGATGGGGACGATAACCGCAATTTCCTCGGAGTACAGCTTCTTCTTGTCCCACGCCATCTTGGTGGTCTGCTTGAATGCCTCGCCTGCGCCACTGTCAGTGGCTTCGCCATTGACAAAGTACGCAGAGGGCAGGGCATCCAGCACGTTGATGGTCTGCGTCTTGCTGGACATATTCGCCAGACGGCGGCCCATGCGCAGGACAGCGGATTCGGCGATAGCGCCCTGCATGATTTCGCGGGTTACGGGTTCCGGGATAAGTCCGGAAAGTGCGGAACGATCAATAGTTGCCATGTTGTAATCTCCTTTTCGTTACTTGAGTGCGCCGCGAATCAGACTGTTCATCGCGGCATTATTTGCGTTCGGTTTGTCACCGCCGCCCGCAGGGGCCGTCCAGTCAAACTTGACTTTCTGACGATTTTCCGTGAGCTTATCAACGGCCTGCTCAAAAGTGGTCTTGTCGTCCACCATCCTGAGAGCCTTAAACGCGATAAAATCTGCATCATCGCCAGTCAGGCCTTTGGAAAGCACGTACTTGTCACGCTTGACCTGTTCAAGCTCAGCCTGTGCAGCTGATAAAGCGCTCTTGCTGTCCGCAAGCTCCTTATCGCGTTTTGCCTGTCGCTCCTGTTCGGTCTGCTGGCCGTCTTTCCATGTGCGGTATGCGGTGATTTCTTCCTCGCTGGGGTACTTCTTCCGTTCTCTGTCAAGCCTTGACTGAATCATCTTGTCAACGTCAGCCTGAGTGAACGTCTTTTCCTGCTCTTGCGCAGTCGTTCCCGTGCTCTGCACGTTGGTTTCTTCTGCCATAAAAATCTCCTTGTTTAACGACCTGTCGGTCAGTGTTGATAAAACAAAAGAGCCGAACAACACGCAAAATCTGCGTACTGTTCGGCTCCTATTGCCCTTTTCCGCGCCCTATTGCGCGGAAGTGCTGTATTTGATTGTTTTCTTGACCTCTAAGACGATGTACCCGTCACCTTTGCGCCGGATTTCTACATCGTTTCCACGTTTGAGAATGGCTTGCACGGCCTTGATTGCTTCGTCAAAGTTCAAGTCATATCCGCCTTTCAAAACACAAGAAGGAGAACCACATCGCTGCGGCTCTCCTTCTTCGTTGGCGCTTTGGCAGGCGTGGCGTTCCCCTGCATCTCTCGGGTTTCCCCTATCAATACCATCGGCGTGTGGCTGCCACGAAATTGACCACCTCAAAGCACCTTGCTTATCCTATAACAAGTATAGCCGCTTTATTCAGATTTGTAAAGTATTTTTTTCGTCCGTAGATACCGCTTGTATCGCTTTTCTTCCACTCGCAAAAATGTAATCACAGAGTTTTTATACTCTGGATTGTCTGCATTTGTTGCAAGCCGCAAAATGAGCTGGAAGCGTTCCCCTGCGTCTTCGAACGCTTTAAGAACAAACGCGGTGTTCGGTTTGTTTGCTTCTAAAATATAATCGGGAGCCTCTACAATTTGCGATAAATAGTTTTTGTACCGTTCAAAATCCTGCGGATGTCGTTTTTTTATGTGCTGTATGCGTTCATCCGTTATGACTACTTCATCCGTGCGGATGTCTTCTGTTACTACTCTGTACTTTTCAATATCAATTTGCCCAATGTGATGCACTACTCCGCCGCCACTCGCCTTATTTGCGTTTATTATAGTAGATTTCGTTGAAGCAGACAAGCCATTTACTTTTTGTTGCGGCAAATTATCTACATGCAGCACTTTCATCCTTTCTCGCTGCTCCGGCAGCCCCGCAGCCGCACTGAACGCATTGTATTTGGCGTTTAACCGCCGTAGCCGTATGTTTACCGCAGTCTCATCTTCATGCAATCCTGCGGACTTGTAGGCGGCTTTTTCGCGCTTTAACTTTCTAGCCGTCCGCTCAATACGGCGCTGCATCTGGGTTGCCTCGTATGCCGTGTAATCCTTGCCATCAAACGTGCATCCATGGCCGTCATCGATGTGTTCCAACTGTTCATCCGTGTAGGTGCGCTCGGACACGCCCTCAACCCACGGGAACCGCCTGTGGCGGCAGTTGGCCCCTTCCAGACCGTCAACTGCGCCCAGGCCGCAAACGTCATAAATGCTCGGGTAAATGTCCCCAGCTCGTACGCTGTAAACGCGACCTTGCCAATCCTTATGCGATGACCACGGTGACGGTCCCGGCTTATCTCGTGCGCCAACATGGGCCGAAACTTCAAAATATGGTGTATCCAGATATTCTGCGGATTGCTCCGTATACTTGGCGCAGATTTGAGATACGCCGGTCATTACGGCTCTTCGAACGGCAACATCGACATGATCTCGATGGCCGCTTTCGTAGTCAACCACTTTTAAACCGCTGTCCGCAAGTTCCTTCACAGCCGTTTTAATCGCCTGATTGTAGTTGATTGCACCGCTTTGCACCTGCAACGCTGCGCTGTCAAGTGCCCATTGGTACGCTTTGGCAGGTGGGAGCATTGTACGCCCAGCGTCCACCAGGAAGCCCATGGATGCGGTCAGATTGTGGAATGTATCAAGTGTCTGCGTCCTGATCGCCGCCACTTCCGCAGCGTCAACCAGTGTCTCAGGCTGGTTGATATGCGCAAGGTCAATCATATCAGTGTAATACTGTTGGTTCCTTGCGACCACATCGCCCAGCAGCTTGTCCAGCTTAGTTTTACTGATGCCGGAAGTCTCGCGGATTGCTTTCTTGATTTCCTTTAGGTTGATGCCGTGGGACCGCAATGCGCGAATATCCTGCACCGTTACCTCGTTCAGCTCGTCTGCAGCTTTGAGCCGGGAACAGATTTCTTCCAGCAGCGTGATTTCAAGCGCCCGGAACAGCTCTGCCAGCTCTTCCGGCAGCGCATCCAAAACAGGAGGGGAGAATGGGTATTTCGGCACTGCCAGTCACCTCATTCCACTTCGTTCTGCTGCTCCGTGGTCATATCCTGCATCTTCGGCAACGCCGCCTTTGCGGTCTCCTCGTCCTCGTTCATCCACTTCATGCGAAACTCCCAATCGTTCATGATGCCCGCCTGCAAGAGCTGCATATCACGGGAAAAATCGGTCTGCTTGTCCTCAATGATGCTGTCATCAAAATCGATAGAAATCTCCACGTCCTCATTTAGCCCAGCGTTCATGGCTGTGTTGCCGAGCCGAAGCAGGATGCGGCACAGCTCCACCAGCGCTTGCTCGAGGATAATTTCATGCTTCTTGATCGTGCGGAACATGGTGGAGTTCTCGCTAATGACCTGCGTTGCTGTCGCGACGCTGCCACCGTCGAAACGGTAATAGGTCTCGCCGAAACCGCACTTACTGGACAGTACGTTAAGTTGGTCTTGCAGTCCTACATTCAGCTGCTCGGTTCTTAGCGTCGGGGAAATTGTCTCTACGACGTTTCCTTGCTGCGTATCCTCTGGAAGCATATAAAAACGCCGGTCGTTGTCGTCAAGCGTCGGTTCGTCGTCTTCCCACCTTGTGGCGGGCATTTTGACCATCATCATCATAGGCCCGTTCTCAAACTCGTTCACATAGCAGTCATAGGCACAGTCAACGCCGCGCAGAACGTCGATTGCATTTGCATACACAGGGATACCAACCGGAAGCAGGTGGTCAAGATTGTTTGCGATGTTCGGTCTGTCGATGACGAACTGCCTCTTGTCGCTTCCCGTATGTACCACAGGTGGGATTCGCTCAAAGCCCGGAACATCGGTGAGTAGCGCGTCGGCAAGCGTCTCGTTTTCGTATCTGTAAATACTATTCTCGATGACGTAAAGACCGTTTTCGTCTTTCCGGTGAATCTGCAAATACAGATAATTCTTTCCGGCTCGTGTGACTACGCTGTCAAACGCGCATTCTGTGATAAATCCATTCTGCCAAGCCAGCGGAAAGATGTGCTCAATCGTCACATAGTCCAGCTCGATGCCAGAAACATCACCCGGCACGATCTCGCCGCTTTCATTAACGGCCTGCCCCACCACACGCGGAATGTACGCCACGGTTCCGAGCGCTGATTTCATTTCCTGCATTTCGTTTGCCTTGACCGTGAAGTTGTTCGCCGTCAGAACCCTGTCAATAAACTCCTGCTCCTTCTGGCCTTCAAGCGTGATCTGAACCTTCTCATTCATCAAGAGGTTTGCCCAGTCCTCACAAACCTTTTTCGCCATACCGAGGCTTGCACGGTTGCACTTTGTCCACTTATGCCCGTTATATCGCCGGTATTGATGGAAGCCCTTGACTTTGCCGACGTACCACGACTTCCAAAGGGACACGTATGTATAGAATTCCTCTGGGATCGTCGTATACCCGAATTCCTTTAATTTATCGATAACCGTCATGCAATAACTCCCATTCTGCGGCTGACAGGCTCTAACGCATATCTCGTCGCGTCAATCAGGTGGTTGTTCGCGTCAGGGTAGCCGCTAATAATGTCGCCGTCTTTGTTTCGTTCGTATTCGTATCCAACAAATTCATCGTAAGCGTGCGGTGTGCGTCGCCTGTCAATGACGATTGTTCTTCTCTGCAAAAACTTCATGCCGTATTCCACCGAACCGGGGCCTTTTACCGCTTCATACGCAGGTAGCCCCATTGCCCGAAGGTCAGCAACGCTCTTCGGTTCTGCGCTGTCGCAGATTGTTCGCACGTTGTTATATCCACGCTGCTTTATCATAACCGCGCTCTGCTCGTTGGACAGCTTGTTTTGATAAATCTCGTCCAGTAGATAGATCGTCTCTCTCGCTCGATCATAATGCAGCCGAATAAAAGCGAACGGGTCGGGGAACCAGCCAAAGTCCACTCCCTGATAGATGCGGTCAAAACTTTTGACTTCTTCATCTGTGATCTCCCGCAGCACAAGCTTGTCAAACACATTGCCGCCCGTGCCGACCGGGATACCGAGATATTCGTGCTGATACGCGCGCTCGTCTGTCTCTTTGAGGTGTTCCGCTTCTGCAAGAAACTGTTCTCCCAGCCACTCGGGCGGTGCTTGCAGATACGTGGACTTATGACACAGCCGGTCAGCGCGTTCTTCCAAACTGTCCTTGTTTGCCCAGTTGTCACGCGAAATAGGCGGGTTGTAGCTTTCAAAGTTCCAGAACACCGAGCCACCGCGCATGGTCGACTGCAAAATGTTTCGGATTTCCGCACGTCCGGCAAACTGGTCTTTCTCCTCAAAGTGCGTCACGGCAATATAGCCAAACGGCACCTTGATAGACTTGATCTTCATGGGGTCGTCAGCGCCGCGAAACATGATCTTTTGGCCTGTCGGCTTGTAGATCAGCTCCATCGGGGATACTTTCGCGTCCCAATACGCCGCCATGCCCAACTCGCCGATTGCCCAGATATACTGTGCATAAACGCTATCGCGGATTGTATTTGCCACCTTGCGCAACACAAGCGCATGCGTTCCCGGATTGCCAACCAGCAAAAGCGGTACAAGAATTGATACTGTGGAGGATTTCAGTGAGCCACGACCGCCGCTAAAATCGTAGTGCGTGTGGCCGTGGTGGAACACGTCATGTGCCACGTCGTAGAATGCAGAGCCGATTTTTTCAGACAGGCGAATGTCAGACATCAATAACCACCTTGACGGAATCCGTTCTTATTTTTGTCTCGTTCACTTCCCGCCAACCAAAATTGCAGCCAAGCGAGAATTTTGCGCCGTTCGCACCGTCTTTGTCGTAGAGCCGAGATTCGGCATATTCTTCACATCTGGACTTTGCGCACGTAACCGTGTCCGCAAACTCCGGCCTTGCTTGATAATCCAGCAGCGCTTGTCTCCCTGTGAATCCAAGCGCCAATGCAAGCCCCGTGATTGTCGGCGGCTTTGCGTTGATGATGATCGGCACTCCGTACTTATCGCGCACGGCACAGCCGTCATCTCCGATAAACGGTTCACCTTCGCACTCTTTGAAGTAAGCGTCAATGGCCTCCTGCATTGCCTTTACGCTTTTCCATTTTCTTGGCGCTCCACCCGCCATACGCTCACTCCCTTTCGTTTTGCTACCGGCCCCCGCCCCTTGGCCTTACATAGCAGACTTACCCGCCCAATTGGGCACTCCTACTATTTTTTTGAACGGACGGCTGGAGTCGAACCAGCGACCAAGGGTATTCAATCGCATATCCCTTCACGCGATAAAGCTCTGCCGACTGAGCTACGCCCGCATTTGCTCGGCTTGCCGCTTAGATTGTCACGCCTCATGCGCGCTTGAAGCCCCGCAAGCATTTCAAGCGGCCACACATTGGCTATCGCAAGGGGGACGCATCCCCACGGCAGTTTTCAGCGGCCATTGTCATTTGCATGTGAGCCATGCCGGACGGTCTCACATTGTCCGGGCGCTACCCGGCCTCTGGTACCACACCGCGCTGCGCCTTTTCATCAGCCACGCACTGTTTTTGCGGATTAACTGTCCGCCGCTATCCGGATAGCTTGTGCGCACTTAACTTCTCGCGCTTCCTCGCCCGCTTGTGTGGTTGGTGCGGCATTGCAGTCCTGCCCTGCTTTAGCGCTTCATGGGACGCCCCTGTCACTCGCTGTGGTCTCCTCACACTACGGGGTACCTATGCCGCATATATGTCCGGTTTCCACGGTTACCCCACTTGTTTATACTCCGTTGGTGACTCCGTTTAGAGTTTGGCGCAGGCGGCTGGAATCGAACCAGCACATACGGGAGTCAAAGTCCCGTGCCTTACCTTTTGGCTACACCCGCATAAAAACAGACACCCGCGAGATATCCCGTGAGTGTCTGCATGCCGGTAACGCCCTTGCGAGGCCGCTTGCGCGGAGGCGCCCATTACCGGCTGTGCCTTAACCTATGGAGGGAAGAAAGAGGAGAAAAATGAAATTTCGGGTTGTGGGCTGACTGGTTCCACTCTCCGATGATACTATTTTAGCACGTTTTTATGTGCCTAATGGGCCAACTTTTAGGAAACCAGGCCCAAATAATCTGCTACGTGCCACAAAAATGCAGCTTTGCGGCGCTTCATGGTTCTCTCGCTGAATCCGCATCCGTCCATGATTCTAAGCGGGTATCTGTCCCGGTTCTCGCAATTCCGCATGATCACCCACACCAGCTTGCGCCGCACGTTCTCATTGGCAATATCCCGGCCCACGTTGTCCATGGCGTATTCTACGGCCCGCATCTTCTTCGTCTCCGGCCAGCTCTCAATGATCGTCAGCCGTTCCGCCTTGCGTTCGGCTATCCTGCTGTTACCGGGGCCATGCGGCATACCAGACATGGCGTAGTCTGATGCTTCCAACACTTCTTCCCGGGCCGCATTGTACGCGCGGACCCGTCGGGGATAGCCCCTGACATAGGCGATACATTCCATGCGGATATCGTAAGGGAGCGAGTATTTGTTGCTCATCGTACCTCCTATTCCAGCGCCGTCTCAACGCCGTACTCTTTGAGCATCTGCCGGATATCTGCCCAGGTAACGTACCCTTCCGCCACGCACTGAGCGGCGTGGTTTAGCTCCCCGGCAAGCTGCTGCACATCGTCCATCGGCGCGTCGTGCTTATCGATCAGGACATACAGCATCAGATCTATGCCCCGGTTCAAGCCCTCCACAATGCCGTTGCTGTAGGCTTTGTCTACGTCGGCCTGTGTGCGGGGTATTCTGCGGGGGTTAGTCTTGGGCATGGGCATCCTCCCTCCTCTTGCCACCACATGGTACAAGTAAAATGCCGTTATCGTCACGACCATGCTGGAAATTGAATTTCACCGCATCCGCATCAATCAGCCGCATCGTTGTCACCTCCGCAGTCCACGTTTTGACCAACACATTCCGCTACCTTATCCATGAAAAACTTCGCGTGTTCTTCGCTGGTAAAATAACCGCAAATTGTGATTGCGTTACCTTCTTCTACACATAAGGCAATGCGTCTTTTGTCGCTAAATCGGTATGCGCCGGCCTTAATTTTCCCGTTAGTCAACACTTTCGGCATCTCCGTCACCTCCGTCAATCTTCGCGCCGCAATCCTCGCAGTATTTTTTAGTAGGCTTATCCCAGCTGCCCTCAGTGGTAATGACAAAGCCGCACGCAGAGCAGCACCACTCGTCTCCGCCAAGATGCACCCACCGCCCATACACCACCGGCGCAACGTCGGCGGCAGGGACTGACAACACGGCCTCCACAGCAGCCCCGCACGGGTCGCACCACTTATGCGCGGCATCTAAGGCCGCTTTTCGTTCGATGTATTCAGCCATTGTCAACCCTCCTGTTCCATGCTTCGACCGACAATTCTACGGCGCTGGAGGCGTATTCCAACTCGTCTTTCAGCACCCTTGTGCTCACATAGCATCTTGTGCAAACTGCTCTCACCCCGCCATTTACGAACAACCGGGCTTTGCCGCCGCAGAACGGGCAAGGTTTTAACTCAAACATTCTTCATCGCCTCTACATAGCACCAGCTCTGGGGCGCGCGTTTGATCTGTAATCTCTCGTTTCCGCAAGTGCCGTTGTTTTCCCTGTGCATTGCGCAACTTTCACAATACCAACTATTCGGGCACGCTCGGCGGAACTCGCTCAACTCTCGCGGCGTGTCGTAGATTTTCAGGTTGGAGATATGCCAGCCGTAACAACGCCCCTTATCGCCGATATAAGCTATAATTTCTGCCTGAGATAAGCACGTCGCAGGGGAAAAGGCGGCATTTGTCGGACACCATAGTCTGCCGCCATCGTATTCGATCGGGACGATTCGCTCACAGGTAAACTCCCCGATCACCTTACCCTGAGACCCTCGCAGCCTGTTCGCGTCGTCACTCTGCGTGCAGTAGATATAGCACCTAAACGGCGTTTTCAGCTTTGGCCGCGTCTTGCGGACTTCGATCGTTTTCTCACCGCTGGCGATCTTTTCACACCACTTCGGGCGGATGCTCAGCATGACAGCCTTACTCATCACTCCACCTCCTGCATCTTACTAATCACTTTTCGAATCACATCTCCGCCATAAGCGTCTTTTGTCAGCTCCAAAAACTCCGTCAGTGTCATCATGCCATGCTTGAGGTCTACACCGTGGTCTCGGGCAAACTGCTTTCGCCCCATGTCGCATGAGCCGGTCAAGCGGTGGTGCCAGTCGTAAAAATACTGCGTCGGATACGTTTTTTCGCGGTCTGTCTCGCGCAGGAACGCATCTATGCGTTCGTCTTCCGGCATATCCTCGAAAATCTTGTCTCGCAGCGCCTCCATTGCTTCGCGCAACGTTTCACCGTGCGCGAAAATGTTGTCCTGCTTGACGATGTAACACGGTGTGAGCGTCAAATCGTTGTTCAAGATTGCCACGTGCGAAGTGTTGCCGCGCACGGAACGAATCAGCGTGTTTACGCCGTCGATTTGATAGACCGTTTCCCGGTTGAAGCTCTTAATTCCGGAGCCGGAGCCGTCGCCGGAGCCGTCGCCGTAGCCGTAGCCGGAGCCGTAGCCGGAGCCGTCGCCGGAGCCGGAGCCGTAGCCGGAGCCGTAGCCGTAGCCGTAGCCGTAGCCGGAGCCGTAGCCGGAGCCGGAGCCGGAGCCGTCGCCGTAGCCGTAGCCGTAGCCGGAGCCGTAGCCGGAGCTCACAGTCAGAAATGCTTTGATCTTATCATCAAGCGTCATCTCTTCCACTCCTTTACCGCTCGAAGAGACGCAGATGCCGTGTCTGTGCACGGTATGATCTGGATTACTCCCAGCACGGTCATTTCCGGAATCGTAACTGTAAAACAGCAGTTACCCGGGGCTTTTGTGCCGCCCTGCGCCAGCTGCTCCACGGCACACGCGCCGTCCCAGCTCCACAGCTTACGGACCTCGGTCATGGTGACCTCGGAGCCGTTGCGCTCCTTGATCTTGCCGAAAAACACGCCTGCGCGGTCGCAGCGAACGATGTAGTCCTGATTGTTGTTCATGATAAAATTCCTCCTGATTTTTGTTAAAATTTAAAGCTCTCTCTGAGCTTCTGCCTGTTGCTATCCGCCTCCGCCGTAAAGTAGCGGTGCGCCTCGTTGATGTAGACGATTCTGCCGTGTACGGTTTTGAGCTTTTCGAAACCGCAAATGCCGCTCGCGCCCTCAAATGCGCTTGGAGTCTATGTATAGGTGTCTCCGATGTTCATGCGTCCTCCCCAAATCTAAGTTTTGTGACCGCAATCGGAAACTCCTCGATCTCGCTTGCCCAGATTGCCGTCCCGGCACCGTGTATATTCTCCCAGCACAGTGGGAAGCCGCCGATGCCATCGAAGAGACTGCCGAGCGTTGCGCCCTCCGGCAGATAGGCCACCATACGGCCGAACATCCAGCGCCAGAACGGCAGCGCGATGCTGTTGCCGAGTGCCTTGTACCGTGCGCTGTCGGAGGTCTTGCGCTTCTTGCCGGTGCTGTCGGTGTAGTCGCCGATGTCCGTCCAGCCGTCCGGAAATCCCTGCAGCCGTTCGCATTCCAGCGGTGTCAATCTACGCACCACCATGTTCTGCACCGGGTATGTCTCCGCGTCCGCCCGATAAGCGCAGTTTGCCTTTGCCCGAAGCATGTGCGCCACGTCCACGCACATTACTGCTTGAGCATCGTGCATGGTGTTCAACGTTTGGCTGACTTCCTCCGCCATAACACCGGCTTCGTTGGCTTTTCCGTTGCCGATACCGTATGCCACCAGCGGCACTTGATTGCCACCCGTTCCCATACGGGCTTGCAACAACGGGACCCGCTCTCCGCATTCGCGGTCGCCATCGGTCAGTGTGGGGGACGGGTCGCCCTTTCCACCTCCGTCACAGCCCCCCCCCCGATTCGGACTGCATACGATGTTGGGGCCTCTGTCGGCGCAGGGGCTTCCGTCCGCTCTTGCGGTGAGGCTCCTTGCGACTGCCGGATTAAAACCGCTTTCAGCCGCTTCGGCAAATCCTTCCCCCGCCGCTCCGCTCTCCGCAATATCCCCTGACACGCTTTTGCGGTCAAAGAGTATTTCGGATGCGGTGTCTCCTCCAAAATCTGCGACAACCGAGATACGACGACGGCGTTGGGGCACTCCCCAGTATTGCGCGTCGTGAGTTCGCCACGCCACGCTCCATCGTCCTCCCACTTCATCGTGGTATCCCCCCCAGGTAGGCCAGCCCTTTTCAGACACTTCAATACCGGGGGCTTCCGGCTCGACGATTTTGATGATTTCTTCGAGCACGGCTCCGAAGTCTCGTCCTTTGTTGCTGCTAAAAGCTCCGGGTACGTTTTCCCACACCATGTATCTCGGGCGAATAAGCTCTCCTGCCCTGCCAAGCTGTTTGTCATGTTCCCGCATCTCCTTTATCACTCTGATCTGCTCCATAAACAGGCCGCTTCGCGCTCCCGCCAAACCGGCGCGTTTCCCGGCGATGGAAAGGTCCTGACAGGGACTTCCGCCCGTCACCACCCACACTGGGTCGATCTCCGCGCCGTTGATATTGGTAATATCTCCCAAGTGCTTTATGGCGCGTCACCTCCTAATCTCCAAACACAACGCCGCACTCCTCCGCCAGCATATCCTTGATGTGCTTCCGCTTGATGCGGCCTTCGTTGATCTCCTGTGTGATCTTCTCCAGACACTCGTACAGATACGCGATGCTGTGCGTATCACGGCTGTCCGGCGTCTCCTCCTGGACGTGCCAGCCGCACTTGTCGATGAGCGCCATTGCCACCATGTCCATGCACTCCTGCGTACCTCTGCGCTTGCCGTCCATAAAAATCCGGTCGTCCCTGCTCAAATGCTGCTTGCCCATGTCAATACCTCACTCCGATGTAGTCCAGCACCCGCGCATAGCCAAGGCCGTCTTTCGTGGGCTTCCACAGCCCGTCCGTGTCAAACGCCCCTCCGCCGATGCAGAACTGGTAGTGCTTCGGGTGCGTCAGTTTCATGCGTTCAAAGCGGTTGACGCCCTTTTCGAGGTGACTTCCAAATCCACAAAACATACATCCCGTCCTCTGGCATCCCGTGCAGTGCAGATTGCAGTCGATCAGCGTCGCACCGTAGTCGTTCTCGCCGTCGCTGGCCACGATGTCGCCGTACACGCTGGCGTAGGGTAGGTTGCGCTCCACGATAAACCGAAGCACATCCTGCTCCGTCCAAAAGCTCATGGGCTTGCCCATCGGTCGTTTTCCCTCAAAGGCGTTGCAGCCGGTCGCCGTCCATGTCTGAAACCGCTGCCGTCCTTCTTCTGCCATCATCGCAACGATAGGTTTTTCACGGCTCTCGCGCTCATAAGTATGCGCCGCCCTTTTTTTCATAATGTGGCAACATTCCGAAGAGACAAGAAATGGAGCGTCAAGCAGAAATGCCCAGTTATCGCAGTTCCAGATGCTTTTGTTCCCATCCTTATCAAGCATTTCGCCACGGAGACGCATCATTCGGTATTTATTCCCCCTCCGTGCAAGCCAAACATTGTTTGCGACCTCCTTACTAACAATGCTGTACCCGTACTTCGTCACCACCTGTCGAATGTTCATCTTCGGACGCAGGCGAACAAGGTTTACGTTCACGCGGGGAAACTCCCTCCGCAGCCAGTCGGCGTACTCATTGACGAACTTCTGTATCTCCGGGTACTCCAATCCAGTGTTCACAAACACCAAGTTCAGCTCCCACGGCGGTGTCCTGAAGCTCGACAGGTACCACGCCGCCAGATACACCAGCACCGTGCTGTCCTTTCCGCCGGAGAAACTGACATAGCACTGTCCGCCCCATGCGGTGTACCATTCGTCCAGCTTTTCGTAGGTCAGTATCTCCTTGTCCTGCACGTCCAGCGCCATGAGTTTTCTCGCCGCATCTTTCGTCAGCGGTTGATTTGGTGGCAACATCACTCGCCCTCCTCCAATCTCACAACCTCGTAGCAGCCGAATCTGCCGCCGTTGCGGATTGCCTTCCAAATCGCAAAACGAACATTCTGATGCTTCCGCCCGGACAGCTGCGCCAACTCCGCCGTGGTCGTACCCCACCATCGGGGCAGGCGGTACTTGTCCCGCGTCACGATCATGTACACCGTCATCCTCACACCTCCCGGATGGCGTATCCGTACCGGTTACGGAACAGCTTTGCTTTCATGGCGTACTCCCGCGTCCGCATCCCCTTCACGTCCTCCACCACCGGAAGCCAGTACCGCTGGCCGTAGCTGTCAGGCACCGTTCTGCGCTCGTACACAAAGTCCGCAACGTAGTCGATACTTTTCACTCGGTCGCCCTCAAACGTCGTGTACGCCTCTTGCAAGCAGTACCGCACCTGCAATTTCAGCCCCCGTATATCCCCGGCCTTTTGCAGCAGCATCAGCGCGTCGTAGCGCTCCGCCTCCTTCTTGCTGTCAAAGGTCAGCTTACCGCGCCGCGTCTTCTGTGCCTTGTACTTTCCCGGCTTCTGCAGCTTCTCCATGACCTGCTTCTGCGCCGTAGGGCTAAGCCGCATCAGATCGTCACTGTTCATCCAACAACCCTCTTTTCTCAAGTCCGCGCTTGCTCATGGTGTAGCGCTTGATCGTCGTCAGTTTCCGCTCTTTCCCGCAGCGCTGGCACACGCCCTGCGCCCAGCCGTGGAACGCTGGCTCGATGATGTAGTCCGCCGCCATATCCTGCAAACAGGCCACGCACAGCCTGCCGGACGCGATCTTCCACGCGCCGTCGTTCATCTCAGCCTCCAGTTCTTTCCGCTGCCCGTCACGCTCATGGTAAAGCCCTTCGCGCGCTCCGCAATGCGGGATCCTATCGCCTCGTCCCAGTCCAATATCTGTCCTATCGTCCGCTCGGAACTGATGATCGTGGCACACTCCGGCTTTATGTACCGTGCATTCAGCAGGTCAAACGCAATGTTCCGGTCAGCCTCCGTCACGTTGCCCTTGAGAAAGTCGTCGATGTAAAGCACGCGGATCGTTTTCAGCTTTCCCACGGCATCTGCGTACAGCTCCGCATCGTTTACCTTTGCCTTGATGGATGGAATGTCCGACCGCCACTGCATATACCGTACCGGCAAGCCTGCCTCCATCAACTTCCCGCAGATCGCCGTGCACAGGTGCGTCTTTCCGCTGCCGGGGGTCCCACCGGCATAAAACCACTTCCCTCGCCAATCCGTGATATACGCCTCGGCCATCTGCTTTGCCTGCTTTTGCCACGGCTCCGCCGTCTGGTACGTCTCCAGCGTACAGCTTTCCAGCAGACCGGACAGACCGCTACGCTCAATGCGCCGCTGGTTGTCCTTGCGTATCTGGCAAGGGCAGATACGGGTCATAAGCTCCCCGGTTGCGCTGCGTGTGGCCGTATAGCCCCTGTCCTCGCAGTCCGGGCACTCAAAGTACGACTTCTCCTGGGATATTCCATTTTTTCGCAGGTGCTCCAGCATCGCCGTTATGTCCATCGCCGTGTTCCTCCTTCCACCTCGTCTCCCAATTCCGCACGGCGGCTTTCCAGTCTTTCATGCGGTTCTTGCCTACCATCCACCCCTTTTGCTCGTAGAAGGCGACAAAGCGATCTGCGTTGACGTGATAGCCCTGCGCCTGAACATAGGCGGATACATCATCAGCGGATGGTGGTGTGAAGCGCTTCGCGCGCGTATCACTCACACCGTTAGGTGGGAGTGAATTATCTTTGGTTTTATCTTTGGTTTTGTCTTTGGTTTTGTCTTTGGTTTGGTACGTTTCGTATACGGTCGTATTCGAACGTATACCATCGTATACGGTCGTACCATCATGATGTGCATATCGTTTTTTTATGTTGCGCTGGTTCTTTGCGCATCTCTCGTCATACGCCGCTTTTGCCCTATTTATATCATCCGCAATAAAATCGAATGCGATCGACTCCCGTCCCGTAAGTTCCTCCGTCTCTCCAGTCTCGCCATATTCCAGCAAAGCCCGTACAAGCCGACCTACCTCTTGATCTGAGAGTTTCTCTAATTTCTTGCGATAACTGTAATAAAAGGGAATGTACTCAAGAGCCACTATGCACCGCCTCCCACTCCTTCGGCGATACGCCTATTTCCCATTCTTTTCCTCCTTTCGTTCGTACTCGTCCGTCAGGTGCCGTGCGATGGTGCAATGCTCCCACGTCCCAGCACAGAATTGACTCATGAAGCGGGATGCCGCGCCACCCGTCTCAAAGCTGACGCTGCTACCGCCCTCGCAGCAGACCCGCCGTTTCTCGCTGCTGGTAAAGTATGGGCAGGTGTACCGCTTGTGCCAGTAATCCATGCCGCCTTACCTCCTATCAGAATGGCATATCGCCGTCCGCGTCGAAGTCCTCGTCCACCTCCACGAACTGTCCGCCCGCGTATCTATTGGCGCCGCTGTCCACGTCCTTCTTGGCATCGCCAAAGTAGATGTTGTCCGCCAGCACCTCGGCGTTCCGGCGCTTGTTTCCGTCCTTGTCCGTCCAGTCCCGCATTTGCAAGCGACCCTCCACAACGGCCATGCGCCCCTTGGATAAATACTTGTGCACAAACTCGGCGGTGGTGCGCCATGCAACCACGCCAATAAAATCCGTGTCCTTAGTGCCGTCCGCGTTCTTAAAGTCCCGGTCTACCGCCAGTGTAAAGCTGGTGACGGCTGTACCGTTCTGTGTCCTGCGCAGCTCCGGATCGCGTGTCAACCGGCCCATGATGAAAATCTTGTCCAGCATCTCTTATCTCCTCTCATAAATAGCTTTTCCCAAATTCGCGGCGAAAGTCCGCCTCCGTCCATCTCTGCTCCTCCATCGCCTTGAGCTGCCCGTACCGTCTCAAACGGCGCATCTGGTCGCCGTTCTTGTGTACCGCGCCGCGCCCGTTCCGGTGGCAGCGATTGCCGCACAGATACACCACAAGGCCGTACTTCTCGCTTTTCTTCCGATTCGCGCCGCCAAAAATGTGGTGACGCTCCAGCGGGTCACCGGAGTCATTCCGGCCGCACAAAAAGCATCTTTTGTCGTTCATACGCTAACCTCTCCACACCGGCTAACGAGGGCATCCAGTTCTCGCGGCGGCAGGGTCTCAACGCCCTGCGCCTTGCATTCCTGGATGATGATCTCGATCAGTCGGCTCATCTGGGCGGTATCGTAGTCGCTGGACCCTATATATGTCCGAATATTGTGATATCCGGGGATAGAGCGGCATGGCCCCAGGTCCTCCGTAAAGCGCCCGATGTGCCCGGCACACCAAATACGGTTCCAGTACTCAATCCGGTCCTCTTTCCCCGGGATCACGTCGTAGTTGTCGCCCACGTCCCGGATGCAGTCCCGGTAAACGTTGTCCGGCGTGACTGGTGCTTCCTTAGTGCTCAGCACCGCCGCCAGCTTTCCAATCAGCGTCCAAGCGTATGCATTGGCGTCCAGACTCCGCTTTTTACGGTATTCCTTGATCTCCACGGCGTACTTCCGCGGTTTCATTTCTCCGACGAACTTGGCGGCGTCCCGGCGGGGGATGGAGAGGCAGAAATAGGTGTCCTCTCCATCCACGATCACCTTGGCCCGCTCAAAAACGGCCTTCATGGCTTAAAAGCCCTCCGGCTCTTCCGTCGGCTGCGGAGCCTCCGGCGCTGAGGATGCGAAATCTTCCGCTCTGGGTTCGATTGCCTGCTGCGGAGCATCCATGTCCACCGGAGCGGACGCCAGATCGCTCACGTCAATATTCATCTCCGTGGGGTCATACATGCCCTCCAAGTCCTCGGGGAAGGCCTCACGCAAGGCCTGGACCAACGCCACCTTGCGGATCATGGTGGCCGGTTTCTTGGTCCACTGTTCGTTGACCTCTCCGGTTTTCTTCAGACCGACGTATTCTTCAAATGCCACAGAAATCTCGATGGGCTCCTGGTATCCGCGGACGAAAACCTTGGCCCAGCCGCCCACCAGCTCCTCGCCTTTCAAGACGATGGCGCCGATCCGGTTCTCCATGACTCCGGTTTCTGTGTTCAGAACCACCACTCCCGCCTGCTGCCCGCAAAATGCGGTGTTCCGCATGGCCCGCTTCGTGATGGCATCCTTGCCCACCACAATGGTGGCCGGGCTGTTCCCGTACTTAATCAGGTAAGCCTCCCGCAGGAACGGGTTCAAATGCTGGAACCGGCAGAGGTTCAGGAACATCACGATCTCCTGGTCCGTCACGGCGCCGTTTCCGTTCACCAGATACTTCCGGATGATATTCGGGGAGAGCCTGACGACCTCCTCACCGCACTTAAAATCCACAACCTTGTCGTTGGCTGTCTTTTTCGTCGCTGCAATGCTGTTATTCAATGCCATGGTATTCTCCTCCTCAAATCTTCGTGTATTGGATGCCGTTGCTGGAAAGGAACTGCTTCAGCGCCGTTGCCTGTGGTTGTGTCAGATGGAATTCCAGCCGCAGCAGGTACAGCTTTTCCTGAACCCGGGGCTGCTCCACAATTTTTTCGTTATCCACTGCCATGGATGCCTCCCGCTTTTTGGCGGCCTCTGCGGCATCCTGAAGGGCCTTCTTGTGGCGCAACGCTGCGCCGATGTCCAGCGTCTCCATGTACTTTGCCCAGACGGCGGTGGAAAACTCCGGTTCGATGGTGTCCAGCACGGTCAGATCGTCGTCGATCTTATCCGCCAGGTTTCCGATGGCCTCGCCCACGGCCTCAATCTTGAATGTGGTATTCAGCCATCGCTGGTCAAAAATACGATCCAAAGGCATGATGGCTTTGATCTTGTCCGGCACAATCTCGTCGTAAACGGTTTCAATGGCCTTCCGCTTCTCCTCCCGGCGCTGTTCCTCGAAAACCTTTATCTGCCCGTCGATGGCGGCCACCGGGGCGTCGATCATGGCCACCAGCTCCTTGACCTTGGCCTCAAAATCGGTGTAGGGCGCCATGCACTCCTTCTTGATCTCCTTGCGCTTGGACTCCACGGCCTCCCGCAGTTTGTTCAGTTTGGCCTTTTCGGCCTTGCCCTCCTTGATGGTGTCCTCCGTGACCACCAGGTTGTTGTAATAGTCCAGCTTCTCAGCCAGCTCCGCCTTCAGCTCCTCAAAGTTGAAGCCGATTTCCTTCGGCAGTGCGGTGGTCAAATCCGTGCTCATGATAAATTCCATGGTCTTTTCTCCTTTTCTCGTTAAATCTCCGGGAGCTTCAGGTTTGGGCGCTTTTTTGCTTCCACAGAACGCCAAAATCTGATTCCCTCCGCCTTGGTGCTTTGGATATCGTCCAAAACCTCTTCCCGCTCGATCAGATACTCCCTGGTGTCCTTCCGGTGATTCCCCTCCCGGTCGGTCCACTTGATCTGCGCCAGCAGCCATACAAATTCCCATCCGGCGGCGATCATCTGCCAGATGACTTGGCAGTAATACTGGTCCGGGATGCGGCCATTCCAATGGTCCCACTGCCCGGGGTTCTTGATCTCCGTTGTCTTGATCTCCATCCCGCCATGGCGGCCCGTCTCCCGCTCCGTCAGCTCTCCGTCCGGGGTGCAGAAGATGAACGGGTACTCACTGTTGCGGATGATCTTGTATGGGCTGTCGTATGTAACCTCCATCTCAGGATGGTCCAAGGAGAACAGCGCCCGCAGGTGCGGCTCCGCGTCATGCCCATACTGGACGAATGGCTTCCCGGAAATATCCTCCGGCTCCCGGAGCCCGGTTTTTTCCAGCCAAAGCTCTTCATTGCTTTTCCAGTTGCTCATCCCCAGCATGGCCCCGGCGTCGGATGCGCCGATGCCGTACTTCCGCTCTTCTTTCCATGCTTCAAGGGTCTCCGGAAGGACAATGATGCTCATTCCTCGTCCTCCTCCATATACCGGTCGCCCCGCCGCTTTCAGCACGTCCCGCATCGTCTTCCCTCCCTACTAATTTTACTTCCCCGGCCTGTCCAGTTTGTCCAGCAGCCACATAAACAGATAACTCACCGTAGCGGCCCCGATATACGTCAGCGCCCATGCAAACGCGCTCATTTCGCACCTCCGCTATCCTTGCCGTTCGGCACAAGGCCGACAAACTCAAGTCCTCTGTTCCTGGCGTAAATCTCGCCCATGATCGTCCCCAGCTTTACGGGGTCAGGGGGCGTGACCCAAATGATTTTGTACTCTGGCTTTTTACTCATTGCCTTTTCCTTTCCCCTGTGCTAAAATAGACACAGGACACATATCTAAGCCTAAGATTTGTTCCGCCGCCCTGTTCGGTCTCGTACACCGGACGGGGCATTTTTTTTACTTTTCATCGGGCTTCAAAAGCTCGTCCACCGTGCAGCCGTATAGCGCGGCAACCTCTGGCAGACGGCTTGCGCGGGGGTTCTGTAGTCCGGTTTCCCACATGTAGACCGCCGCGTCGGATACCTTCAACTTCTCAATCACCTGCTGGACGCTCAGACCGGCAGCCAACCGAGCGCTGCGAAAGCTCATTGTCTCACCTCCATTTCTTTATGCAATCTTAGCTTTGGCTTGCGCTAAGTTTTCATTGACTGCGGAACAAAAAGGAATTAGAATGCCATCGTAGGCTGCCGCCTCGGAGAGGAGGCGATTGCATCAAGGCTTACACATATAGCTGGGTCGAGGCTCAGAAGCTGTTAAGCGAGGGCTACACGCTCTTGTCAATGGCTTTCTTCACTTCAAATCCCGCGATGTCATTCATCCTGGAAAAGAAGTGACCCTCTCTCCCAGCCCCCGCCGCAACACCACTTGCGGCGGGGTTTCCTTTTTGCGCCGCGGTCAATGAAAAACTTAACAAAAGAGCAAGAAAAACTAAGTTTAACTTGACAACTTAGCAAACTGTGATATTATAAAGGTGCCAACGATCATAATATTTTTTCGCAGTCCGCTAAATGTAAGGGGGCTTGGGTTTTTGTTACCCTTTACAAAACCAAGTATACACTTAGTTTAAATGAAAGTCAATAGAAAATTAGTGATTGCTTGGTTTCTGATTGCACAAATTATAGGTATCAAATATGTTAAAGTCGCCAATAGTTGCACGAATTAACACGCTTCTCGCTCAAAAGGGAATACAGAAAAAAGACTTTTTTTCTGCCTGCGGGATTACATCTGCTACTTTTTCTCAATGGAACACAGGCGAGATAAAATCTCCGAGAAAAAAGAGTTTAAAGCGTGTTGCTGACTTTCTCGGCGTATCTGTCGAATATCTCCTTTATGGGGACGGAGCAGAAAAAGAAAGCGCCCCCGCCACAGAGGGCGAGGGCTTAAGCGCAGCAAAGAAAGCGCTATTGGTAGCTATTGATGATTTGTCCGACGCTCAGTGTGAAAAACTCCTTCCGATTGTATTGAGCGCAAAACAAGTACTATGAGTAATGTTTTTATTCCGACTAATCCGCATGATAAGATATTGACCGATGCAGAGCGGCAAAAGTGGGAAAGCGATCTTGATAACAAGAAAGATGACTTCCCGTATATCGCTTTGACAAAGGCGCAGCTAAAGCTTTTAAAGCAAGCGCGAACCGATGCCGTATTGATAACCGCGCATAATGAAAATGATGCTGATGTACTCTGCGGTCATAGCTTTGCATATTGCCTTGTAAATGGCGAAAAGCGAGGGCTTATTGCTCGCCAAAGAGGGGCTAATTATCTTGCATATGCGCAGAAAGAAAACTCCCAAGCGTGGTCTATAACGGCGAGGGATTGCCTCGTTGCTGCAATAGGTGCTGTTTTCGGGTTTCTGCTGAATTGCTTGTTCTCTGGTTAATTATATTGCCACTGAATGTTCAGCGCTTCTCGGATAGCTTCAGCTTTTTCGGGGGTAATGTCTGTCGGCTCGTAGTCTTTGCAGGGATTGTCTTTCCCGCAGCCAAGAACGTACCAACCACCCCAAGTAGTATAGCGGACCACAACATGCTTACACCCAGAGCACGCGATGCTTTTGCATTTCGGAAGCGCCGCTTTGTCAATGATGGCAGATCGGCGGTTGTATTCTCGCTCCGCTTCCTGCGCCTCTGCAAGCTGCAATTTAAGTTTGCGGTTTTCTTCCCGCAGATTATTTAATTCTCTTCTTGCAATAAACATTCCAGCCTCCATAAAACATATTCCGCCTGGCTGTCAGTAAGTGATAGCACCTCAGATTTTAGGCGCTCTCTAATAATAATAGCATGGTTTTCTTCTTCGCGCAACATTTTGTGTCCCTCCAAATAATTGATAGTAACGGGGCTATGTGTCGATTATTGCACAAAAGTTCGGGAGAAAATACAAAAATAAAAGGTGGTGTGCCAAATGTCAAAAAGCAAAATCCCCGGCCTGTCCTTTAGCTGGAAACGTGCGCTCGGAATCACAAAGATGAAAAGAAAAATTTCAAAAGCAACTGGGATTCCCACGACCAAAGCGGGGCGGCAAAGAAAACTTGGCAAACTCCTTGGTATGAAGTAAGAGAAAAGCCCCCGCCGTCTCCGCAACAACGGCGGGGGCTCTGTGCAGACAGCACGGAGCGGTTGCCGCTGCATGATTTGACCATACTCCGCTTTGCTTAACTATTTCAACGCCAAACCCTTGCAATAAGACAGCGCTCGACGAGGTTCGGCAAGCCCTCATCTTGTGACTTCGCGGCGTGAAAATCGAAGAAATTAAGGTGGTATAAATGAACATCCAAGAGGTGTGCAAAATCCGCAAAGAAGAATTGAAACTGACCTATCAGGAAATTTCAGACACTTCCGGCGTGCCGCTGTCCACCGTGCAGAACTTCTTTTCAAAGTTTTCCAAAGCCCCGTCTATTTACACCGTCGCGCCTATCTGCAAGGCGCTGGGAATATCGATTGATGAAGAGTTTGGAATTTCCGAGCGGTTGACAAGGAACGAGGAGACCTTGCAGGCGCGAAACGACGAGCTGGAGCGCCATGTTGACGCAAAGGCAGACATGATCGAGATTATGCGGCGCGGTGTGCATATCCGAAACGCCGTGATTTTTATTTTATTTGTGGTGGTGGTGTTACTGACCGCGTGGTGCGTGTATGTCGATTTGCATTGCGCAGATTACGGATTTTGGAGGGGGCGGTGATGAGAGCAGCACTGTATATCCGCGTGTCGAGCGACGAACAGGCGCGGCATGGCCTGTCATTGCAAGAGCAAAGAGATGCGCTGACAAGATATGCCCAAGAACACAAAATGACCGTGGCGGGTATCTATGAGGACGCGGGAATATCCGCGCGAAAGCCGTATAAAAAACGTCCGGCGCTCCTGCGGCTGCTGGGCGATTGCAAAGTGGGGAAGGTAGACACGATCTTATTTATTAAGCTCGACCGATGGTTTCGAAATGTCGCGGGGTATTACGATGTGCAAACGCAACTCGACCAGTACGGCGTGACTTGGCAAGCGACGGAAGAGGACTACGAGACGCGAACCGCGTCCGGGCGATTAAAGGTTAATATCATGCTCTCCGTTGCGCAGGACGAAGCAGACCGCACAAGCGAACGAATCAAATTTATAAACGACGGCAAACGGGCAAAAGGGCAACCGGCAGGCTCAAAAGCGCCTTTAGGGTATGCCATCAAGGACAGGCAATACCAGATTGATAACGGCACGGTAGATGCGGCGCGAGATATGTTTGCCGCGTTTATCCGGCTAAAAAGTGTCCTTGCCGTAAAGCGATATATGCTTGATACATGGGGCATTGACCGAGCGTATAGCAAGTATGTAAACTATTTCCGTAACCGTCTTTACATCGGGGAGGTGTACGGAATCGAAAACGCCTGTCCCGCGCTGGTAAGCAAGCAGGACTTTGACCTTGTAACTGATATTATTCAGCATCGGTCACAACGCTGTGCGGGAGTTGACACAGATCGCGTGTATCTGTTTTCCGGGATATTGCGCTGCAAAGAGTGCGGGAAAACGATGCAATCGGAAACCGTAAAAAAAACATATACATACTACCGATGCCGGACGCGGATGCTTGACAACTCCGCTTGCCCGCATACAAAAAGGATCCGAGAAGATGCGCTGGAAGACTACCTACTACACGAGATGGAGGGAATCGCAGAACGGAACAATCGGTACTATAAAAAGGCAGATAAAAAGCCCACGCAAAGCGCGGACTCAATACGAAAGAAAATGGGCAAGCTAAAAACGCTATACCTAAACGATCTGATTGAGTTGGACGAATACAAGCGGGAGTATGCGAGCTTGAAAAAAGCACTTGAAGCTACGGAAGAAAGGCCAGAAATCAATTTGGACGCGCTAAAAAAGGAGCTGCAAGAATACGAAACCTATTCCCGCGATGAAAAAAAGGAATTTTGGACGCGCTTCATCAGGCGGATTGATGCAGACAACGATGGCGCGTTTTTCGTAACGCCCCGTTAGGCATATTTTACCTTCACGGACATAAAGGACAAATATGCCTAAAAAATCCCCCGCCGTAAATGACGGGGGATTTTTCACTTTTCCAGCTTGCGCATAACGCTGTTATACACTCGCTCGTTGACGACCTTCAAGCTGTCCATCAGCTCGTCCATGATCTCCCATGCCTTGTCCGGTGAAACATCTGCCACTGCGCGCAGGAAATCGCTGTCGCCGTATGTTTCGACGTTGACCGGCGCGGGCGCCGCGGAGTATGCCATTGGCAAAGCCCTCTCTCCGCTGCCGCTTTGCTGGCCACGGATGGCATACAGCACGGCAAGGCGCTCATAGTTTTTCCAGCTCGATTCTTCTGTCTCGAGGCGAGCTATCCAGCGATTGACCTCATTCTCGTCGACCATAGGGGCGCACCCCCTTTAGC